>ERZ808286.522-NODE-522-length-24810-cov-27.051989_pt1 | contig 24810 bp, 23 predicted proteins | sample MGYA00521276_ERZ808286 | MGnify/ENA primary metagenome ERZ808286 (study PRJEB31516, sample SAMN03275607) | gut metagenome | biome: mammalia-associated habitat; material: feces | host: Papio cynocephalus | place: Kenya | collected 2012-08-01 ... | reverse complement strand
CCGCCTTGGCGCGCGGCGCGGCGGTCTGGCTCAACCGTTCGGACGAGACACGCGCTATGTCCTGCACACACGCTACTGCTTCCGCTAATCACTGTTGTTGTTGAGTTCTAGCGACTCTTAAGCCTAGACTGACTAATGTAGTGAGTTATAATAGTGTTAGGTTTAGTATTGATAAGGGGGAGATAATCATGGCGAGAACGAGGGATATACCATACCGTGAAGTACTCGAGGCAGCTGGGTTCACCCCAGATGACTGGCAGCTAGACATACTTAAGCGAGCAGAGTCAGAGCCTATCATTGGTATTTCTATCCCACGTCAGAACGGTAAGACAGAATTAGCGCTCATGCTGTTGATGGTCACTGGCATGAGGGGACAGCGTGGAGCCTTTTTTGGTCATAACGGAGACGTGCAGAGAGAAGCGTTGCGTCGGGCAGAGGCGATCTGCAAGCCTCTGATCGCCGCTGGCGTCGTTAAGTCTGTGCGCGTCAGCAGCGTTAGCAACTATGTCGAGTTCACTAGTGGTGGTCGCATCTATTTTAAGATCCGTACTCCTGGCGCTGCTGTTGGCTTGACTCTTGATCGCATCGTCTTTGATGAAGCACAGAAGATGACTAATCAGTCTTACGAGGACATCGTTCCTGTGACTACTACCAGTCCTGACAGGTCAATAGTTATGATGGGCACGCCACCAACTGACGAGGACTTGATGATGGGAGAGACTCCATTCATCCGTGCACGTAAGACTCTATCTAGCCGAGCTTGGATAGAATACGGTATCGGTGATTACCAGCCAGAGCACAAGCCATACACGTTGAATGAGATTCATGCTGTCAACCCAGCATGGCGCCGCATACCATCTTTCACTAAAATGGTCAACGAGCAGATGGCTACTCTTTCAGACGAGGCTTTCTCAAGGCAGCGAATGGGGGCATGGGTACTCCCTGATTCCCCAGTGTTCCATACGCCAGAGTTGACGACAGATGAAGTGAATAGAGCTTTGTCTGTGCGTGGTCCACAAGACGGTACAAGACTAAAAGCTTCAGTTGGTATTTATCCAGATAGTGATGTCGCCTATGTTACGTTCAATGATGGTTTGTATGAGGAGATCGTCTACTCCTGCTCTATTGAGGGAGGAGACTTGAATGAGCTTGTTGAGTGGTTGAGGAGTCGTACACGACGATACTCTACATTGACTATCCCAGCTAATGCTCGTGGTCGTGCTATAAAGTCTGTGCTCACACAATACGGTTTGAGTGGGAAGATACGAATGAGTGATATGCCTATGACTGCTACTAGCGTGGGGCTATGGTTACGTAAGGTCCGTGATGGCACACAGAAGATTTTCAAAAACGATGACAGCACTAGAGCTGTTGCTGGTTTTTGGATTGGTTACGACGCTAAAGCTAATGCGGCTATCCTGGCTGCTGGCACTCCAGAGTCTCGGTCCGCTATTCTCTCATTGGTTCTTGCTGTTAGCGAGAATCGTGTAGGGGAGAAGCGCGAGTCTGTTACTAGTTTTAGTTTCTAGTATGGTGAGTACAATGACAGCAGTCGAGTACGATGAGAAACGGTTCTATAGCTGTAGTAGTTGTGGCGCAACAAAGACTGTGCTGCTGTCAGATGGTTATGCCGTTAGTGTAGTGATTAATTTGCCTCATGTTACTTGTGGTTGGAATGAGTCTGATCACAAGTGGGCACTGACTAAACCGGGAGGTATGTGATGGATAACATTGATGATGCGCTCGCGTTCTATGTTAGCAAGCGGAGGGGCGACTTGGTTGAGCTGCTTGATTCTCCAGAGCTTACTGTAGCGGAGCTTGCTGCTATCAAGATCATTCTTGAAGCTCTAGAAGATGGGGGACGGGCTATGCAGCTGCTTGTTGAGAGGACTGGTGGTAAAGCTGTTCAGCGTAACTTGTCTATCTCTGCTAACGCTGGTGATGGTGCTGCAGAGAAGCTTGCTGCATTGTTGTCGACTGGCCGCAATACTGACCGTAAAGCTATCTCTAAATGATGTGCTATACGTACAGTGATACAATAAGCAATGGATCATGGGAGGCGCTATCTTATGCGGCAGACTGGTAGCTTGAGCTCGCGGGCCTGGCGGGCTATTAGAGCAGAAGTCATGAGTCGTGAAGATACCTGCTACTTATGTGGGGGCCCGGTGGACAAATCGTTGCCTGGCTCCTCGCTCATGGGACCACAGGTCGACCATGTGCAGGCAAGAGCATCGGGCGGCGCCTTTTATGATTCTTCTAATCTTCATCTCGTTCACGCGTTATGCAATCAGCGCAAGTCTAGCATGGATCTTGAGGTCTACAGATTCAAGCAGGCTAATGGGCAGCAGCATAGTAGAGAATGGTAGTACAGTGAATGTACTAGTGATACAATGTAACTAACACGGTAGTCCAGAGGAGGGATTAGCCATGGCAAGAACAAGAAAGACTGTGGAGGTAGCAGCGGCTCCTACTCCACTAGATGTGCAGGCTAGTAAGCCAGCAGCAAAGATGCAGCCATTTGTTGCTCCACCAGTAAAACAGGTCAGCAGTGAGGAGGCTCGACAGTCGGTAGTCGTTGAGCCTTCAGCACAAGAAGCAATTGACGCTAGTGCGTCTAACCATGATGTTGTTGAGCATAATGATAGCAGTGAGTCTGCAGAGTCATTAGAAGATTCTGTGTTGGCTGAATTAGATTCTAACGATGAGTCTACTGTTAAAGCAGACACTGTTGAGTCTAATGACGAGGCTGCAGTCAATGGCTCGTCTAATACTGATGTGCCTACTACTGACGATAAGGCTACTATCTACACTAAAGCTGACGCTAGTGAGATCGCACAGAAGGCTGTTCGCCGTGCGCTTGCTAGTAAGAAGGTCCGTGGATTACAAGAGGAGAACGAGCGTCTTAAGGCTGAATTGTTGAAGATGCGTCATAACGATGAGTTGGATGCTATCAGTAGGTCAACAGGCATCTCTCGTTCGCTGTTAGAGCAGAGCAAGCTTGAGGGTGATGAGCTTAAGTCTTACGCTGATTCACTTAAGAAGGAACTTACCGCTATGAGTGAACGTCAAGCAGCTGAAGCTACTAATGTGGCTGGTAATCTGTTGAGGAATACTGTTGTTCAGCAATCTGGTAAGATGGATGCGTGGGCTAGGCTCGCGGCTGATCTTGCTCGTTGATAATAGGAGGAGAGCGATTAATCATGGCGACTAAAGCAAAGCACAGTAATGCTAACATTAATCCATTCAATAGCAAGCGTGAGACTTTAAGGAAGACTATAGCAGTCGAGTTAAAGCGTAAGCTTGAGGCTGACGCTTTTTATGCTGCTCACTTCTTCAAGCAAGTCAAGCAGCTACAGTCAATGGTTGACTCTGATGGTGAGGTGGAAGACCCAACACTGTTGTATGATTTGCTGCTTGATGTGGTAGGTGATCATGAGGAAGAAGTCAAGGCTGTCGTGGGAACAGCTGTAGAGCCGGTGTTCTCCTTCTTGACAGAGGTACTTGCATCCAACGACACTGGTGATAGTGATTCACTGGGGGAATAGTTAGCGCTGGAGTCTGGGCACTAACGAGGGAAGGCGTTAGTGATTTACGACAGTACTGGAATGGTAGGGGCGATGAGTTCACATTAAGCGAACTCGTCGCCTTTCATTCTACTCTGCCAGATGACAGCGCTACAATGAGATGCAGTTCTGATAGTGTCATCAGTATCAATAGTCAGTTGCTTTGCATGATTGTTGACTCTATAAGGGGCCTTGCTGCTGGATTGGGAGGCAAGCGACTAAAGAAGGAAGACATGCTGTCGATGTCGTTTAGCCGTAAGGCTCTGGAGAAGCGTCTGCATGATGAGGAGGAGAAGCGTGCAGTGTTAGAAGCTCTTAAAGCTAGTATGTAGCTTATGTTTGCAATGAGAACATTGTCGCGTATAATAAGTATTAATAAACGTCGACCGCGTCATAATGGTCTGGCCGTGAGGCTTGCTCGGCAGAGCCTAAAATGCAGTTCACTAGTCAAAAGTATTAAGACTCTGTTTTTAGAGGTGGATTATGGCAATCGAGAATTTAACTACCATTCCGGTACCAGCCGAGGTTTCTGCTGACATCTTCACTGATGCTCTTGAGGTTTCTGGTCTTACTAGCCTTGCTGCTAATGCTGGATTGAACTTGAGGATTACTTCAGACCCTCGTGACCGCATCGCTTATGATGTGAGTGGTGCAGAGGCTTACTGGCACAATCCTGTGACTAATGAGAAGCAGGTGAGCGCTAACACCATTAAGACTGTCAGTGTTCCAATGTACGATCTTGCTTTGATCTGGAAGGTTCAGGATCACACGGATCTTGATGCTACAGAGCTCATCAACCAGCTCAAGCTCGATGCTCCTCGCAAGCTTGGCGAGGCTCTGCAGAAGACCATTTTCGGTGGCACTGCAGAGAAGACTGAAGCACCATTCGGTGGAGTAGCGACGTTTGGTGAAGCGACAGCTATCGACACTGCTAGCGCTAACGCTTGGGCTGGTGTCATTGATGGTGTTGATGATGCTTCAGGCTTGCTGTTGAACAGTAAGGTCAAGAGCGATCTCAAGACTGCTGTGACCACTGTCCAGGCTGGCGTCACGATCAATCCATTGACGTTCGGTATCGATGATGGCTACACTGTGGCTGGCTTGCCTGCTTATTTCGTGAAGAGGGCAACTGAAGAAACTACCGCTCTCGCTGGTATTGTTGGTGACTGGAGCAAGGCTGTGCTCTACATCAAGAACGATCTGTCGTTGCAGACTGTTGACGGTAGTACTGATTTCCAGATGATGCGTGAGGATGCTCGTGCATACAAGTTGAAGTGGCGCTGTGGTTTCGCTGTGGCTGACAAGAAGTACTTCAAGACCTTCAAGAAGCAGCCCTCACAGTCTAACTCCTGATCTGTCATCAAGTAGTCGAGTTATGAATGATATTTAGAGGGTGATTACTTATGGCAAAGAATGTTAATCATGTAACCAGTGCCAAGGGTGATAATGTCCGTGGACCGTTGCTTTACAATCCTTCTCTTGAGGTAGAAGTGACTGCCACAACAGACTTTAGTACTGGTGGTTGGGTAAAGCTCGGTTACGGTTCCACCGATGGCGTATCTGTTGAGCAGACTGCTGACGACACGACAAAGTCTGTCTGGGGAGCCTCTCTAGGTACGGTGTACTCTAACTTCCAGGACCAGATCACACTGCATTGCGCTTCCTTCATGGATCCTGACATGCTTGGTGTCGTGTTTGGCTCCGGGAACGTGAGCACAGATACCGCTACCGGCATGACGACTATCAAGGTCAAGAACAGGAATGGCTCACAGGGAACGTTCGTTGTAGCTGCTACAGCAGATAATGGCGCACCTATGATGTGGGTCTACCGTGGTCAGACCGACCCTAACGTGTCTTACGACGCGTCAGAGGACGACATCATCACGTACGACTTGACTGTCACTGGCATCTCTGCTGATGACGGTACGACAAGCACGATGATCTTCAAGACTGCTGAACCAGTTACGAAACCATCTGGTGATAGCGGATCTGGTAAGTGATTTAGCTATTAGTCTATCTCGATAATGGGCGCTACCTACCTGCACAGGTAGCGCCCATTATTGTTGAGTGATACAATAAGTAGTAACGACATAAGGGGGATAACTATGGCGTCATACGCGACTTACCAGGACGTGGGGAAACGATTAAATACTGTATTCACTGATGAGACTGACCAGGACATGATCACTAGCGCTATTGAAGAAGCATCAGCGTACATTGACGCTGAATGCAGACAGGCTGGTGTAGACCCATCAACTATTGACTCTGGTCTACTTAAGATTGTTGCAGTAGACCTTGTAGCGTCATGGTGGCAGACCCTAGACGTCCCGGCTGGCGCTACTTCAGTGAGCAAGACAGTTGGCGATGTGAGTATGAGTGTCAGTTATAATAGCACTGCACAGCAAAGCAGTAGATCGCCGTGGTTCTTGAGTCGACAGCAGCGCCGATTGCTAGGCTTGTCTAAACCATCATTCTTCACTATTCAGATGGTTCCAGATTTACCGTTCAGCAGACTGTGACTAGGAGGAGATAAATATGGCTGTTAACAATACTGTTGATGCTCTTAAATTGCAAGAGCAAGTCATTAAGAGGGATCTACAGCGTAAGTCTGCTGTGAGCATAGAGGGTCAGATCATCGATAGCCAGTGGCTGTCTAACGTGTCGGACGTTAGGTCGTTCCTAGATGAAGATTATAGCGTACCATTGTCTGGCGGCGGTTACGCACAGCGTAATCTTACTCCAGGTCAGGCACAGCTCCCATGGGGTCGCATTGGCATAGAGAAATGGTGCGATCGTGTCATCCCGTTACTGAACACTACTGTTGAGCCATCAAGCCAGTGGCAGTCGGTCATCACAGCTATCAAACAGGCTTGCAAGGACGCTATCTCATTCGGTAACTCCACGATCATTGTTGATAGTGATGGCGAGTTGAGGGTTAGCACACCAGAGACCAGCGTTGCTACTAAAACTCCATTCACGACGACTTTCGTTGAAGATTTTGGTGACGTGAAAACAGCAGCAGCTGATGATGGCGTGTTGATGATTGCTCGTGACGGGGATGACTATGTTGATTCTGGAGCAATGGCATTTAGTATCTTTCACGATGCTGATGGTGCTCATCCACATGGTAGCTCTAGACTGACACCAGCAATCAGGTCTTGTATTCGCGCGGCCTCTAGGAATAAGATCCGTGCAGAGATAGCTGCTAACTATTACGCTTTCCCACAGCGCATAATCAATGGCGCATGGGAGGGAATGGACCGTTCTGTTGGTCTTGAGCAAGCTAAACTGATGGCTGGAGCTAGCACCGTGCAGGTCATCCCCAAGGACCCTGACACGAACGAGAAGCTTGATGTTCAGCAGCTGCCTGCAGCATCGTTCGAGCCGTTTATTGCTATGCAGAAACAGCTGGCTACAGAGGTAGCTACCGGATTCGGCATCTCTTATGATGAGCTCGGCGTGACGACTAACCAGCCCCAGTCTGCTGACGCTATCTATGCACTGAAAGAAGGCTTGTCCCTAGCTATCACGTCGTGGGAGCAGGAGATCACCTCGACGCTACAAGCTATGCTGGTGCGAGTCGCCGAGATCTGGGGGGTTGATACGCCAGTGCTCTCATGGCAAGAGCCAGCGCTGCCTAGCAAGGGCTCCGCTGCTGACGCTGCCATCAAACTCGTGTCTGCTTTCCCTGCACTCAAGGATTCTCGTGCTGTCCTAGCGTGGGCTGGACTACCAGCTAATGTTCTGGAAGCAGTCGTGAAAGAGCTCGGCGGGGACTATGACGAACCATCACTAGGTGGTGATACTAATGAGTAGCTGCTCAATGAGGGATTTCTTCACTTCTCGCGTAATCAGGTTCTCTGTGCGATCAAACAATTCTGGTAATGATTCTGGTGACGGCTGGGGCCCTAGAGAATCGGTTAATTCGACGTCCGGCACAGGTATCGTCAAGACCCCATCAATGAGTATAGATTCAGAGTACACATATGATGACGCTAGTAAAGGCACTATAGTACTATACTCATTTGATGATAGTAGCGTATTTGAGAGCGAGGATGTTCAGCATGTGAAGACCGATGATGTAGTAGTCGAGATACTAGGAATCAGCTACTCTATAGTTAGCATAGATGACCTGCCTAGACCGGTTGATCGCATCAAGTGTAGAGTGGTTCTAAAGAGGACGGTGTAGCATGGCAGCATTATCATTCGAGAGATGGTTGTTCAACCAGTTCAAGGCAACGTTCTCTGACTTGAATGCCGCTCGGCTAATGGATGGCGTGTCGTTGAGGCTATCAGACAGGGCAACATTGTCTCGTTACCAGGTTCAAGAGTCGTATGAGCTACTAGTATCACAGCCCGATAAGACTACTGCTAGCAGTATGACAGAGCAAGCAGCCACTGTAATAGACTCTCTGCCAGAGCATAATTATGTTCACACGACGGCTATAGATGGTACTGCAGCACAACGGCAGAACGATCCTGGTCGGTGGGTGTATTCGACGATATTCACAGTCACTAGGCGGCGTGACATCAATGACTGGAGTGAGGTAGAATAATGGCGAGCAAGGCAGCACAATCTAGGGCTATCTCGATCTACCAGGATAGTATCGCAAGGGTCAGTAGAAGGATTGGTAGGCAGGCGGCAAAGAGGATCGCTGTCATCACAGGCAACCCTGCTTACGATACTCCAGCCATAAGGGATGCCGTTAGACAGATAATTTTGAACGGCTTGATTGACGCTGACTCTAGTAGGCCATTGCCTGGCATAGTCAATGAGATGATAGTCACGACGATGGAACCATTGCTGCCTGAAGGAACAACAACTATACAGTTTGTTGAAGCCAGTACTATTGCTTATAAACAGTTAGAGGCCGCTATAACCAGAGCGTTACTGACAAAGAAGATGGCAGAGCGCGAGTCTATACTAGCAGGCGCTGCTGTAGACTTACAAGCGTCTCGTGTAGAGGAGACACGAGCATCCATTATAGACGGTACAGCTAGTGTATGGGCTAACGGTAAACAACAAACTGTTAGCAATAGAGTTGGTTCTAAAGCAACAGATTATTACTGGGAACGCATAACTGAACCTGGTGCCTGTAAGTGGTGCACTAGTATAGCTCCACGTAAGACCAGTATTTACGAGGCGTTCCCACGCCATAATCACGATCGTTGTACTAGACGTCTCGTACGCGGATCACTAGGAGGTATCTGATGGCAAGAACGAAAGTTAGCGGTAAGATGGACCGTAACTGGCTACAGAAGATAGGCAAGAGCAGTAAGATAACCGATACTGTAAGGTCAACATGGCAAGAAACGAAACATGTTGCCGAGGCTAACATCGACATTCTAGGCTATCGAACAGGCGAGCCGTTCTACCATTACGGCGGGCGTCGACCTACAGTTTCGACTAGTAGTACTGTATGGGGAGCTACAGGAACGATCTGGGCAGAGAGTCCTATGGCTAGGACTAGGCTAGATAGTCTAGACGATGCTGCTGAAACTGTCGACTTGAGACTAAAGAAGCGGAGGTGACTAGAATGGCTGGTCAATTAGGTAGTTACAAGATAGCAATCTCCCCTGATCTAGCATCATTCAAAGAGGTCAGTAGGACAGTCGGTACTAGCTTACGTGGAGCACAACAGCAGATAGAGAAGTCCCTCTCATTCACTGGGGTCATTCAATCGGCTGCTAGCACTGCCTCCGCTATCGGTAGCTCACTGTCTAATGCTGGCGGCATTGCTGCTAAAGGCATGTCAGTCATAGGCGGAGCCCTGCATTCAGTGGGATCAATCGCCTCATCTGTCGCTACTGCTGTAGGTGATGCTTTCGTTAGCGCTGGTAAGACGGCGTCCGCTGGGCTACTTGCTGGAGTCGGGGCTCTGACTACACAGATCCCGGCAGCCGCAAAGACCAGTGACATTCTACAGGGCTATGGCACAGCACTGTCAGCTGCAGGATTCGATCAGTCGACTATAGACAGTACCCGTAAGCAGCTCCGTGAGTTCGCTGATGAGACAGAGTATGATCTGAACGACGTCATGAACGTGAGCGCTACTCTGGCAGCTAACGGTGTACAAGATTTCACTGACCTGTCTAAAGCTCTGGGCGGTTTCGTATCAACGTTCAATCTAGAAGACCCAGCACAGGGCTATAAGCAGCTAGCGTTCGTCACTAGTCAGATAGCTGGCGCTGGCAGAGTCATGACTGGCGATTTCTACCAGGTCCAGAACGCGGTTCCAGCTGCAGCTGACAAGCTCAAGCAGGCCTTGGCTAATATGGGAGCATACGTCGGCGATTTCAAGACTGCCCTATCGACAGGTCAGATCTCGTCTGAAGAGTTCTTTAGCGCCATCAAGCAGCTCGGCCTGACTGAAGAGGCACAGGCTGCAGCTACCTCTGTTGACACATTCAGCGGCGCTATCGGGAACATGCAGGCAGCTATCCAGGCTAGCTGGTTAGATATACTGGAGAAGTACAAGCCTGCCCTAACAAAATTCGTTTCTGGGCCACTTACTAAAGCAGCTCAAGACACGATAAAGTTACTAGGTAGCGTGGCTGATAAGATAGCGTCAGTCCTACTAGATAGCCAGGGCGAGATCAGATCGTTCAACGATATTGTAAGTACTGTATTCAGTAGCCTAGACATAAATGCTATGCTGTCTAGAGTAGTGTCAATGTTCTCAACGATAAGTCAAACCATAGTAGCCGGTTTAGAGACTATTGTTCCCAAGCTGACATCCGCACTGAATCAGTTAGATTTCAGTAAGCTCTTTGATGTGGCTGACGAGCTCTGGAAGGGGATACTGGATATTGACTGGAGTGGACTATTCAATGCTATGGTGGGCGCCGCTAAACGGGCTATTGATGCTCTACCATCGTTGTTTAGCATCTCTGTAGACAAGATACAAATGCCTACAGGTGATCAGATAGCCGCTAAACTGGTAGATGCTATCAAGGGAGCACTTGACCTGGGCTCTATGCTGCTAGGTAAGCTGGCTGATGGTTTCGACTATGTGGCTGCTCACATGAGCGAGATCATGAGTGTAGTAGGCACAGCACTGGGAGCTCTACTCAACGGGATAGCAGACTGGTTCTTGAATACTGATTCTAACGGTCAGACTGGCGCTAGTAAGCTGTTCGATGCCGTCTCTAAAATGATCTATAGTATGATGGCTAACCTAGATAAGATAGGCGAGCCTATCGGTGAGTTGATCGGTCGCGCGCTCGGTGGCATAAATCTTAAAGACATAATCTCTAACGTATTCAAGGCGCTGGGCGCTATAATCCAGGGTCTATTCAGTTTCTTGACTGGCCTAATAAAGGGAGTAATAGCCGGATTCCAGGAACAGATCAGCACTGGTGGTACAGAGGCTGTCAGGGGATCCGCGACAGCTATTCTGGGTGCGATGTCACCTGGATTCGCCCCTATACTAACATGGGCTAATGATAAGGCTAACGAGCTAGTCAAGCAGTTCAGCAGCAAGGCCAGCGCAATGAAGGACGCTGGACGACAGTTGATGAATGGTCTAGAGGAAGGCGTCACCGAGAAATACAAGATGACTACCTCTAAAGGCCTACAAGCTGTAGGAAACTCAATAACTAGAGACTACTATAAGCTATGGAAGATTCACTCACCGTCTAGAGTATTCGCCGAGATCGGTGGTTACTTGATGAGTGGTCTACAGCGCGGTATCGAGAATGGCGCTACAGGCGTATACAGTGTCGCGTCGTCATTCGCTGGTCAACTAGAGGATGCTTTGACAGTACAGCCAGAGGTCGCTTTTAGCACAGCTAATACACAGCAGCAGCTGCAGCGGTTAGCGCAAGAGAGGATGAGTAGTCTTGAGTCAACATACCAGCAGTCTCCTTTGACTACAAGGCGAGTTGCTCCAACACAGATAACGATAAACCAGCAGATAACAAAAATGGATGACTTGTCTAGTATCTATAGTATGACTAAACGTGCAGCTAACGGTTATTTTGCTAGAGCGCTAGCATAATATTGTTACAGATACCTTTAGGACAGCAGTAAACCGACCATAGACCAGCGAACCTCCTCGTTATGAATGACTTGTCATGGAAGCTCATCGGCCGGGGAATGGCGTATAGCTGCAGTCCTAGCGGCACGTCTTACCACAACATCACTAACCGTTAGAATCATTGGCACTGCTCCCATCTTCATTAGCTATAAACTGAATACCGCGAGACTGTACGAACATACTGTTAGTCTCGCGGTATTCTAATTGACCCATCATCAGAAAAGCCGTCCACGGTATAGCACATCACCTATGACCATGACCGGCTTTAGAATCGGAATAGTTGGAATTTTTGATAGTGAAGTACAACGTATCTGAATAGTCAGTAAGTGATACAATGGTCTTATACACAGGAGGAGATTGATGGCTTTATTCACTAGAAAAGATGGTAGGGCTGGTGACGCGCCTATAACGACGCTAGCAACATCGCCTGACACTGTACAAGACACAACAACAGGCTATAAGCTAACAGAGTCTGACCTGACTAGCTTATCAGGGATGCTATCGACATCATACGATCAGGCCTTTGTTGCTCTACATGCGTCGCGTCAGAGGCAGTCTAGTAAGAGACTACAAGGAAAACAGGTCGTCTTTACTTTTTCTTGTGGTGATCCAACTGGTGTAGAGCAGCAGATAATCAAGTCATTCTTCACTTACGATAGACCTATACAGTATGTTGATAGCCAGAGAGACATTCAAGATTGTGAGTTGTACGTCACGGCTATAGATGATTCGTTCTATAGCGGCGCTGATAGCGTACAAGTCACAGCAACAATGGTTGATTCTGATGTTATGGACAAGTCTAGTGTCGAGATTAAGAAGGGCACTGTTGCCGCTGCTGGTAGCGGTACATTATCAGCTTCATATACTAACAATGCTCCAACTGCTGCAACAATCATGGTAGAGTTAGGAGCTAACACTCCTATGAGCTGGTCTGGAGTCTCTTTTACTATCACAGCAACTACTGCCGATTCTAAACTCGGCACTGGCAAGATAGTAGCTGTAGTCGGTAACGTGACTAGTAGTGGTATACGGTTTGATAGCCTTGATGAGTTCACGTATGGTTATGGAACCATTTCTAACGTTGGTGACGCGAAATACTTCAGTATACCAGCTGGTTTAACTGCTGATGTTTCTGTGACAGTCAACAATACTGCAGCTCATGACATTAGCGTAAAACTAATAGCTGTAGCACAGGCGCCTAAAGGCCAGTACGCTTTCTAATAGGGAGAAGTATACACATGTTGTCAACTAGCAGTAGAATACAGTTCATTAGCGAGCCTAGAGTAGACTTTAGGAAAGCAGCTACAGTCAAGAACACTGTTCTTGGCTCTTTTGACGCGACACAGGTCCTGGTTGCCCGCAAGTGGGCTAACCCTGACGAGCTAACAGCGGAGTTAGTTGTGCCTACTGGTTGGGCGTTAGATCACTTGCCACAGAAGTCTGAAATCATATGGAATCCCAACACTAGGGCTCGGTATGTTTCTGTGACACCGCCTACTGGTCTGACGATGGTATTTTTGTTGACGGAATGTGATATTGAAGAATTAGATGATGAGAACTGTAACTTGTCTATCAAGGGGTACTCGCCAGAGAAATGGTTAGAGATGGTTCCCAGCACTATCAAGAGGGCGGATGAGGCTTTACTCACTAATAACTCTACTGTAGCGGACTGGGTACGTTTAGCCTGTCAACAGTATTCTCTTGGCTGGGGCGTTGAGACTATAGATGAAGTGTCTTATCGTGACTTGCCTATAGAATCTACATTGGACGCTAGTGTGGTTGATGCTGATGATAGGGATTATTATGGCGTGTCATCAGTGTCGTTAGATGATATTTCTACATCGTTCACAGACCATAAGCAAGCCTCGTTGATAAGCGATGTTTCCAATGTCGATTCGAGACCGTGGCCAGCACCATTAGGGGCAGACCTGTTCAAGCTAGAGCAGTCTTTCCCTTACACTATCGAGAAGACCAGCAACGGTGCTACTGTAGAATACAGATCAGAGTTCGAGCTGATGTTGCTCCCGGTAAAAGACGGTGGTCCGTATAATGATGGTTGCCTATGGTGGAGATGGTATGTTCACCCGCATGAGTCTGATGTCGTCTACATTAGTAGGCAAGCCGGTTCTATAATAGGCAACTCGACTCTGCATTTGACTAGTAACGATACAGATGCTTTAGTGTGGCCACCAGACTACCAGGAGACTGTTGGTGATGGTGATAACCAGACGACTAGAGAAGTCACTAGGAGATCTCAAGCACGTTTCGCCAGTACTAGGCCTGCTATGCCGGGACCATGGGCTAGCGTGGCTACTAAAGAGGCAGAGTATGGACAAGCAAAGCCTGAATCGATCACTGCTGTAGACGCTATGAAGCAGGCCGCTGCAGCTAAAGCTGGTCTAGATCCTAGGATAACCATTGACTGCACTGCTGACGGTACTAGCGAGCCGCTGCAAGACATAACTAACAAGTTGAGGCCTGGCATAACAGCTGGTTTGAGGTTCTCTAATGCTGTCTTGACGTTCCCTGTTGATGAGGTCGATTACTCGTTCAGTGAGTCTGGTTGGTCTATCGAGTTACCATTGACAGTGAAGACCAATCATATGGCATTTACTTATTATGGTGATGACTATGACGAGTATAGCCCAGATGACTCGTTTGAGGGTCCTGGTGATGCGCCAACGCCGCCAGAGCCAGCTAAACCATTAGGCGGTGGACACGTTGACTGGATATCTGCTAACTATGGGGGAGCATATAACTGCCCCCAGCTACTGATCAAGACTGATGAGCAGAAGCTGTATGCTGTGAGGAACTCTGGCGCTGTAGCCGATATTGACTGGGTAGGTTCGATCGTCGAGGTCACCATGGACCCGGCTATTGTAGAGAAACTGATCCCGCTAGGCTATCACGGTGGCCTGTTTAGGGCAGAGGGGTACGCTGGCGATTTCTGGGTCATCGATTTCTATGGCGATATGGATACACCTGTAGTCAAGCATGGTACGCTGCCTCAAGGCGAGCAAGTAGTGATGGGGGCTAATACTGGTAGCTGGATCATGACTACAGCATGTGCATACAGTACCACTGTGGATTCTAGTGGCACAGAACTTGCGCTTACCCCGTTAGAGTCCTACCCTATGATCGGCACGGAGCGAGTGATTCAGGCTGGGGACGGTCTAGTATTCGTGGGTAAGAAGCAGCTATGGAGATGGAATGGTAACGAGCGGTCTCTACCAGAGAGCCTGGGCCTTGCTCGCGGCGGCGAGTGGACTCAAGTCATGGTTACTGACGACGGTCATGTTCTTGCTATAGACAGTCAAGGCGTCAGGGTTGATGGCAAGACTGACTCTAACTTGACTGGGGTCGTCGGTGTAGCTGGCAACGATCTTGGTCTTGTATTCTGGAAGAACGATGAGACTCATACGCTACTTATCTATAAGAGTTACTATAATGGCGATGAGCCAACAGCTACAATAAACCTACCATTCACGCCTACTGGTGCCGTAACATCTATGTTCCCGACACAAGAGTCTAGTGAGGAGCCAGCACAGGGGATCAGCCGCGGCGTCGTGCTATACGGTGACGGTGGCGCTATCTGGTTACGCAATACTGGCAGCAAGTACGGTTATAAGACGCTTACTGATAAGGCTGTGACTACTGCTTGTGGAACCGGGTCTCCATACGGTACGATTGTCTGCACTGCCGATGGCGCTCTCATCGCGCCCGGTACAGGCAATGAGGCTGTGCTGACCACAGATAAGGTGGTATCGTGTGCAGGCGACGCTGTTGATAGCTTATTCAATACTAGTAATAAGATAGTAGCTGTGCTGGTGACCGAGAGTGGCAAGGCCCTTAACGTCATTAGGAATACTGACGGTAGTTACGGTACTGATCAGCTTGTAGCTAGTGGAGCCGTTGAGGCTATGGGGTCAACGTGGCCGTGCTTGTACGTCGGTGGCGATGATAGGGTATGGCAGGTAGACAATAGCGAGCCACTGTATGATGGGAACGTGACTAGCTATAGTTACGACGCTAAAACAGGTTATCTGACATACACGCTGGAGAACGGCGATGCTATCAGATATTTCCCGGGCGGTGAGGTAAGATCTGAATCACAGCCACAAGAAGGCGCCCAGATCTTGACACAGCACGTGGCTGACGTGACTATGTCTGCAGGCAAGTTCTGGGGATCTACTGGAGAGGGCTGGGTCGGTGAATCCCCATCGACGTATACTCTGGCCTGTGGTTCTAGCGGCATCAAGCAAGTAGCCCTAACCGATGCGAACAAGGCCTATCATAGCGCGTGGCTAGACAATGACGGGACGCTGTACTGGGTCAGCCCTGATGCTAGCCCAGTTAGGAATGACGTTGTACTCACATTGAAATCATCACAGTTAGTAGGCACTGGCTGGGCCGGCGTGGGACTACTGTCTAGCAGCCTGCCTTATATAGTCTGTGCATACAAGGAAACTGGTCAGTACAGACTATACAAGGTCAATGACAAGACTGATTTCTATTATGTTGACCCCACTGTTGAGACCACGAAAGACCCATTCAACGTCAATGATGGCGAGACTATTCTAGGCGTGTATGGCGATAAGTACGGTCAGAAACTATATACGAACAAGGCTGTGTATTCATACGCTGCTATTGATACTGCCATGACTCGTAAGGCGCTGCTTGAGACCATTAGTAGCGTCATGTATGTTGACGGGCTGGGAATGGTAGCTAAAGTAGGCAATGATCTAGTAGCATTAGGGTATACTTATACTACTGATGACAACGTTGATAAGTATAAGAGAATCACTGGTATGACCGGCGACATCATCCCTAGTCTCTGCTCATCTAGAGCTGTCGCTACAACGACTGGATACTGGTCTAGGTCTGGTGCGACAGCTAATGAAATCAGATATACATCAATTCCAGTTACTGGCAGCGGCAGCGTGGGCACGCCACTGACCAGTATTGATGCTGCAATGATAGTCACTACAAGTGGATTATGGTCATATGGTTATGCTGACGAGGCTACTACAATGTCCTTGTTCAAGCAAGGCAAGCAGCTACCTAGCAATCCATTGAAGGCTGTCACAGGGAGCAATGCTGTTATTGTAGAGACATCAGATGGCTTATATAGATGCGCCACGTCAGCAGGCGATCTAGAGGCGACGCTATTTAGCGGCGACCCGATTATCGATGGTTTCAACATAACAGGTAATGCTAACATCGCTGCAGCCATAACGTCTAGAGGCGAGCTATGGTATGACGATGGAGCTCGCATGGTCAGGTCCACAGGCGATTACTCGCCATTCACGACTATTGTTACGACTAGCGAGACTGGGCTGATAGCAGCATATGGTCAAGACCAGGCACAATCAATGAGGCTGACTAAAGCGCCTACACCGTTCCCATGCTTGATGGTTGATGACTTCTTTGATCAACTTGCCCCAGCTATAACGGACCTACAGCCTGCTGACGGTCGGGCAAGCTACTACTGGGGTCGCGGCGACGCTACTCGCACAGCTGGGGTCCTGTATAACTATGATAATGACTCGTCGTGGGTGACGTCAGTCTATAGCAGTGGCATCTATAATGACACGGTAGGCTCGGCTGACAACACATACGCTGCAGAGGCTATCATGGGGGCCGTGCTGCCTACAGTCTCGTCATTCACCGGGTCTGGGCTCATAATGGGCGGGACGCCTGGAGAGCTAGTGACTAGGAAACGAGCAGATGGGGAGCGCTACATCGAGTTCGGCACAGCGACGCTATCAGGCCCAGACGTGTCTGGAGACCACTTGAACGTCATCCATCAGCTAGCAGATAATAGTATTGAGATACTATACCCAGTGAATAATGATGATGGCACGAGATCGTATGGATGGCATACTGTGACGGCTCTACCTAGCAGCCACATAACAGAGTACTACCCTCATGATCAAGCAGCGGAACAGACTGTGCTAGCGTTCGATGATGGCAGCCTGTGGCTGGTGATCCCAGCAACAGGAAGTGACGATCAGCCCCAATACGTCAAACTATGGAATGCTGGAGTGGGGTCACCTAGAGACGTCAATATTGACAATAATCAACCACGTATGGCTATCAGCCCTGATGGATCGTACGTTGTCATAATCGCTGCTGCAGCCGGAACCTTCTACACTCTGAATGCCCCAGATGGTAAGACGCTATCGACGTGCAAGGGCCTTTCTGCTATACTGGGTACGGACGGCACCTTGTACTATGTTGACGAGAGCGATAGTAGCAGCCCCAAGCTGGACCCCACAGAGGACCCACGTTTCTATAAGGCTGCAGAAACGTTATAATAGTTTGTATACATAAGAGTAGACAAGGGGGATACGTATCATGGTACTCGGTTTCGGCAATCCTATTCCGCCGGCTGGTCAGCCCGGGCCCGCTGCAGCAGTGGGTCAGCGGCCTCACATGGATTACGCTGGTATGGTCAAGCAATCCATGCATGAGCTTGCGACGTGGGTGACCGCTGGGTCTAGAATGGCGCCACAGCCAGTGAGCTTGACTGTTGATGGTTATCGTAACGTGTTCGAGGTAGGCGACAAGTTCAACATCGAGGAACGGTATGGTTACTTTGACGTCGAGAATCGGGTCACAGCAGGCCATTCTCCAGTCAAGATGGTAGTCAAGTATGATGATGGCAGCAAGAAGCGAGTACAGGCTTCTGACCTAACGTTCGCTATAGATGACGGTAAGGGCGGTTACAAGCCATGCAAACTCGGTGGCGCCCTAGGTGAGCAGCGGCGTCGTACGCTGATCGCTACCTACACTGATGAAGACACTGGCGTGAGCGTGAAGGATACTATGCGGATCGTCGTCACGGAACACGTGGCCCCAGAGCAGACCTTGCGATTCAAGGTAGGTGTAGAGATACCAGAAGACTTGAGAGACACTGTTATTCCTGTTATTGAATACAACCGAGAAGTATATAGTAGATCACCAATGATTATCCCTATCAACAATTACGATGAAGACACACTATTATTCACTGTAGATTCAGATAATATTGCTCATGTAAGACCTATATACGCATCTTTTGATTCATCGGGAAAATTACGTGAAGGATGGGCTGCATTTGATGCACCAAGAGATCTAACAGACTTGTTTAGTGTTGATGGGATGCTAGCGTCATCAGTTGATGGCATTACAGAAATATCTCTAGGGAGATACATAACAGAAATAATAAGCGATCCAGATTATGCATGGTTAAAGTCAAATGTGTATAATTTTAGGCGGAACGAGTTCAAGGGCTGGATCAATCTACAGTATGGGCTTATAGAAGAACCCACAACATTGAGAAGTGTTTATAACTACAGAACAGGCCAGTACGCTGGCTGCCATAAACTAGTCGGTTTCAAGGATCTACAAGGAAAAATAGTAGACCAGCCTGAAGAATTAGGAAATGTAAACTGGTCGAATAACGGGACTGCACAAGGATTTAGGGATAGTCAGTTTGAGAACTGCTACTCACTAACTAAACCTCTAGTAGAACACAGCCCATCATACTACACACCATACGACTCGACGAGGTTTTTGAACTTTAGAACCGGTCAGTATTTCAATTGTCGTTCTTTAACAGTTGCTGCAGATGAGGACCCGTTCAAGCCAGGAAACGCCACGACAGTTCATTATAGAGCTGATCAGTACTATGGATGCAGGGCGCTAACTACCAGCAAGCCAGAGCATACTCATGATCAGACTGGTCAAGTTGACGCTAATCTCGTGACTAGAGACGCGACGTTTAGATCACGACAGTATTACGGTTGCTCGTCTCTCAAGGCTAACGGTATAGAGAAGATGATCGAGACACTGACCGGGGAACCATTCATTTCCACGACTATTAGAGACGATAAGTACTATGGTACTCAAGTAACTGACGCTGAACCATTCTATTACCAGGGGAATGATAGTGACGAGCCAGTCAAGGCGCTACAGAGTGATGTCTATACGTGGCACTCTGCCGACAATAAGACGACTAAATATGTCCGTCATTATAGTATCTATGGTGGCACGGCAGATACACCTAATGCTATAACAGCGACCACTGATAGCAAGTGGAAAGCTACCTATAAAGAGAACGAGGTGTTCCAGGTAGATGGTTTGACTGTAGATATTGCTAACAACGATGGTAGTACCCAGCGTTATACGCCGCCATTCGCTACTAACATGTTCAAGTTCGAGCCGCCTGTAGGAACAAAGGTCCATGCTGACGATGATCACGTGAGTATAACATACACTGCCGATGGTACCTCGGTGACTACTAGTGTGCCGATCACAGTGACTGCAGCATAAGCAGATATACGTCAATAATCTGCTAATAGCGAATCATGAGGCTGACTGCTAACAAATGGTAGTCAGCCTCATGTTATACTAGAAATGGCTGGGTAGAGGAGCCCCCGCGTCACGCTCATTAGCGTGACTACAATCAATGTATACATAAGGGGTGATTCACCATGGAGAATAATTCTCCGTTACTACAACTACCGCCAGCTGTCCTGCAAGCAGCGCAATGGGTCGCTCTCGTGCTCTTGCCTGCTTTCACGACTCTATGGCTTGCGCTTGGCCCGATCTGGGGCCTACCTGCCGTACAGGAGGTCGGCGCTACACTGACCGCTATTGATGCGTTCCTAGGCACAGTCCTAGGCGTTACTGCACAGTCTCTAGCTAAAGCACAGTCAGCCGCTAGCCAGGCGACTACACAGGCACTGCTAGCAGAGCTAGAGTCTGTTAAGAGCGAGCTGGCCGCACTCAAGGATAATGGTGGTGATGCTGATGATGACAAGAAGCAGGCTTAAGAGGATCGCTACAACAGTAGCCTCCATCATAACTGTAGCCTGCCTTGGCGCACAGCCGGCTATGGCTGCTGAAGCATTACAGGGAATCGACGTGAGTGGATGGCAGCTGCCATCTGCAACCAGAACAGCACAGGCTGATTTCGCGATCGTCAAGGCTACACAGGGGCTTGGTTTCGAGAACAATTATCTTGCTGCCCAGGCTAATGGAGCTCTTGCCACGGGAAAGAAGCTTGGCTTGTACCATTATGCTGGAGGCAGTAGCTGCACTGCAGAAGCAGACTTCTTTGTCAGGGTATCGAGGCCTTGGATAGGCAAGGCTATGCTTGTGCTAGACTGGGAGTCTTACCAGAACAACTCTTGGGGATCCACGACATGGGCGACCTGTTTCGTGAACCGCGTCAAGGCTACCACTGGCGTGACGCCGATGGTCTATGTGCAGGCCTCTGCACTGAATCAGGTCGCTGGCGCTCGGGCTGCTAACGCTGGTCTATGGGTTGCCCAATACGCTAGTAACAATGCGACTGGCTACCAGTCATCTCCATGGAATCTTGGCCGGTACGGTGAGGCTATGAGGCAGTACACTAGCAATGGCTGGGTTACTGGTTATAATGGCCCACTTGACTTGAACATCTTCCTTGGTTCTAGGGAACAGTGGGACAAATACGCTAACCCTAGCAGTAAGCCAGTTGCACAGCCGAGCACTCCAGCTGTGCAGCCACAGCAGCCATCACAGCCCGCTAACGCAAGCAAGACTTGCGTGACTGTTCAGGCAGGTGATAGCCTGTCTGCTATCGCTGCACGCTATAGCAGCAGCTACACTGAATGGGCAGGCTACAAATCAGGCAACCCAAGTGTGATTTATCCTGGTGAGGTCGTTTGCAAGGCAGGCGGCGCGGTTTCACAGCCAGCTACTAGGCCACAATCGAGCAACAGTTCAGCTAGTGTCTACTATACGGTCGTGAGTGGGGATAGCCTATCAAGGATCGCTGCTAGGTACGGCACCTCGTGGCAGTCAATCCAGCAGCTGAACGGCATCAGGAACGCCAGCCTGATCTACCCTGGTCAGAGACTACTTGTTCGACGTGGCTCTACCAGTAGCTACACTGCCCCTGCTAGCAATAGTAGCTACTACCGTGTCAGGTCAGGCGACACGCTGTCTGGGATCGCTGCTAGGTACGGCACCTCGTGGTCTTACCTGCAGCAGCTGAACGGCATCAGGAACGCCAGCCTGATCTACCCTGGTCAGACTATTCGGGTCAGGTGATGATATAATAGCAGTGGCACATCTAGTTGTGCTACACTATAGCATCTAGAGATGGCGGTGAGCTCACAAGGCTTACCGCCATCTCGCTTATTAGGTTATGGCTATAGATCGAGTACCGCGAGAACTACAGTACGTACTCACGATCTCGAGATAGTCTTAACGACAAACCATCGAAAATCGTGTACATGGTATAGTACATCACCTATAACCATGATCGGCTTTAGAATCGATGAGACAAAGAATCTCGCATGCTGTCTACTCACCGTCGAGCAGATAGCAGAATAGGCAGCCCAGTAAGATGATCAAGAAGCCGGGCTGCCCGTATTGAGTCCACGTGGAAAGGAGAATCATAAACCACGTGCAATACTATTATATCATGAGAGCGGTTGTAGACACAAAGGTCCACAACCGCTCTCACTTACTCACATAGTTGATGAGCTACTTCAGCCGAAACACTACACTGTCATCAGCGTCATCTTCTTCCCCTTCAACGTCGTCGATCACAGCCAGATGACCGTCACTGATAGTGAGCTGGACATCTTCATCCTCCCACGTCTCGAGCGCGTAACGATCACCATCGTACCATGGATCATTAGAGAGATCAGTAGACTCAACGAGCCACCATCTCCAGTCCATGCCACCCCGATCAAGAGAAGCGATGTATGTCGCGTTCATAGCCCAGTCCAGAGATTTCTCTAACTCTGTTGCTGTGCGCCCTGGAACATTGATGAGGTCTCCAAGCTTATCAGACGCTTCATTAAGCAGAGCGTGAGCACGAGGCCAATCACCACTAACGACAGCTTCATCAGCATGGACGAGTTCCTCGACACCAGCATCAAAACTAGCAAGAATATCCTCGTCAGTCTCATCAGTGTTGTCGACGGCGTCCCTGACTTGGTCAACTAACCAGCTCAAGCCGTTACCAGTCAAGTCAGAACGGATAGCGTCCTGAACAAAAGCCTTGATCTCATTGTCAGTCAGTACTTTGTTGATCATGGTTTCCATGATGATCACCTTATCCTTTATTCACTCAATACGTTCGCGAGTACCTCTCGCACCACGTTCAATACTATAATATAGGGGAGCTTCCGAGAAACTAGTCTACCAGGTGCCCGACCTCGTCCTCGAGAATCTCGAGCGTGTTTGGAACTGGAGTGGCAGGCATTACTTCACGCCACTTTGCCTGTAAGACTCTTCTCCTTTCTTGCTTCTTCTCTTCCTCCTTCATAGCCTGTTTCTCTGCATCTTGCTCTGCCTCCTGTTCCTCACTAGCTAGTTTAGCCTCAATAGCGGCCCACTTCTTCTTATCGACGATCGCGACATAGCGCTGGATCTTACCATTGATCGAGGTTTGCTTCACGCCAAGACCAGCAACAGCCTCTGCCTCACGACGAACGTACTTCTTCTCGCGGTTACTCATATCACCAGCAGGGAAATCAGCATACAATACGTTGAATACGCCACTACTAGTTGGCTCAAGGCTCATTAGTTTAGCGTCATCGATAGCAGCCGTTAGCTCATAGCTCATCTTAATCAACGATGAGCAGCTAACAGTCGTGTCAGGCCATTCACCACGCTTCTCGTTCCATAGTTCCCAACCGTGACTAACAAGAGCGTGAATAGTCTTACTAGAGAAACAAACGTCCCAGCGAGACTGGTTAGGCCACTTAAGCTTATCAGCGTCAGCCATCCACCAGCCACGAGGCTTAAAGCCTAGCGTCGGCACATCGACCTTACGACGACCTACAGCCTCCAGAGCGCTGAACGATGACGCCTGGTTGCTTGAGAACATAAGCTTTAGCGCAAAGTGCTCTAGACCGATACGGCCACCACCATACCGTACCTGCTTGACGGCACCAGTAGTTAAAGCAGCGATAGTAGCCAACTCATTATCGCCTAAAGCGCCAGACTCATCAGCGAATGCGACTCTTTTACCTACAAGTGGAACAAGTGCAGCGCCACCAGTAAAGCCGTTCTGCTTCAAATTACTAGCGTCAAGACCCATCGTGCTGATCGTTGAGAACTCTCTAGTGAATGCTGACTCGAAAGATGACTTGCCAGTACCGCCCTCATCAGCGATCAGGAAGAAGTGAGTAGGGCTCATAGGGCTAGCAAGATAGAATGCTACCATGCTCATGAACTCTGTCTGGTCATGCCCCCAGGCTTCTGCTAGTAGCTCTAGACGATCATCAGCATCGTCGGGAGTACTCACAGCGATAAGCGGCTCTCCTTCTGGAGAGTAAGACTCAAGCGTCTCCCATCCAGCCCGAGTAACAGCACGATATGGAATACCATCTATACTAAAAGCACTTACGTCGATGCGATGACCCACTCCTATCTTGCTAGCAAGCCAAGCAGCCTGATTAAGCGACTTGCAATCAAGCCCTTGACTGCCACCAGCCATTATTGGATCAAAACGCTGCCACTTACCGTCTATCTTCTTATAGAACTCCCAGCCATCACTCGTATGAGCATAAGCTAGAGACCCAGACACTAATCGAACCCAGATCATCGCTAGTTGGCTAGACACAGGACCACGACGTGGAACAATCACATGCAGACCACTACTAACAGTGACGTTCTTCTCATCATCGCTGCTCGCCGGCGCCCACGGACCACTAACTATCTCTAGTCGACCAAGAGCTAGGAGTAAGCTGAAATCATACAAGCCATCAACAGCCTCCTCATCCCAGAACTCTGTTTCTAGTGCTTGAGCTGTTAGCTCGTACGTGTAAATTCTCTTTTCCATAACTGATCACCTCAATACTTATAATATAGTAGCACTTCCACGAATCATGTGATTCGTAAGAACTGATAACTGTATCACACATATCGCGCTGGCTATTTTCTGCCGATTTTGTCCCCGAACACAGGCTAAAGCCGATTAGCTGTGGCTGTGGCGGTAAGATGAGTGACTAATACAGCAGGCAGTGCCCACCTCGGCCCTGCCAGGACGCTGGGTCGGGAGACTAGCGTCTCCCATTCTCATTCCTACTAACAAGCGAAATGTATACTACTTACCACTGCTAACCATCAACATAGGTGATGTGCTATCTTATAGGCTACTAGGGAACTGATGATGGGGCTACACGGTAGCTATACTGCTCTAGAACATGGTATAGCAG
>ERZ808286.521-NODE-521-length-24844-cov-25.171326_pt1 | contig 24844 bp, 20 predicted proteins | sample MGYA00521276_ERZ808286 | MGnify/ENA primary metagenome ERZ808286 (study PRJEB31516, sample SAMN03275607) | gut metagenome | biome: mammalia-associated habitat; material: feces | host: Papio cynocephalus | place: Kenya | collected 2012-08-01 ... | reverse complement strand
CGTGTGTCGTCCCAAGGGTAGGGGCGGCAGTCCCCTGCCGCCCGCACGGTATTGGCCGTGGAGAACGGGAAGAGGGGGATGGCCGTGCCCCACCAGCACCCCTCCCGCGAAGGACGCCACACGGGACGACCGCGACGGACGCGACATCCGCGACAGTCCCAGGTGTCCCAGTTGTCCCGGATGTCCCATTTCCCCCAATCCTGTACAATCCTGTCTAAAACCCCTCTCCACGTTCTCCTGATCTCCACGGCCAATACCGTGCGGTCCGCAGGGGACTGCGGACCCTACCGGCGGGGGCTCACGGACGCCCCCTCTCTACATTTTCTACACGGTTAATTTCGCCCCCCTGACCCCCGATTCCCGACTTTTCCCCCGACCGCGGCAATGTTCATTTTGCCGCGGTTTCGCGTTTTTTGCACACTTATAAAATTTTTTTTTAAAAAAGTGAAAAAATATCGAAGTAAAATCTTTCTGCTGGTAAGTATATATATAGAGGGACGTGATGTTTCTCTACGGGAGGCGGGAGTCCGCGGAACGTTTCACAGACGAAAGAACCTGAAATAAAGAAAGGAACCAAGCAAATGAAGAAGCCCACCCAGATCACGCCGGAACAGAAGAAGGACCTCAAGGCCTTGTCACGGACACGGACTGAGGCAAGGAAACGCCGCCACCGTTCCGGCGGGACGGCGCAACCGGGTTATGCGACCCGGTATCGCCCTTGCGCCGCACAGGCACCGCCCTCCCGGCGCACGAAAATTTCCTCACGCAAAGGTTTTTCAATCGTGCGGGCCGCAGGGGACTGCGGCCCCTACCCTTGGGTGGGTTGGGCGTCACCGTCGTGTAGACGCGCGGTTTTAGACAGGATTAACAGGATGGGCAGGATTGGCGGGACGCGTCGCGGGCGTCCCGTCCGTCCCGGTTGTCCCGTTAGCCGTCCCCGCTCTGCGCGGGAAATGGCCGTGCGCCCCTACCATTGGGTGGGCTGGGTGCGTCTCCGTCGGCTAGCCGCGGAGGGTTTTAGACAGGATTTGAGGCGTCCGGGCGGGTGTTTTGGGGCGCGAAAGGTCCGAAAAGACGTCGGGAGTGAATAAAGTTCACGCAAACGCGAGGAATTATGGTATAATATAGGTTTGAAATGAGCGGAGAAGAGGCTAAATTGCTGGTGGATGTCGCGCGCTTGGCGCCCGAAGGCGAGGAGCTGACGGGCGAAGCGGACATTATCGACCTGGACGAAGAGTTCGTGAAACCCTTCGGCGGGGTGCGGTATCGTCTGAAGGCGCAGCTCTTCGGCAATGAATTGCTTGTCCGCGGACATTTGGAGCAGGATTTCACGCTCGTTTGCAGCCGGTGCGACCGGGACTTCGACACGACGATTTCGGTGGACGATTTCACCGTTTCGTGCGAAGTGCCCGCGAACGCGGAAAACGTCGATTTGACTACGGACGCAAGAGAGTGTATAATACTCGCTTTACCGTCGTACCCTCTTTGCGATGAGGCGTGCCCGGGGTTGCCTCAACGCAAAGAGGTCCCCGAAGACGACCGCTGGAACGCGCTGGACGGGTTGAAGGTTTGAACACTAGAGCAGAAGCAGAATAAGAACAGGAGAAAAAGAAAATGGCAAGTCCTAAGAACCGCGTGTCGAAAATGCGCAAGCGTCAGCGTGTCGCATCCCTCGAGAAGCCGATTCTCGCGCAGGTTTCCGCGTGCCCGGAGTGCGGCGCGGCGAAGCGTGCGCACCGTGCGTGCCCGAAGTGCGGCGCCTACAAGGGCCGCAAGGTCGTCGCGGCCGCCGAGTAATCCCGGCCGTCGCCGAGAGCGATTCTGACAACGGAGCCCGATATGGTGCGAGTCGCGTTGGACGCGATGGGGGGCGACTACGCCCCCAAGCAGATCGTCGTGGGGGCGATCGAGGCCGCCTGCGGCCTCGAGAACGTCAAGATTCTCCTCGTGGGCAATCTCGCCGCGATCCAGAAGGTCGTCGCCGCTTTCTCGAAGGACCGCAAGGCGCTCTTCCAGCGCGCGACGGAGAAGGGATTGCTCGAGATCGTCCCCGCCACGGAAGAGATCGAGATGGACGATGTGCCGGTGGAGGCGGTCCGCCGCAAGAAGGACTGCTCCATCAACGTGGCGATGCGTCTGGTGAAGGAGAAGCGGGCGGACGTTTTCGTGTCGGCCGGCAACTCGGGAGCCGTGGCGACGAGCGCGATCGTCAACCTCGGGCGCATACCGGGCGTGAAGCGTCCGGCCATCGCGATGGTCCTGCCCACGCGTGCGCCGGAGCGTCCGCTCCTGCTTTTGGACGCGGGGGCGAACATGGACTGCCACCCGGCGTGGCTGGTGCAGTTCGCGATCATGGGCAGCGTGTATTCGGAGAAGGTGCTGAAGCGCGCGAAACCGGCCGTCGGGCTTCTGTCCATCGGGACGGAGGACTGCAAGGGCAATGCGCTCGTGCACGAGACGTATCCGATCCTGAAGGCCGTCAAGGGGCTGAATTTCGTCGGCAACATCGAAGGTCACGACATCTGCGGCGGCGAGGTGGATGTGGCGGTCGCGGACGGGTTCGTGGGCAACGTCGTCCTGAAGACGGCCGAGTCCGTCGCGCACGCGGTGGGCGGCTGGCTCAAGGCCGAGCTGAAGAAGAGTTTCTTCCGGATGTGCTGCGCGTTTCTGCTGAAGGGGGCGTTCAAGGCGCTCAAGAAGCAGCTGGATCCGGAGGTCTACGGCGGGGCGCCGCTTCTGGGCGTGCCGGGCGCGGTCATCATCACGCACGGCAACTCCACGCACAAGGCCATTTTCTACGCCGTCAAAGCCGGCGTCGCTGCGGCGACCAACGACGTGTCGGGGCTTATCGAAAAAGCGATCGCCGAACACGCCGAGGGCGCTAAGCAGTCATGAGCGATTACAATTTCTCCGCCATCGAGAAGAAGTGGCAGAAGTACTGGCTCGAAAACAAGACGTTCAAAACCGACAACGGCAAGGACGGGCCCAAGTTCTACTGTCTGGACATGTTCCCGTATCCGTCGGGGGCGGGGCTTCACGTGGGGCACCCCGAAGGGTACACGGCGACGGACATCCTGTGCCGCTACAAGCGCATGAAGGGCTTCAACGTCCTGCACCCGATGGGGTGGGACGCGTTCGGCCTGCCGGCCGAGCAGTACGCGGTCGAGACGGGGACGCACCCGGCGGTCACGACGAAGAAGAACGTCGACCGCTTCCGCGAACAGATCCGCGCGCTGGGCTTTTCGTACGACTGGGACCGCGAGATCAACACGACGGACCCGAAGTACTACAAGTGGACGCAGTGGATTTTCGAGCAGCTCTACAAGAAGGGGCTGGCGTACGTGGCGGAGGTTCCGGTGAACTGGTGTCCGGCGCTGGGGACGGTCCTGGCGAACGAGGAAGTCATCGACGGACGCTCCGAGCGCGGGAACCATCCGGTGGTGCGCCGTCCGATGCGGCAGTGGATGCTGCGGATCACGGCGTACGCGGAGCGGCTTTTGAAGGATCTGGACACGCTCGACTGGCCGGAGGGCATCAAGGAGATGCAGCGCAACTGGATCGGCAAGTCGACGGGGGCGCTGGTGGATTTCGGCACGACGGCCGGGGCGAAGATCACGGTCTACACGACGCGGTGCGACACGCTGTTCGGCGCGACGTACATGGTGCTTTCGCCGGAGCACGCGCAGGTGGCGAAATGGCTCGCGGACGGGACGATCCAAAACGCCGCGGAAGTCGCCGCCTACCAGAAGAAGGCGGCCGGCAAGAGCGACCTCGAGCGCACGGAGCTGAACAAGGAAAAGACGGGCGTGCGCCTCGCGGGCGTGGCGGGGATCAACCCCGTGAACGGGCGCGAGATCCCGATCTTCATTTCGGACTACGTGCTGGCGAGCTACGGCACGGGGGCCATCATGGCGGTTCCGGCGCACGACACGCGCGACTTCGAATTCGCCAAGGTGTTCGACCTGCCGATCGTGCAGGTGGTGGCGCCGGCCGAAAGCGCCGCGGCGAAGACGGCCTCGCCCGACCCCGTGCCCTACACGGGGGACGCGGCGTTCACGGACATCGCCACGGGCGTGATGGTCTCCTCGGGCTTCCTGACGGGGCTGAGCGTCGCCGAGGCGCGTCCGAAAATGATCGCCTGGCTGGAGGAGAAGGGCGTGGGCCAGGCCAAGACGCAGTACAAGCTGCGCGATTGGCTCTTCTCGCGCCAGCGCTACTGGGGCGAACCGTTCCCGGTCATCCACTGGGAAGACGGCACGAACACGCTGGTGCCCGAGGAAGATCTGCCGCTGACGCTCCCGGAGCTGGCGGACTACAAGCCGACCGGCACGGGCGAGCCGCCGCTGGCGAAGGCCACGGCCTGGGTGAACGTCGTCGATCCGAAGACGGGCAAGAAGGGGCAGCGCGAGACGAACACGATGCCGCAGTGGGCGGGCAGCTGCTGGTACTACCTGCGCTACATCGACCCGCACAACGACAAGGCGTTCGCGGATCCCGCGCTCCTGAAGAAGTGGCTCCCGGTCGACCTCTACGTCGGCGGCGCGGAGCACGCGGTCCTGCACCTGCTCTACGCGCGCTTCTGGCACAAGGTCCTCTTCGACCTCGGGCTGGTGCCCACGCCGGAACCTTTCCACCGGCTCGTCAACCAGGGCATGATCCTCGGCCTGGCGTATCGCACCAAGCGCGGCGTGCTGATCCCGATGGACAAGATCGAGTGGCGCGACGGCAAGCCGTTCGGCGCGGAAGAGGGCGGCGAGATGGAGGAGCTGACGGAGTTCCCCGCCAAGATGTCCAAGTCGCTGCGCAACGTGGTGAATCCGGACGACGTGATCCGGGACTACGGGGCCGATTCGCTGCGGCTCTACGAGATGTTCATGGGGCCGTTGCAGGCGGTAAAGCCGTGGTCGACGAAGGGCGTCGAGGGGGTGTTCCGCTTTTTGAAGCGCGCCAACCGGTTCGTGACGGAGACGCCGATCGCGGAGCGTCCGCTCACGAAGGCGGAAGCCAAGAGCCTGAACGCCATGATCAAGAAGGTCGGCGAGGATCTGGAGGCGCTCGCGTTCAACACGGGCATTTCGGCGATGATGGTCTTCATCAACGAGGCGGAGGCGTTCGCGAAGGCGGGCGGCGTGCCGCGCGAATATCTGGAGAAGTTCGTGCTGTGCCTGTCGCCGTTCGCGCCGCACCTGGGCGAGGAGCTCTGGGCGTTCCTGGGGCACGCGAAGACGCTCGCCTACGAACCGTGGCCGGCCTACGACCCGAACGCGCTCGTGGAAAACGAGATCGAGATACCGGTACAGGTCCTGGGCAAGCTGCGCGGACGCGTCACGGTGGCGGCGGACGCCACCCCGGCGCAGATGGAGGAGGCGGCGCGGGCGAATCCGGACGTCGCGAAGTTCCTCGCGGGCAAGACGGTCGTCAAGGTCGTCGCCGTGCCCAAGCGCCTGGTGAATTTCGTCGTGAGGTGACGGCGATGGCGGCGGTGAAGTTCCTGAAAGTCTTCGGTTCGTGGCGGGACGTCGCCGACGCGGCGCGCACCACGATCCGGAAGGACGAGGGCGAGGGCGAACCTTCCGCGCGGTGGAAGAAGCGCATCCTGCTCGCGGAACATTCGCCCATCCGCAAGCTGTGCTTCAACTGGAAGTGGATCGATCTGCCCTACTGGGTCAGCGTCCACTTCGTGCGGCACAAATTCGGGATCGAGCATTTCGTCTCGACCCAGCGTTCGGACCGCACGGGCGACGCGCGGGAGAGCAAGCGGCAGGACGCGCCCGTCCTGCACGAATGCTTCGCCAACGCGCAGGCGGTGATGACGATTTCGCGCAAGCGGCTGTGCATGCAGGCGAGCCCCGAGACGCGCGCGGCGTGGAAGCTTGTCGTGGACGAGATCGCGAAAACCGAGCCGGAACTCGCCGCGTGCTGCGTGCCGGAATGCGTCTACCGCGGCTTTTGCCCCGAATTCAAATCGTGCGGCTACTGCAACACCCCCGCCTTCGCCGCGGCGCTCGAGAAGTACCGCGCGACACCCGAAAAAGCGCCGGAAAAATGATCGCCCGGCGGCTCGAGACCTGGTTCCGCCGCGCGAAAAGACCCATGCCCTGGCGGGCGAAAGCGGAACCCTACGCCTGCTGGATCTCGGAAATCATGATGCAGCAGACGACCTACGCGCAGGCGCTGCCCTACTATACGCGGTTCCTCGCGGCGTTCCCGACGGTGGAGGCGCTGGCCGCGGCGGACGAGGCGTCCGTCCTCAAGGCGTGGGAGGGGCTGGGCTACTATGCGCGGGCGCGCAACCTGCACGCCGCGGCGAAAGAAATCGCCGCGCGCGGGACATGGCCCCGGACCGCGGCGGAATGGGCGCGGGTGAAGGGTGTCGGACCCTACACGGCGGCGGCGCTCGCAAGCGTGCTTTCGGGGGAACGCGTCCCGGTCGTGGACGGCAATGTGGCGCGCGTGTTCGCCCGGTACTGGCTTCTGGACGGCGACTTCCACAAACTGCCGGAGCGGAAGAAACTTGCCGAGCGTCTGCAAAGCGAGATGGACGCGGCGAAAAGCCCGGGGGACTTCAACCAGGCCATGATGGAACTGGGGGCGCTCGTGTGCACGCCCCGCGATCCGGACTGCGGGAACTGTCCCCTGAAGCGGGATTGCCGCGCGTTCGCCGCGGGCACGATGGCGGCGTACCCCCGCAAGGCCCCGCGGAAGGCGCTTCCGATCCGGGAGGCGCGGGCACTCGTCGTGCGGGACGAAAAGGGGCGCGTCCTCCTTGTCCGCAACCGCGAGGGCGGGCTCCTGAAGGGGCTTTGGGAGCTGCCGACGCTCGAAGACGCGGGCACGTACGAGCAGACGTTTTCGCATTTCAAGCTGGCGCTCGAGCTCGCGCGCACGACCCGCACGGACGTCGCGTTCGTCGACCCGCGCGAGGTGCCGCTGACGACGGCCGCACGCAAGATTTTAGGCATACACAAACAAACGAAAGGAACGGAAAATGAGAATGAATAGACTGAAGTTCGGTCTGCTCATCGCGCAGGCCGCATGTTGCCTGGGCGCGCAGGCCATGCTGGACGACGAGTCGGCGCTGAAGGCGGCGCGCGAAACGCTCGCCAAAATGACGCTTGAAGAGAAGACCATGCTTCTGGGCGGGTCGGGCACCATGACGCTCGCGGCGATTCCGCGCGTGGGCATCACGAAGGAGTGGACGATGAGCGACAACAGCTCCACGGTGCGCCCGGCCATGAACCGCTGGGACTGGGGCTACACGAACCCCAAGAGCGTGAACACCAAGCTGCCGTCGCTTTCGGCTCTGGCGCAGACGTGGGACGTCGCCTGGGCGCGGCGCCACGGCGAGGTTCTGGGCGCGGAAATGCGCGATCGCGGCGTGGACCAGTTGCTGGGTCCGGGCGTCAACATCCTGCGCACGCCCCTCAACGGCCGCAACTGGGAGTATCTGGGCGAAGATCCCGTGCTCGCGGCCGAGTTGTGCGTGCCCTACATCGAGGGCGTGCAGAGCTATGACGTCGCGGCGACGGTGAAGCACTTCTGCCTCAACAACCAGGAGCTCGCCCGCAATACGGTCGACACCCACGCGGACGACCGCACGGTCCACGAAATCTACATGCCGGCGTTCCGCGCCGCGGTCAAGCGTGCGGGCGCCCTCGCGCTGATGACGAGCTACAACAAGGTTGACGGCGTCTGGATGAGCGAGAACAAGTACTTCCAGAAGGGGATCCTGCGCGACCTCTGGGGCTACAAGGGGCTTGTCGTGACGGACTGGGGCGGGCAGCATTCCACGGACTTCGCGGCGAACAACGGCGGCGGCGTCGAGATGCACTGGGGCCAGGGCATCCGGTACAACTACTACGCGATCTCCAACAGGTTCCCGCTGGCGCAGGCCTTGCGCGAGAACAAGGTTCCGGCGGCGACGGTGGACGAAATGGCGCTCCGCACGCTGTGGATGATGGCCAAGACCGGGTTTCTGACGGGAGCGCCGCGCCGTGCGGGCGCCCGCAATACGCCGGAGCACCAGCGCGTGGCGCGCGACGAAGGCGCCGAGTCCATCGTATTGCTGAAGAACGAGGCGGGCATCCTCCCGCTGAAGCCGGCGACGCTCAAGAAGGTGCTGGTGATCGGATCCAACGCGAACGTGAAGCAGTGCGACAAGGGCTGCTCGGGCGAAGGCAACGTGCCGTACGAGGTCACGCTTTTCGCCGCGCTCAAGACGCGCCTGCCCCAGGCCGAAGTCACGCTGATGCCGTTCTGCGCGAAGCAGAAGATCGAGAAAACCGACACCGCCGCGGCGACCGTCGCCGGCGGCCACGCCCACCAGAAGACGTCCGAGGCGTGGAGCGATCCGGAGGAACTGCGCGCCGCGGCTGAGGCCGCCGACGCCGTCGTCGTCTTCACGGGCACGGAGCTCGGGTACCAGGAGAACATGGAGTCCGAAAGCCGCGACCGCCAGAACATGGACTGGCCGGCGGAACTTCAGGCCGCCCTGCACCAGATTCTCGGGTGGAAGATCCGGAACCTCGTCGTCGTCACGCGCTCCGGCACGCCCATCGGCTACAATTGGACGGACAAGGCCGCGACGCTCGTGCATACGTCGTATCTCGGCATGGAAGAGGGCAATTCGATCGTCGACGTCCTTTTCGGCGAGGTCAACCCGAGCGGCAAGCTGGCGTGGAGCTGGCCCAAGTCGTACGCGGACACGGCCGTCGCGAAGTGCGGGACCTACAACGCGAACAACGTCGTCTACAATGAGCGTTTCTACGTCGGCTACCGCTGGCATGACGCGAAGAAGATCGAGCCGCTCTTCCCGTTCGGCTATGGCAAGAGCTACACCACCTTCGCCTACTCGAACATCCGCGCGCTTCCCGGCATCGGCGTTTCCGTGACGGTGAAGAACACGGGCAAGGTCGCGGGCAAGGAAGTCGTGCAGCTCTACGCGGCGTATCCGGGCGCGCAGGTCGAGCGGTGCGTGAAGGAACTGAAAGGCTTCCAGAAAGTCGCGCTCGCCCCCGGCGAAGAGAAGACGCTCGTCTTCCGTCTGGCGCCGCGCGATCTGGCGTACTGGGACGAATTCCTCCACCGCTTCCGCACGGATGCCGGGACCTACGAGCTTCTGGTCGGCGCGTCGAGCGCGGACATCAAGGGCCGGGTTCGCGTGACGGTCGCGCAGACGGAAACGTTCGCCGACTGACGCCGGGCATGCGGGCTCTCGTCGCACTCGGATCGAACATCGCGCCGCGGGAAGAGCATCTCGCGCGCGCCTACGCGGCGCTGGCCGCGCTTCCGAAAGTGCGCCTTCTCGCGGCGAGTTCGACCTACGAGACGGATCCGGTGGATGTGCCGGACGAATTCGCCGCGCAGAAGTTCCTGAACGCCGCGGCCCTCTTCGACGTGGGGCTTCCCGCCGAGGAGTTCGCCGCGGCTCTTCACCGCATCGAGGACGATGCGGGGCGGGTGCGTACTCTGCGGAACGGTCCGCGCACGCTCGACCTCGACCTCATAGACTTCGGCGGGAAGGTCCTCGATACGCCCGAACTGACCTTGCCGCATCCGCGCGCGGTCCTGCGCGATTTCGTCAAGCGTCCCCTCGCGGAACTGGGCGTTTTCCTCGCGGAGACGGTCATTCTCGCGGCCGGGGACTTCCCGCGGTCGGATTCGCTCGCCTGGCTCGCCCTGGCGGCCGCCAAACGTGTCGTCTGCTGCGACCATGCCGCGGACATCTACCGGCAGAAGTGCAAGAAGGATCCCGACCTTGTCGTGGGCGACATGGATTCCGTCCGCGGCACATTCGAGCGGACGATGTGGATGCAGGACGAGGACACCAACGATTTGGAGAAGGCGATCTGCGCCTGTCGGCAGCACGGCTGGGCCGACCCCCTCGTCTTGGGGGCGACGGGCAAGCGCGAGGACCATACGCTGGGCAACATCTTCCGCGCATTGGACGCGGGTCTGCCCATCGTGACGGACAACGGTTGTTTCGCACCCGTCGACCATGCGGCGGCCTTCACGCTCCCGGTGGATACGGGAGTGTCGGTTTTCGCGCCAGACCCCCGCACCCGGATGACGTCCGAGGGGCTGCGCTGGCCGCTCAAGGGGGTGGCTTTCGATTCGCTCTACCGGGCGACCTTGAACCGAACCTGCGCACCGCGCGTTCGACTGACGACCAACCGGCGCGTGTACTTCTATATTTCGGCGCCATGAGCGACGCGCGGCCGGTGGGTTTCTTCGATTCCGGTTTGGGCGGACTGTGCATTCTGGAGGCGTTCAAGCGGCGGTGTCCGCACGAGTCCACGGTCTACCTGGCCGATTCGGCGCATTGTCCCTACGGGAACCGTCCGGCGGAGGAGATACGCGCGTTGTCCGCGGCGAATACCGCGGCGCTTTTGGCGCACGGGTGCAAGATGGTGGTCGTCGCGTGCAACACGGCGACCGCCGCGGCGATAGACGCCCTGCGCGCGGAGCATCCCGAAACGCCGTTCATCGGGCTCGAGCCGGCGATCAAACCCGCGGCGCTCCATTCACATACGGGCATCGTGGGCGTGCTCGCGACGGCCGGGACGTTCAACGGACGCCTCTACCGGGAGACGTCCGCCCGTTTTGCCCGGCAGGTGACGATCCTCACCACGGTGGCGGACGAATTCGTGACGCTGGTGGAGCGGGGAGAAACGGCGGGTCCGCGGGCGGAAGCGCAGGTACGGGCCAAGGTGGAGCCCCTGCTCGCCGCCGGGGCTGACCATCTCGTGCTGGGCTGCACGCATTTTCCGCATCTGAAGGGACTAATCGCGAAAATCTCCGCGGGGCGCGCGGACATCGTGGATCCATCGGACGCCGTAGCCCGCCAGGCGCAGCATATCCTGGACGCGCACGGTCTAGCGTGCGCACCGGACCACGCGGCGCGGCACGTTTTCCTGCGCACGACCCCCTAGTCCGGCGGGGGAGGGCGTCCGGATTCGGGTTGAGGGCGTTAGCGCGTGTTTTCGTCGCTATTTCGCGCAATTAGGGCGTTTGGTGAACTTCAGACTTGACTAGGACACCATATTAGTGTAAAATATAGTCCAAATAATCGGAATAGATGAAATGTCGGTACTTGGTAAAATAAGGTCGTTGTTCTCTACGGACATTGGCATAGACTTAGGCACAGCGAATTCGCTCGTCTACGCAAAGGACCGCGGCATTGTGCTGCGGGAGCCTTCCGTCGTGGCCATACAGGCGGGTTCAAAGCGCGTGCTGGCTGTGGGCGACGAGGCCAAGCGCATGCTGGGTCGCACGCCCGGCAACATTATCGCGATACGGCCGATGAAGTCGGGCGTCATCGCCGATTTCGACATTACCGAGGCGATGATCGCCTATTTCATCCGCAAGGTGTGCCCGCATCGCTTCTATTCGGGGATGAAGTGGGCACGTCCGCGGATGGTCATAGCCGTGCCGAGCGGGATTACGGAAGTCGAGAAACGCGCGGTCGAAGACGCGGCGCAGAAGGCCGGGGCCGGGAAGGTGTTCCTCATAGAGGAGCCCATGGCCGCGGCGATTGGCGTGGGGCTTCCGGTCAGCGAGCCGGCGGGTTCGATGATTGTGGATATCGGCGGCGGCACGTGCGAAGTCGCAATCATTTCGCTCGCGGGCATCGTCCACAGCTATTCCGCCCGGCAGGCGGGCGGCGACGCGATGGACGAGTGCATCATGAAGTATGTGCAGCGGGTGTACAACCTCCTCATTGGCGAGCGCATGGCCGAGATGATCAAGATAGAGATCGGCAGCGCCTATCCGACGGGCGAGGAGAAGACGCTCGAAATAAAAGGTCGGGATATTGTCGCAGGTTTGCCGAAGACGCTTACGATAACTTCCGAGGAAATCCGAAACGCGCTCAAAGATCCTGTAAGCCAGATCGTGGACGCCGTGCGCATCACGCTGGACAAGTGCGAGCCCGAACTCGCCGCCGATCTGGTCGACCGGGGGCTTGTTTTGTCGGGCGGCAGTTCGCAGTTGAGAGGCTTGGACAAGCTTTTGGCGCAGCAGACGGGCTTGCCCGTCACAATCGCGGACGATCCGCTTTCCGCCGTGGCGGAAGGCACGGGCGTCGTCATGAACGAACTTGATTTCCTCGCGAAAAACAAGAAAGAATCGTAAAGTCTTTGGCGAATCCGCCCGCGCAAACGGTGGAAGGATTCGCAAGAATGAAAACAAATAGAACGGCGGTGATAGCCGCGCTGGCATTGGCCTGCGTGGGCGTTGTCGCGCTGGCTGTTTGCCGCGAAGCTTCCGTCGAGGCGGTGTATCCGATAGAAAAAGCGCGGCTTTCGTTCGTGCGGAAGGTCTGGTCGCGCACAAAGGGGTTCTTCCGGGAGGCTTCCGCTGCGGCGGAAAACGTGCGACTCAAGCGCGAAATAGCGTCCCTCGCGATGGTTTTGGGGGACAACGAGCGTCTGGAGTCGGAAAATGCGCGGTTGCGCGCGGCGCTGGACTACCAGAAACGGAAGAAGGGGACTTGGATCGCGGCTCCCGTTCTGTCCACGGGAGGCGCCGCGGCGGGTGCGCGGCAAACTATCCGGATCGGGAAGGGGTCGCTGGCGGGCGTTCAGGCGGGGCAGGTCGTGGTGGTCCCCGAGGGGCTTGTCGGGCGGGTCATCTCCCTCACGCCGCACACGGCCGAGGTTCTGCTCGTCACGGACCCCGCACTCAAGGTATCCTGTTTTGTGGAGGGGACGGCTTCGCGGACGACGGGTATCTTGGCGGGCGGGACGGACGATTTGTTGATTTTGACGCACATGACGGCGGATGTCGCGCTGCCGCCGCGTGCACAGGTTTTGACATCGGGTCTGGGCGGGGTGTTCCCCGCCGGGATTGCAGTCGGCACATTTCTCTCTGAAAGGCACGGTTCTGGCGAAGGGGTCCTGGGCGTGCGGACGGGCGAAGTGCAGCCGGCGGTGGATTTCACCACGCTGGAGGACGTCTTCATCCGCCATGAGAAGTGAATTCGCCCTGCTCGCTTTCGCCATGGCGGCCCTTGTCTTCGGGGGTGCGTTCGAGGAGTTGTTGCCCAAGCCTTTCGGCGTCGGCTTCCCCATCCTCCTGTGCGCTTCCATCTGGTTTGCGCGACGGGCGCGTCCGACGGCGGCATTCGTGTTCGTATTGGCGGCCGGGACGGTAGAGGACGCGCTGGCGGGGCTTCCTTTCGTGATGAGCGCGAGCTATTTCGTGCTGGCCGCTTTCGTGGTGCGCTTTTTGTGGGTGCCGGGTGTGTTCGCGCCGCTGTTCTACCTTGGCTACCAGTTCTGGCTTTGGCTTTGGGTCGTCGATCTGCAGGGGAGCCTGTTCATGCGGGCCCTGCTGGCGCTTCCCGTCGGCGCGGGGACGGCGCTGGGCGTCACGTTGCTTTTGGACGCCGTGCAGCGGGAGGGGGGCCTCGATGAAAGATAACGTCTTGGCTTCACGCCTTGTTTGCGCCGCGGCGGGCGGGCTCGTCCTCCTGGGATTCCTCGTCTTGGCCATCAAACTGAAGGTGGTGCAACTGGAACAGTCCGCGCTCTACAAGAACAAGCAAGAGGCGCAATCGGTGCGGACGGTTCTCACGGCGGGGCTTCGCGGTCGCATTTTGGATTGCCAGGGCCGGCCGCTTGCGGACAACAAGATTCTGCGGCAGATCGCCGTGCGCCCCGAGGTTTACCAAAAGAAGTCGACGGAGTCCACCATTTCCAACCTGGTGGAGGCGATCGGGAGGGCGGAACGCATCCTGGGGCGCCAATCGCCGCTTTCCGAGCGGTCCGTAGGCCGGCACGTCCGGCAGGTTCTCGCCTTGCCGCTTGTGGTTTGGAGCGACGCGAGCGAGGAGGATCTGGCGCGGTTCTACGAGCACGAGGGGGAGTTGCCCGGATTTTCGTGCGAAGTGGAGTTTTCGCGGCGGTATCCGCACGGTGCGCTCGCGGCGCATTTGCTGGGACGGGTCGGGCGCGACAGCATCCGTGCGGTGACGGGGGAGCGGCGCGTCAATTTCGACGATCGTGAAATGCGCGGACGCGAGGGCGTGGAGCGCTTCTACGATGCGTTTTTGCGCGGACGGCCCGGGACGGAGAACGTGCTTGTGGATGCGCGCGGGTTCGCCATCCGGCGATGGACGGTCGTCGAAGCCAAGAAAGGGCCCGACCTGCGGCTCGCGCTGGATATCGACATTCAACGGGCGGCCGAGGAGGCGCTCGCGGGGAGAAGGGGGGCCTGTGTCGTTTTGGACGCGAATACGGGCGATGTGCTCGCGGCGGCGAGTGCCCCCACTTACGATCTCAATGCGTGCGTGCCCATACTCACGCAGGCGCACTATGCTGAATTGAAGGACAATCCGCAAAAACCGCTTCTCAACCGCGCTTTTTCCGGCCAGTATCCGCCAGGCTCCACGTTCAAAACGATATGCGCGGTCGCCGGTCTTGAAGCCGGGTGGGATCCGGACGCCACCTACGAATGCACGGGAGCCTATGAAATCGGCGGGGCGCACATTCGCTGCACCGCGCGGTGGGGGCACGGTTTTCTGGACATCCGCGACGCGCTCAAGAAGAGCTGCAATCCTTTCTTCTGCAACCTCGGCATGAAGACGGGCACGAACGTGCTTTGCCGCACGGCGCGCATGTTTGGGCTGGGAGCGGCGACGGGCGTGGATTATCCGGCGGAAGGGCCTGGCGTCGTGCCGGACGCGACCTGGAAATGGCGGCACTACAGGGAGCCGTGGTACCTGGGCAATTTGGCGCAGATGTCCATCGGACAGAGCTATCTTCTGGCTACGCCCTTACAGATGGCGCGGGTTGCCGCGGCGCTGGGGACGGGTTATCTGGCGACGCCGCACGTCAAAGCCGGAATTCCCGCGGAAACGCGCGAGTTGCCGTTTTCGGTCCGATCTTTGGAGGTGGTGCGCGAGGGCATGCGGCGTGTGGTCGACGGGGGTACGGGCCGGCGCGGCGGGGAGGGCGTCGACGCCTTTGTAATCGGCAAAACGGGGACGGCCGAAGTCGGGAAAGGGGCGACGCGCCGCAAGCACACCTGGTTCATCGCCTATGCCGAACCGAACGACAAGACGACAAAAACGCGTGCGCTGACACGGCGTGTGGGCCTCGCCATGGTTGTCGAGAACGGCGAATCGGGCGGCGGCACGACCGCGCCACTCGCCGGACGCGTCCTCAAAAGCATCTACAACGCGGAGGTTTCCGGATCATGAAACTCCGTCTGCGCGATTTCAATTTCGTTTCGTTCGGTGCGATGCTGGTCCTCATCGGAATCGGCGTGACGGCCATCGCTTCGGCCGGCGCGGCGCGCGGGGGCGTTTTCGCCGACATGTGGCAATCCACTCTGGCGACGGCCGCATTCGGCCTGGTTTTGTATTTCATTCTGGCGTTCACGGATTACCGTGCGCTTCTGGATTGGTGCGCTTTGCCGGCCTATCTGGCCGCATTGGTCGTGCTCGTCGCGGTGCTGGCCGTGGGTTCCACGATCTACGGCGGACGGCGGTGGCTGTGGTTTTTCCAGCCGAGCGAAATATCGAAACTTTGCATCATCCTCTTTTTGGCGCAATTCTTCGGGCGCGCCGGCGAACGCTTCAAGGGACAATTCGGCTTCCGCGGCTTTCTCGTTGCGTGCGTTCTCGCCGGCATCCCCTGCGTGCTGATTTTGCTTGAACCGGATCTGGGGACCACGCTTACGCTCGTTCCCGCCCTTACGTTCATGCTGTTGGCCGCGGGCGTGTGGCGGAAGGGCATTTTCCTTATGCTGGCACTTGGCGCGCTACTTTCCGTGCTTGTTCTCGGCGCGGTCTACGAGGCCGAAAAACCGGGCGTTACGGAACAGCGCCGCGCGGAGATCTTGCGGTATGTCCCGCTGAGAGAGCACCAAATCGCACGCATAAAAACCTTCCTCTTCCCGGGAGACGATCCGCGGGGCGCGGGCTACAATCTGATCCAGGCCAAGATTTCCATCGGCACCGGCGGGTTGACGGGCAAGGGCATAGGCAAAGGCGAGAACAACCGCCTGAAGAACCTGCCGCCCTCCGTTTCGATGAACGACTTCATTTTCTGCGTGTGGGCGGAGGAAACGGGATTTTGGGGGTCCCTCGTCCTTCTCGGGCTGTTTGCGCTCGTCTGCCTCTCCGGGATAGCGGTCGCCTGGCGCGCCGAAGATATGCGCGGACGGCTGGTCGCCGTGGGCGTCTCGGTTCTTTTGTTCGCGCATGTCTACATCAATGTGGGCATGGCGATCGGGCTTGTCCCCATCACGGGACTTCCCTTGCCTTTTATTTCATCGGGTCGCACATTTTTAGTGACGGTGATGTGCGGACTTGGAATCGTACAAAGTATATCGTTGCACAAGAAAGAGGAAATAGCATGAATCTGTTTGGCTGGCTAAAACGTTCAAAGATGAAACGTGAAATCATAATAAACGTGGAAAGGCTGGAAACGCGCGTCGCGGTCCTGGAAAACGGACGGCTTGAGGAGTTCATGGTCGAGCATCCCGAAGAAGAGCGCCTTGTGGGCAGTGTCTTCAAAGGACGCATCCAAAATCTGGAAAACGACCTTCAGGCGGCGTTTGTGGATATCGGCCTCAAGAAAAACGCGTTTTTGCATTATTGGGACATCATGCCCGACGAGGAGTCCCTGCTGGACGAGGACGATGGTCGCCGCAACAAGGGACGCAAGGCCTCGCGCCTTTCCGACGCCGAAATCGCCAAGCGTTTCCCGCCGGGAAGCGAAATCGTCGTGCAGGTCACCAAGGGGCCGATTTCCACGAAAGGACCGCGTGTCGTCGCGAACCTTTCCATCCCCGGGCGTTATCTGGTCATGATGCCGGGCGCCAAGGACAACCGCGGCGTTTCCTTGCGGGGCGTTTCCAAGAAAATCGGCGATGCCAAAGAGCGCCAGCGCCTGAAGAAGATTCTGGACCGTCTGCCGCTGCCCGAGAATGTGGGCGTCGTGGTGCGTACGGCCGGTCTAGGCGCGACGGCGCGGGCCTTCGCGCGCGACCTGCGGAACCTGGTCTCCATCTGGAACGAGATGCAGGGAAACATCCGCAATTTGCGCACGCCCTGCTGCATTTTCCAGGAGCCGGATCTGTGCGAGCGCGTTGTCCGGGACTGGTTGACGGAAGATGTGGACGCGATAATCATCGATGACGCGAAAAGCTATGAGCGCATGCGCGAGATAACCGCGCGCATTTCCCGCCGCGCGAAGTCGAAGATACGCCGTTACGACGGCGACGCGAACATTTTCGACCACTATGGTCTCGACCGTCAATTGAGCGAGGCTTTTGCGCGCAAGGTTCCCCTCAAGTCCGGCGGCTATCTTGTGATAGACGAGACGGAAGCGCTTATCGCCGTGGACGTCAACACGGGCCACTACAAGGGCAACGGTTCGCAGGAAGACGCCATCCTGGAAGTGAACCTCCAGGCCGTCGAGGAAGTCGCGCGGCAATTGCGTCTGCGCAATATTGGAGGCCTTGTGGTTTTGGACTTGATCGACATGAAGAGCCGCAAGAACCAGAAGCAAGTCTGCCGCGCCCTGAAGGATGCGCTACGGCGCGACCGGGCGCGCACAAACGTGCTGGACATCAGCGAGCTGGGGCTTCTGGAAATGTCGCGCCAGCGCCAGGATCAGTCGATTCTTTCGCAGTTGACCTCGACCTGCCCCTACTGCCAGGGACATGGCGTGGTGAAGAGTCCGCTGGCAGTCTCCATCGAAATCCAGCGCAAGCTCGTGACGCTCCTCAAGAAGGCGGCTTCGACCAACAAGCCCTTCGAACCCAAGATCGTAATCGCGCCGCAGGTCATGCAGCGTTTGCGGACGGAAGACGCCACGATTCTGGCCGAACTTCAAAAAGAATACAACACGCGCTTGACGTTTGTCTCGGAATTACACCGCCATCCCGAGGCCTTTTCCATTCTCGATGCGGCCACCTCCCAGGTTCTCTATTCACAAGTATGAAAACACTGCTGATTCTATGTGCCTTCGTCGCGGGGACGGCTTGCGCCGCCTCCGCCGCGGATAAGCCCGCGCCTTTGGTCTGGACGGACGAATCCAAGTCCCGGATGGCCGTAAGCGCCGACAAACTCGCCGCGGATCGCCAAACCGGCGCCTTTGCGGCCACTGGCAACGTGAGGGTTGTCTCGTGGCCTTTCGAGCTTATCTCGGATAACGTGACCCGCGACGAGAAGGGGCTGTTGACGTTCTCCGATCCGTCGAACATCACCTCGTGCACGAACGACTGGGACCACTTGCACTGGCGTGTCTACGGCGAATTCAAATACGCGACTGAAGATTACGTCTTCATCCGCAATTTGAGGCTGCGCCTTTTCAACGTGCCGGTCTTCTGGCTTCCGCTCTGGTACTATCCGCTTAACACGGACTATGGTTGGCGTGTGATGCCGGGCTATACGAGCCGCTGGGGCGCGTACGTGATGACGAAGTATGTCTACAAACTGGCCGGCAGCTTCGAGGAAGGCGCGTGGGGGCTTGGCGGCAATACGCGCTTCGACCTCCGCAAGGAGAACGGCGTCGGGCTCGGTCAGACGCTGGATTGGCAGCTCGGTCCCTTCGGGAGAGGGAAATTCAAGGTCTACTACGCGTTGGACAACGACTACGATCGCATCAAACGCCATTGGTCGGATTCGCAGCGCTGGAACTATCAGAACTGGGGCAGTACCGTCGAACGCGACCGCTATGCGCTGTCGATCAGTCATCGCTGGGAGCCGACCGAGCGGGACACCGTCCGGGTGAACGCCGCCTATCTGAGCGACTCCTATATACAGGAGGATTTCCTGAAGACGCAGATGTTCGGCATCAAGAACGATCTGACGCTTATGAATTCGAGCGAAATGGCCTGGGAGCATATAGAGACCCTGCTGAGTTTCGGCGTAAGCGTGTCAGGCCCCCTGAATGACTTTTATTCAGGCGTCTCGCGCCTCCCCGAAGCCTATTTCGACATGAATCCGACATCCGTCTTTGGCTTGCCCCTGAACTACGAATCGTCCTCGCGCATCGGCTGGCTGGATCGCCAGGCGGCGAAGATAGGCTCCGCCACCACGGCCTTGCCCTTCCGCTACAATCCGGGCCCCTGGGCGGACTATCAGGCCCTGCGGGTGGATACCTATCACCGTTTCACGCTCCCGTTCAAGGTTGCGGACATTCTTTCCGTCGTGCCGCGGGTCGCCTATCGCGGAACGTTCTGGAACGCCGCGGGCATGTATTGTTCGCCCGAGACGCGCACGCCGCGCACGGACGACAACGTCTACCGCTCCATCATAGAAGGCGGCGTGACGCTCTCCCTGCGCGGACGGGCCGACTTCGGCGATTGGACGCACACGGTGGAGCCTTATGTCGACATCCTGGTGCAGGACGCGTCCTATTCGGGCTTGTCGGAAGGCGCGCGTCCTTTGAAGTTCGACGCCTACGACGGCAGTTTCGACTGGCTCGACCAGTTTGACGGCCGCAGCCGCAGCCTGCCCTACTCCTGGTACGGCGTGACGCCGGGCATCCGCAATGTCTTTTACAAACGCGGCGAGGACGGCTATCGGCGTCCGGTCCTGGACCTCGACCTCTATTGCCGCATCCAGTTCAACGACACCGATTGGACGAGCGACGATTTGACCAAGTGCTTCCCCGTCAATCCCGAAGACCCCAATTACGGCGGCAAGGGCGACACCGTCTACGTCCCGGGGCTTCGCGCGCGCTGGATGCCCGTAAAGGACGCGCAATTCGGCGCGTGCGCGGAATGGAACGGCGAAAGCGACACGATCGCCTACGCCGCGGTCTCGCTGAAGCATCGGCTGAGCGACAAGTTCAACTGGGAGTTCGCCTATTCGCGGCGCGACAATCGCTGGTGGGACTACTCGGCCTCGTCCACGAGCGGCACGCTGGAGGATCGCTTCAACTGGACGAAGCTCTCCTACATGCAGTTGTCTCTCGAACACGACGTCTGCGACTTGTTCGCCTGGGGGCCCTATATCTCCTACGACTGCGACATGAAGGAAGTCGACCGGATCGGCGCGTGGTTCGACCTGCGCACCGACTGCCTCGGCTTCCGCATCTATGCCGAGCACCAGACGGGCTATACGCGCGTCGACGGGTCGAAATACCTCGCGGACAACCGATTCGGATTCTTCATCTACTTGCGTGCGCTGGGCCCGACCATGGCGACGCCGCTCGGGGAGTAGGACGCCATGCGCAAGCCCCGCCAGACCGCGGTCGAAAGACTGGAGAAATATCTCGTCAAGATCATCCAGGAGAAGGGTGCCGATCGTGACGTCTCCGGCGGCATGCGCGCGCTTCTCTCGTTCCTGAAGGCGTTGAGCTTTCTTTTCGCCGCGGTGGTGGCGGTCCGCTACTTCTTTTACCGCATCGGCCTCTTGCGCCGTTTCCCCCTGGGCGTGCAGGTCATTTCCATCGGGAACGTCACGGCCGGCGGCACGGGCAAGACGCCCGTGACGGAACTCTTCGCCCGGACCCTTGCCGCCGAGGGCCGGCGCGTCGCCATCCTTTCGCGCGGCTACCGCCGCAAGGAGCGTCCGCTCTGGCAACGCCTGCTTGTGCAGACGATTTCCCCTCCGCTCGTCGTTTCGGACGGCCGCCACGTGCTTCTGGACGCGGCGATCGGCGGCGACGAGCCCTACATGCTCGCCTCCAACCTGCCGGGTGTGGCCGTCGTCGTGGACCGCGATCGCGTCAAGGCCGGCCGTTGGGCGGTCCGCCGCCTGGGCTGCGACACGCTCATCCTGGACGACGGCTTCCAGTACCAGCGCCTGAAGCACGCCGTGGAGGTCGTCCTCGTGGACGCGACGAACCCGTTCGGGAACGGGCACATGCTCCCGCGCGGCATTTTGCGCGAACCCGTGCGCCATCTCAAGCGCGCGGACATCATCTTCCTGACGAAGTGCCCCGACGACACGACGGAAGTCACGCGCGAGATCCGCGCCCTCAATTCCACGGCGGAAATCGTGGAGTGCCGCCATTCGCCCAAACTGCTCCGCAACGTCTGGAGCCGCGAGGAGCTGCCGCTGGCCTGGCTCGCCGGCAAGACGCTCTGCACGCTGTCGGGCATCGCCTCGCCGCGCGGCTTCGAGGATTCGCTCCGCCGCATGGGCGCGAAAGTCGTCTGGTGCGAGCGCTATGCCGACCACCACCGCTACGATCCGGGCGAAGTCCTCTACGCGCTGAACCGCACGGCCGACATCGGCGCGGACGCGCTCGTGACGACCGAGAAGGACGCCGTGCGTTTCCCCCGCCTCGAAACGACGCCCGTGCCGTGCTTTTATCTTCGCATCGCCATCGACATCCTCAAGGGCCGCGAGCACTTCAACCGTATCATCAACCGTATATGTTTTTACGATCATGGCAGTAAGCATTGAGCTGGAGCAGAAATTGGGCGGAACGGTCATCGGAATAGACGAGGCGGGACGGGGCCCGCTCGTGGGGGGCGTCTATGCGGCTGCGGTCACGGTGCCCCAGTCCGAATTGCCCGCGCTGCTGGACGGACCGTGGCGCGAGGTGGACGATTCGAAGCGCCTCGCGGAAAAACACCGCGACGAGCTGGCCGAGCTGATCAGGACCACGCCGGGCTGCAAGTGGTTCATCGCCAGCGCCTCCTCGCAGGAAATAGACGAGCACAACATTCTCGCGGCCACGCATATGGCCATGCGCCGCGCCGCGCAAGGCCTCGCCGCGGAACTGGACGCGCAGGACGCCCCCGTCCACATCCTGGTGGACGGCCTCCCCGTCGACGGCTTGCCTTTCCCCTCCCAGAACGTCGTCAGGGGCGACAGCATGTCTCTGCTCATCGCCGCGGCCTCCATCCTGGCCAAGTCCACCCGCGACGCCGACTGCCGCCGCCTGGACAGGCTCTACCCCGGCTACGGATTCGCCAAGCACAAGGGCTACCCGACCGCGGCGCACCTGAAGGCGCTTTCCATCCTCGGCCCCTGCCCCGAACACCGCATGTCCTTCGCGCCTGTCGTGAAGGCGAAATCCGCCGCGTTCCGCTTCTGATCCGCTTCTTTTCGCCATAGGCGATACCTATGGAACCGTTCCGGCACTTCCGAATGGTCAGCGCGCCTGAAAAATGATACAATATTCAGCGTTGACCCCGCAGGAGGGTCTGAAAGAAAAGGAGTCGATGAACATGAGCGACAATGCGAAGAAACTACATGCCGAGACGCTCGCGGTCCACGCGGGATGGGACGGCGACCCGGCGACGGATTCGTGTGGTGTCCCTGTCTACCGCACAACGGCTTACAAATTCAAGAACGCCCAGGACGGCGCGGATCGTTTCGCGCTGAAGAAGGCGGCGAACATCTATGCGCGTTTGATGAACCCGACCGAGGACGTCCTCGAGAAGCGCCTGGCGGCGCTCGAAGGCGGCGCGGCGGCCATCACGGTCTCGTCCGGCACGGCGGCAATCTACTTTACCGTCCTCAACATAGCCGCGGCGGGCGACGAGTTCGTCTCCGCCTCCAACCTCTACGGCGGAACCTACACGCAGTTCGACGTGATCTTGCCCCAGTCGAGCAACATCCATGCGCGCTACGTCAAGGTGAACGATTTCGCGGCGACGGAAGCGGCGATCAACGACAAGACGCGCTTCATCTACATCGAGACGATCGGCAACCCCGTGCTGGACGTGGCCGACATCGAGAAGTACGCCGAAATCGCCCATCGCCACAACCTGCCGCTCGTCGTGGACGCGACGTTCTCGACGCCCATCCTCGAGCAGCCGATCAAGTTCGGCGCGGATATCGTCATCCACTCGCTCTCGAAGTGGATCGGCGGCCACGGCGCGGGCATCGGCGGCGCGGTGATCGACGCGGGCACGTTCGACTGGTCCCACAAGAAGTTCTCGCTCTACAACGAGCCGGACCTCGGGTACCACGGCGCGGTCTGGTCGCAGCTCGCCGGCAAGCTCGCCTTCATCACGCGCTTCCGCACGGTGCCGCTGCGCAACCTCGGACCGACCCTTTCGCCAGACGCGAACTGGATCTTCCTCCAGGGCGTGGAGTCGCTTCCCCTGCGCGCCATCCGCCATTCGGAAAACGCGCTCGCCGTGGCGAAGTACCTCAAGAACCACCCGAAAGTGGCCTGGGTGCGCTATCCCGGCCTCGAGGGCGACTCCTCGTACGAGTTGGCGAAAAAGTACCTGCCGAACGGTGCGGGCGGAATGGTCGTCTTCGGCGTCAAGGGCGGCGTCAAGGAGGGCATCACGGTCGTGGACGGACTCAAGCTCTTCACGCAGCTCGCCAACGTCGGCGACGCGCGGTCGCTCTCGGTGCACCCGGCTTCGTCCACCCACTCGCAGCTCACCGAAGAGCAGCAGCGTGCGGCGGGCCTGACCCCGGAACTCATTCGTCTGTCGATCGGCCTGGAGCACATCGACGACATCATCGAAGACCTGGAACAAGCCCTGGCGCGCATCTGACGCGCCCCGGCGGCCCCAAAAACAAAACACCTGGCAAATAACGGACAACAAAAAAGAAAACAAACAGCAAGCAAGAAGAAAGAAGGAACAGAAAATGTCAAAGATCGCAAAAACCATTCTCGACAAGATCGGCAACACGCCGCTCGTCGAAATCTCCAACAAGCTCAACCACGGCGGCGCGCGCGTGCTCGCCAAGGTCGAGTACTTCAACCCGGGCGGCAGCGTGAAGGACCGCATCGCGCTCGCGATGATCGAGGCCGCCGAAAAGGCGGGCGCCCTCAAGCCGGGCGCGACGATCGTGGAGCCCACGAGCGGCAACACGGGCGTCGGCCTCGCGCTCGTGAGCGCCGTCAAGGGCTACCACCTCATCCTCACGATGCCGGACACCATGTCCATTGAGCGGCGCAAACTCGCCGCGGCCTACGGTGCGGAAATCGTCCTCACCCCGGGCGCGAACGGCATGAAGGGCGCGATCGCCAAGGCCGAGGAACTCAAGAACGAGACGGGCGCGGTCATCCTCCAGCAGTTCGAGAACCCCGCCAATCCCGAGCGCCACTACCAGACGACCGGACCCGAAATCTGGGCGGACGCGGACGGTCAGGTCGACGCGTTTGTCGCGGGCGTCGGTACGGGCGGTACCCTCTCGGGCGTGGGCAAGTTCCTGCGCGAGAAGAACCCCTCCGTCGCCCTCTACGCGGTCGAACCGGACACCAGCCCCGTGCTTTCGCAGGGCAAGGCCGGTCCGCACAAGATCCAGGGCATCGGCGCGGGCTTCGTCCCGAAGACGCTGGACACCTCGCTCATCACGAAGGTGATCACGGTCTCGGCGGACAACGCCGGCGCCACGGCGCGCGCGGCCGCGGCGAAGGACGGCCTGCTCGTGGGCATTTCCTCGGGCGCGGCGCTCTGGGCGGCGCTGGAGCTCGCGAAGGATCCGGCCTATGCCGGCAAGACGATCGTGGCGCTTCTTCCGGACACGGGCGAGCGGTACCTCTCCACGTGGCTCTTCGCGTAAGGTTTCCTCCTCAAAGATGGCGCCGCCCTGTTGGGGGTGGCGCCTTGCGTCGTTCGCTTAGGACGACGCTTTTCTTATTCCTTCGTTCCGCTCTCCCCGTTCTCCTGATCTCCACGGCCAAATTTATCTCACGCGGAGAACGCGGAGGGGAGGGGGGGTCGGGACAACCGGGACGGACGGGACGCCCGCGACGCGTCCCGCCAATCCTGCCCATCCTGTCTAAATCCCCGCGCCTACACGACGGTGGCGCCAACCCACCCCATGGTAGGGGCCGCAGTCCCCTGCGGCCCGCGCGTCTACACGACGGTGGCGCCCAACCCACTGGTAGGGGCCGCAGTCCTCTGCGGCCCGCGCCTACACGACGGTGGGGCCGAGGCCCGAGCCGAAGACCGAGCA
>ERZ808286.516-NODE-516-length-25074-cov-8.206403_pt1 | contig 25074 bp, 22 predicted proteins | sample MGYA00521276_ERZ808286 | MGnify/ENA primary metagenome ERZ808286 (study PRJEB31516, sample SAMN03275607) | gut metagenome | biome: mammalia-associated habitat; material: feces | host: Papio cynocephalus | place: Kenya | collected 2012-08-01 ... | reverse complement strand
CATGGCTGGTACTGCCACGCGGATAGAACACGCACCCAAGAACAATTCCGTACAGGGGATGCCCTAACGGGCGGGGAGAATTATGACGAGTGAAGAGAGACGCGAGGCGCGGTACAGGAGAAGAAGGGCGGAACGCCAGCGGCGAAGAGACGCAAGAAGCGAAGCGTGCGGGAGCTTTGAGCAGGTGTTCAGCTATGAGCACCTGTACCGGGCAGGACGGGAATGCTGCAAGGGCGTGGGCTGGAAATGCTCCACACAGCGGTATCTCGGCAACTTTGCCGCCAACATCGCCCGGACGCACCGGGAGCTGATGGACGGCACATGGAAGACCAAGGGCTTTTTCGCCTTCGACCTGATGGAGCGGGGAAAGCTGCGGCACATCCGCAGCGTGCACATCGCGGAGCGAGTGGTGCAGCGCTGCCTGTGCGACAACGCGCTGGTGCCGCTGTTCTCGGCGGCGTTCGTGTACGACAACGCGGCGAGCCTGAAGGGCAAGGGCATCGACTTTGCCATGGACAGGCTGACATGCCACCTGCAGCGGCACTACCGCAAGCACGGGACGGAAGGCTGGGCACTGGTATTCGACTTTTCGGACTACTTCAACTCTGCACCGCACGCGCCGATCTACGCGGAGAGCGAGCGGCGCATCCGGGACGAGCGGGTGCGAAAGCTGGCGTGCGGACTGATGGAGGACTTCGGCGAGCGGGGCTTCGGCCTCGGCAGTCAGGTGAGCCAGATCGACGCGCTGATGCTGCCGAACCGGCTTGACCACTTCATCAAGGAGCAGCTGCACATCGAGGGCTACGGCAGATACATGGACGACGGCTATCTCATCCATGAGAGCCGGGACTACCTGCGGGAATGCCTGCAGCGAATCCGCAGCGTATGCGCGCAGCTCGGCATCCGGCTGAATGAGAAGAAGACGCGCATCGTGAAGCTGACGGAGCTGCACTTTCTGAAGACGCGGTTCCTGCTGACGGAGACGGGAAAAGTCCGAAGGAAGATGTGCCGCAAAAGCGCAAGGCGGATGCGGCGGAAGCTGAAGACCTTCCGGCGATGGATGACGGAAGGCAGAATGACAGAGGAAGACATTCGCACGGCATACGAGAGCTGGCGCGGCCACATGCGGCGGGGCAACAGCTACCGCGTGCTGCGGCGGATGGACAGGTTCTATAAACGACTGATGGAAAAAGGAGCGTGAAAGCATGTACGAGATCAGAAGAGACGGCGGCGTGATCGCGCTGGCGGAGATGCCGAACTACATCCGCAGGCACGCGGACGGCTTCTACATCCTCTGCGAAGAGGAAGAAGCGCAGGGCGTGGCCGTGGACGGCACGGTATACCGCCTGATGGGACGCACGGGGCTTGACGAGCTGGAGGAAGTGCAGCTCATCGAGAGGGACACCGGCGCGGTTTTGCAGAGCAGCAGCGAGGCAGTGAGCATCGCGTTTGTCACCATGACGGAGAAGGGCGACATCGACGGTGTGACGGCGGGAGAGCACGCGGAGCTGTTCAGTCCGTGGGCGTATCCGGTGGACTACACCGCAGGGCAGATCAGGGAACGGAACGGCAAGCTCTACAAATGCCTGCAGGCACACACCTCACAGGAGAACTGGAAACCGGAGGACAGCCCATCGCTATGGGTGGGCATCTCCGACCCGGCGGAGGAATGGCCGGAGTGGAGCCAGCCGGTGGGCAGCACGGATGCCTACGCCAAGGGCGCAAAGGTGAGCCACAACGGCAAACACTGGACAAGCGATGTGGACGCGAACGTGTGGGAACCGGGCGTGGCGAACTGGACGGAGGTGACGGCATGACGGAGGCCGTCATTGTGGCCGTGCTGAGCCTTGCCGGTACGCTCATCGGGACATACATGGCAAACCGGAAAAGCGCGGCGCTCATCGCCTACCGCTTGGAGCAGCTGGAGCTGAAGGTGGCAAAGCACAACGGGCTGGTGGAGCGCACCTATCATCTGGAGGAATCTGCCGCTGTGTTCGAGGAAAAGCTGAAGGTGGCCAACCACCGCATCGACGATCTGGAGAGAGGCACATGAGCGGGAAGCGGGAGAAGAAGCCAAGCAAGGCGACAACCACCAAACGTATCGTGTGGGCGTGTCTCATCAACGGCATCGGCTGGGTGTGGTGCAGCTACGGCCTTGCCTTCCTCGGCAGGACGGAGATCGCGGAGAGCCTGAGCCGGACAGCGGTGACGGAGATCATCGGCGTGGTGCTGCTGTACTGCGCGAAGAGCCTGTTTGAAAAGCGGGAGAGCTTCGGCAGCGTGGGAAAGAAGGAACAGGTAACGGACTTATGAAAGGAGCAAGACTATGACGGATATTGCAATCGTGAGACTTGGCGTCGGGCTGGTGCTGCTGATCGCGGCCAACATCGCCCTCGGCAGCGTGAACGCCTTCATGGAGGGCACATGGGACATGACGAAGTTCCGCAACGGCTGCATCAAGGGCGGCGTGGTGGCGGCATCCCTTGTCGCGGTGTACTACGCGGGCTGGCTGAACCCCGATCTGCTGGTCATCGAGGCGGAGGGGCAGACGGTGAACCTGATGACGGCGGTACATATCGCGCTGCTGGCGGCGTTCACGGCGTATGCGGTGGATGTACTGAAGAAGCTGAAGGACATGCTGAGCACTGCGACCCCCGGCAAGGAGGAAGACCATGAGCAACAGTAAGCTGGTGAGCTATACCCGGCTCAGCCCGAACCACTCCGGCAAGCGCAGGCACGCCATCGACACCATCAGCATCCACTGCATGGCGGGCAACCTGAGCGTGGAGAGCTGCGGCAGACTGTTCGCAGACAGAGCGCGGGAGGCCAGCAGCAACTATGGCATCGGCAGCGACGGCAGAATCGCGCTGTATGTGGACGAGGGCAACCGCAGCTGGTGCACATCCAGCACCAGCAACGACAACCGGGCTGTGACCATCGAGGTGGCCAACTGCGCGGACGGCGAGCCGTGGCCGATCACGGGGGAAGCCTACAGGAGCCTCATCAATCTGCTGGTGGACATCTGCCAGAGGAATCACATTCCGGAGCTTCGATGGAAGGCGGACAAGAGCCTCATCGGGCAGGTGGACAAGCAGAACATGACGGTGCACCGCTGGTTTGCCAACAAGAGCTGCCCCGGCAACTGGCTGTACGAGCATCACGGGCAGATCGCAAAGGAAGTAAACGAAAGACTGGAGGAAGAGAACATGGTGAGATACGAACGGCTGCGGGACATCCAGAACAAGGAGTTCCACGACATCATCGAAAAGCTGATGGATGCCAATATCCTCGGCGGGGACGGCAGCGACCCGACAGGCAATGAGGACATCATCGACCTGAGCCACGACATGGTGCGCACCCTTGTGCTGGAGTATCGCGGCGGAGCGTTTGACCGCAAGCTGAAAGCTGTGGGCATGGAGCCTGCGGTGAAGGACTGAGAGAGCGGCGGAGGCCGGTGCATTCCGCCGGTCTCCGCCTTCTGCGCGAAAGGAGGCATGAAAGATGCCATCGAATCTGCTGACGGCAGACACCACCTTCCCGACGCTGACGCAGGAGCAGAGCACGGACGAGAAGTTTGAGAAGATCACGAGCTATCTCTACATGCTGCTGGAGCAGCTGCGCTACAGCATGGGAAACCTTGACAAGGACAATTTTAACGACGCGGGGCTGGAGGAGATCGCAAACATCATCACGGAGCCGGTGTATGTGCAGCTGAAGGACGACGAGGAAAACATTGCGGCGCTGACGGTGACGGCGGCGGGACTGGGGGCGCGGCTGAGCGACGCGGAGGGAAACATCACGCAGCTCACCGCCACCACCACGAGCCTGACGAGCCGCATCAGCAACGCGGAGGGCAGCATCTCCACCCTGCAGCAGACGGCCACGAGCCTGACGAGCCGCATCTCAGACGCGGAGGGAAATATCTCTTCCCTGACGCAAACGGTGAACGGCATGACGCTGAGTGTGACCAACGGTTCGTCCAGCTCCACCATCCGGCTTTTGGCAAACGGCGTGCAGCTGAGCAGCCAGTCCATCAGCTTCTCCGGCATGGTGAGCTTCACCGACCTGTCCACCAGCGGCTGGACGACCATCAACGGGGACAACATCACCACGGGAACCATCGAGGCCATCGACATCTACGGCTGCACCATCGAGGGCAGCACCTTCAAGAGCGTGCTGAAGGCCAACGGCACCGTGGGCGGCGAGATCGAGTTCTGCTACCTGAACACCAACTATGTGGCGGGCGGCATCCGGCTGGACGATCAGGGCGCGGGCACGGAATACGAGCGAGCCTACCGCATGTTCATCTACACCAACTATGTGGGCGGCGTGGGCTTTGCCATGAAGCTGCAGAGCGCCAGCGGCATCAGTATGGAGGCGGACGAGAACGTGTTCCTGTACGCGGGGACGAGAATGACCATCAGAGGCGACAGCGGCATCTACCTGACGGGAGATGTGTATGTCAACGGGACGCTGCTCCAAGTGAGCAGCAGCTAAGGAGGGGAACATGTATTTGATCGAATGCGCGAACGCCTATCTGGCGGCGGTGCAGATGCAGCAGAAGGAAATGGATTATCAGACGGCATTTGCCCTGATGATGGTGAAGAAGCAGCTGCAGAGCCATGTGGAGTTTTTGCAGAGCGAGGAGCTGAAGCTGGCGGAGAAGTACGCGGAGAAGGATGAGAAAGGCAACATCAAGTGGACGGAGCGAGGCACCTTCCCCTACCGGGATGCGGACGCGGCGGCGGGCTATCAGAGAGAACGCAGGGCGCTGGGCATGACGCAGGTGGAGGACGACTTCACGGTGCAGCACGCGCCAGTGCCGGAGAAGATCACGCCCATGCAGCTGGAGGCGCTGGAGAAGTTCATCGTGTTCGGAGGTGAGGGATAATGGCGATCGGACTGCCATCCATGGCTTACGGCGACGGCATCAGCAAGCGCAAGCAGGTGAAGTTCGGCGGATACAACCACACGCTTGCGGCGGAGAACGGCGACCTGTGGGACATGGAAAACCTGACGAGCGACTTCTATCCCCTTTTAAGCCCGCGCGCAAGACGATGGACATGCCGGACGCTGACGAAGCCGAACGGGCTATACGCCCACGACGGGCTGTACTGGGTAGACGGAACGGGCTTTTACGCCGACGGCGAGCTGAAGGGCAGCGTCACTGACGGGCACAAGAAGTTCACGAGCCTCGGCGCGTACATCGTCATCCTGCCGGACAAGAAATACTACAACCGCCTGACGGGCGACTTCGGCACGCTGGAGGCAGAATGGAGCGGGAGCGCGAAGATACAGGACGGCACCTACGCGGGAGAAGAGGCAAAAGCCAACACCATCTATGCCGCAGGCGCGGGAGCAAAGTTCAACGAGGGCGACGCGGTGACGATCTCCGGCTGTACGGTACACACGGAGAATAACAAGACCGCCATCATCCGGGAGATCGACGGGGACTACCTGCGCTTCTATGAGAACACCTTCACCATCTCGGACGGCGGAGACAGCGAAACATTGCAACTCAGCCGCACGGTTCCGGAGTTAGACTATATCTGCGAGAACGAGAACCGGCTGTGGGGCTGCAGGGGCGACACGATCTACGCCAGCAAGCTGGGCGACATCTTCAACTGGAATGTGTTTGACGGCGTATCCACGGACAGCTTTGCAGTGGATGTGGCAAGCACCGGAGATTTCACGGCGTGCTGCAGCTATCTCGGCTACCCGTGCTTCTTCAAGGAGGAGCACATCTACAAGGTCTACGGCGATAAGCCATCCAATTTTCAGGTGATGGGCAGCGCCAGCTTGGGCGTGGAGAAAGGCAGCGACGAGAGCCTTGCCATCGCGGGAGAGACGCTTTTCTACCTGAGCCGGACGGGCATTGCGGCGTGGAGCGGCGGTATTCCGCAGAGCGTGAGCGCGGCATTCGGCACGCAGCGCTTCCGCAACGGCGTGGCAGGCAGCGACGGAACAAAGTATTTCGTATCGCTGCAGGACGCGCAGGGGGCGTATCAGCTGTTTGCCTTCGACACGCGCACCAACCTCTGGCACCGGGAGGACAACACACAGGCCGTGGGCTGGGGCTGGAACGAGGAGCTGTACTGCCTTGACGCGTCCGGCAAGCTCTGGATGAACGGCAACGCCAGAAGCGTGCCGCAGGGCGCGGCGCAGGAAGCACTGGTGGCGTGGAAGGCGGAGTGGGCGGACTTTTACGAATACACCACCTATTCGTCCTCTTCCACGGCGACACCGGAGAAGAAGGGCATCGGAAAGCTGCTGCTGCGGCTGGAGCTGGACGAGGATGCCAGCGTGCAGATCGACATGCAGTTCGACAGCGACGGCGTGTGGCGGACGGTGAAGACGCTGCAGACGGAAGTGAAGCGCAGCTACTACCTGCCGATCATCCCGCGCCGGTGCGACCACTTCCGCATCCGGATGACCGGCAACGGCGGATGCAGACTGTATTCGCTGGTGCGGGAAGTGTACAACGGCAGCGAACTATAAGAAAGGGGCGGACTATGGCAAACAGATACACATACGACGATTTTCAGAAGGCGATGCAGAGCAGCGGCCTCGGCGGGCAGTTCTCTGACGCAGACCTGAAGCTGGCGCAGCAGAACCCGGACGCAGGCATGAGCATCCTGAAGTACAAGCAGGACTACATGAACGCCGCCACGGACGAGGCGCGGGCGCTGGCCAACCTCGGCGCGGAGGGCATCCGCTCCAGCTACGGCGGGTACACCGGCGGGCAGCGGGGCGAGAACTTCTACCTTGACCCGCTGTCTCCAAAGGATTTTCAGAGCAGCGCAGCGCCGACCTACAAGAACAACTACGCCGACACCATCAGCGGCCTGCTGGATAAGCAGCTGGGCTACGGAAGCTATTCCTACGGCGAGGCGCAGCCGGAGTACAACAACCGCTATGACGCGACCATTCAGGACTTGCTTGACCAGATCGTGAACCGGAAGGACTTCAGCTACGACCCGGAGAACGACCAGCTCTACAGCCAGTACCGCAAGCAGTATACGCGGGAAGGCCAGAGAGCCACGCAGGACGCGCTGGGCGCGGCGGCGGCAGCCAGCGGCGGCATCCCATCCAGCTACGCGGTGAACGCGGCGGCGCAGGCGGGCGACTACTACGCCAGCCAGATGACGGACAAAATCCCGGAGCTTTACCAGCTGGCCTACAACAAGTACATGAACGACTACAACATGAAGCTCAGCGATCTCGGCGCGGTACAGGGCGCGGAGCAGAGCGACTACGACAAGTTCCTCAACGAGATGCAGCAGTACAACACCAACCGCGCCTTCGACTATCAGGCGTGGATGGACGAGTACAACCGCATCAACAACGACCTGCAGACGGCGAGCGGGCTGGAGCAGCTGGACTACACCAAGTATCTGAACGACCTGAACCAGTACAACACCGACCGCAGCTTCAACTACGGGCAGCTGCTGGACGAGGTGAACAACCAGACGGCCAGACGCAGCGAGGCCATGAACAAGGCGTTGACGGCGGCGGAGCTGGGCGACAATTCGTTCCTGAACGATCTGGGCATCAACACCGACAACAACCCGACGGACTACGAGCGGCGCTACCAGCTGGCGCAGCTGGCCGCACAGTACGGCGACTACTCCGGGCTGCGGGAGTTGGGCATCAACCCGGATGCGGCGGATAGGTCTTATTCCGGCGGGGATACAACGCCGCGAGAGACCGAGACGACCGGACTGGATGCAAACCGGATCGCGGCGATAAAGGCGGCTTATGGCGGAACGGTTCTGACACCGGAAGAGTGGAGCCAGCTTTTGACCAACAATCCGAGCATCACCGCTGCCGACCTGACGGCGGCGGGATTTACCCAAAGCAGCGAAAAAACCGATGACAGGGTAAAGGACATGACCTCTCTCGGCTACGACGAGGATGAGGGCATCTTCGTGTGGAACGGCAAACGCTACAACTCGCCGGAGGCGCTGGCAAAGGCGCTGAACGATGCGGGACTGAGCGAGGCGGAGGAAGCGGAGATCAAACGCAAGCTCAGCGCATACGGTTTTGATTCATAAGGAGGCAGGAAATGAGCTTTGACATCCGAAAGAAAGCCGATACCGGCAAGAAGACCACAGAGAAGCAAACGACGCAGGAGAAAGAGCCTCGCTTCAATATCCGCAAGAAGACAGAGACTGCCCCCACACAGGGGGCGGTCTCCGGTGCGAAAAAACCGACAGCAACGCCAATGAAGCGAACGGAACAGGAAAAAAAGGCAACTTCCCCGATGTTCCGCCAGCGGGACGCACAGAAGAACACCGTCGCGCCGACGTATCAGAACATGATCGCGCAGAATCTTGCACAGGGGGCTTTGCAGCGGCGGGAGGCAGCTCACTATCAGGATACGAAGACTTTGCAAAAGCACACACAAAAAAACAACGAACCGACGTTCGGCGCGCGCGTGAAGAAGACGATCACGGGAGCTGGCAAGCAGTATGGCGCAGACATCGTCAACGCGGCGGGGCTTGCCTCGGCGGGACAGGGCGGCACCGCTATGTCCGGCATCTACCGCGAGCAGGTGGATGCACTGGACAAGCAGATCGCGGCGCTGGAAAAGACGCTGGAAGACCCGACGATGACGGCGCAGGACATCAAGGACACAAACGAGGCGATCGCCATTGCAAAGCAGCAGCGCGGCGTTTATGAAAAGGCGCTTACCGCCAATCAGAAAACGCCGGAGGAGGTCTACAAGATCTCTGACAAGCTATCGGACAGCGGCGCAAAGGATATTGAACAGGCAAAGAGGGGCTTGGGGGCGCTCGGCTCGCTCGCAGTAGACGTGGGCGCGGCGGGCGCACAGATGGGCGCGGATATTGCACTGGGCGCATTGACGGGCGGCGGAGCGCTCGCGCCCATGTTTGTGCGCAGCACAGGCGGAAGCGCACAGCAGGCGCGACAGGAGGGCGCGACACATACGCAGCAGGTCAACTACGGCCTTGCCTCCGGCGCTCTGAGCGTGGCGACCGAGAAAATATCCAACGTCGCAGCTCCATTTAAGAAAGCATTCGGCGGAGGCGTGCTGGACAGCGCCATTGAAAAAACCCTTGGGAAAATGAGCGGCAGCGCGGCAGGAAAGATCGCACTTTCGTTTCTCTCCGAGGGCAGCGAAGAAATGATCGAGGATGTTGTGCAGCCGGTGCTGCAGAGCATCTACAACGGCAAGAGCGTCGGACAGAATTACAGCGAGCTTGCATTGCAGAACGTCCTCTACGACGGACTGATCGGAGGCATTCTCGGCGGATTGGGCGGCGGCGTGGATGCTATCGGCAGCCGGAAAGCTTACAGTGACCGCGCGGCGACCGTGCAGGAAAACGCCGCACAGGGAACGGAAGAAAATAATACAGCGAGCACGAGCGTAAATACGGATACGGCGGGGCACACCGAAGCTGAAAGACAGCGCATTGCGGACTATCAGGCGGCGGCAGATTCGGGCATTGTTGCATTCGTACAGAAGGTGCGCACGCTGAAAAACCAAAAGTACAGAAACTCGGTCAGATATCCTGTTTCGAACGTGTCAGCGCGGGAAGCGTCGGCGGTACAGGAAAAGACAGGAATCAACACGGAAGGTTTTACAAATATCCTGACAGGCAGCGCCGTCGATCACATTGAAAAACGCCACGGAGCCAACGGCAGAGCGGACAGAAGCATGAGCGACCTGAACGACCTCAGCCGTGTGGGGTACATTCTTGAAAATTTTGACAGCGCTGATTTGCTCAGAAATGAGGACGGAACGCCATCTGTCAGCGACGTATGGAAAAACAGCGACGGCTCACCGGCGGCACGAATGCTTTTTACAAAAAAAGTGGACGGTGTATACTACACCGCCGTTGCAACGCCGGACAGCAACGCAGGCGTTATTGCCATCGAAAGCGCGTTTATGAGCAAGGAAAAAGGAAGCACCGGCACAGTCCTGAACATGGAGGGCAACTCCCCGCAGGTTACGTCCGAAGCGCCACAGCGCGCTGATGCTTCCTTTTCCGCTGCTACTGTAGCACAGGAGAGAGAGGGTGTCAAGCAGACTGCGGGACAAACCGAGACTGCGCAGGAACAGGCGAAAGGCGTGGTACTGCCGACGGCGGAAGAGACCGGCGGAACGGTACTGCCGACCGCTGAGCAGGCAGAAACGCAGACGCAGCAGCGCGCAACGGAGCAGCAACAGACTGCGCCGCTGAGAGAGACCATGGAGGCGGAGCAGCCGGGCGTTTTGCCGACGGCGGAGCAGGCGGAAACGCGGCAGAGAGCTGCGAGAGCCGAGACGGAAACGGAGCGCACGGGCATTCTTGCGGGCGTGGACGAGGACACCATCGCTAAGGTACAGCGCATCGCCAACATCGTGGGGCGCGAGGTGGTGTTCTTCGATGAAGGAAGAGATACGGCGGGCGGTATGCGAAACGGTAGCTACAACACGGCAACCGGCGTGATCTACATCAATGCGCAGAGCCGGAACCCGGTGGCGCAGATCATCAGCCATGAGCTGACCCACAGCATTGAATCGAGCGGGCACTACAGCGATTTGCAAAAGCTGGTATTGAACCGCATCCAGCAGACCGGCGGAGACCTGCAGGCCATGCGGCAGCAGAAGGCGGAGCTGTATGCGCGCCACGGCGAGAACCTGACGGACAACGCCGCCATTGATTCGGAGATCGTGGCGGAGTATGTGGAAAAGTATCTGCTGACCGACGAGCAGAGCATCCGCGCCATGGTGCAGCAGAACCGGACGCTGGGACAGCGTATCCTGCAGTTCATCAACGAGCTGCTGGCGAAGCTGGGCAACAGCGACGCGCAGGAGCGGGCGTTCCTGACGAAGGCAAAGAATTATTACCAGAGTGCCCTGCAGGAGACGCAGAGCAGCTTCACCACGGATATGCAGCAGAGAGCCGCTGCGCAGGCACAGAACATGGACACGCTGCAGCAGCAAATGGCGAACGGAGAAATCTCTGAAGAGGATGCAGAGGCAGCCTTCAACGACATGTACGACCCGGAGATCGACATGCAGCAGGGGCTGGGAAGATTGCAGCACAGCTATGCCGGGGCGAACGCGAACGGCGCGAACCTCGAAACCCTGCGGGAAGCGCAGGAGATGCAGGAAGCGGGTGCCGACATGGAGAGCATCCGCAAGGCGACCGGCTGGCATCAGTTTGCGGACGGCAAGTGGCGGTTCGAGATCGACGACAGCAGGATGCAGCTGCGCACCGACGCGGCGGATATTCCCAACTACACCACGCTGGGCGAGCTGGTAGATGCGCCGGAGCTGTTTGAAGCCTATCCGGATATGACGGATTTGAGCGTGACATTCCACACGCTGGAGGATGGACAGAACGGCGGATACAGCCGGAAGTTTGACTACATCGAGCTGAGCCGCGACCTGAAGAACAGGCCGGAGGCGCTGCTGAACACCCTCATCCACGAGGTGCAGCACGCCATCCAGAACCGGGAAGGCTTTGCCAGCGGGGCAAACCCCGCCTACTGGAACCGGAGAATGGAAAACGGCTTTGACAGCAGGACGGCGGAAGAAAGACGCGAGGGCGCACAGCTGCAGGAACAGTATGAACAGATGCGGGAGAGCGACCCGCAGTTCGTTGCGGCCATGGAAGAACTGGATGCCATAGCACCGAAAGTGCCGCGTGGGAAGATCGACCTGAACACATGGGAGCAGATCGAGCCAGACCCGCCGGAGTGGGTGCGCTACGACGAGCGCAGAGACCAGCTGGAGGAGCAGTACGGCGACCGCGTGTGGGACTGGTACAGCCTGCGGGACAGCATCGACCGCAACGCGAGGAACGGAGGCCGGATGCCGACCGACCTGTACCGCGACACAGCGGGCGAGATCGAGGCGCGGGACGTATCCAAGCGGCGGGAGCTGACGACGCAGGAGCGCCGGGAGACATTGCCGGACTACGGCAGCGAGGACACGGTGTTTGCTGACGGTGGGGATGGCTACGCCATGAGCCAGAGCGAACAGGACAGCGTGAAGAAACAGCTGCGGGAGCATCAGGATGCGCTGAACAATATGAAAGCCGTCGCCACAATTCGTGACAACGGCTGGAAAGGTATGAGCACCGGAGCGTTCCGAAAGAAGATCGTCAACGATCTGAAGAAAACAGGCTACCGCGTAGATAATCCGAGCATCGGCGTGATTGATTTCGACGAGAAGCTGCTGAACCGGAGCCTGAATTATATCCAGACAGATGCGGAAGCAGCTGCGTATCAGGCGCTGCCGCAGGTACTGAAGCGCGGCATCGAGATCAGCGGACATGGCAACCATAAGGGACGCGATTATGAGACGCTGACCATCGCGGCTCCGGTAGAGCTGAACGGAAAACGTGGGAATATGGCGGTAGTGGTGATGAAGACCAAGGGCAACCGCTACAAGGTACATCGTATCCTGACCCCGGAGGGAGAGGCTTTTGCGCTGCCAGAAATGACTAACGCAGAGCTTAACACCGTCGGGACTGTCACCAGCGGTAGTCAATCGCTGGGAGGGAGCGCACCGGCCATCAGCTCTGCGTCTGCCGATAGTGTAGCAGAGAAGCTGCCGCCTGTCAAGAAGCGCTTCTCCATCGACGAGCCGGTGGAGCGGACGAAAGACCTGATCGCCGTGCACAACAAGGACTGGTCTGTCATCCGGGACGCGGCGCTGAACTGGGGCGGCATCCCCTCCCCTTCCGTGGCCATCGTGGACGCGGCGGAGGGACACACCAAGTACGGCGACACCAGCGTGGTATTCCCACGCGCGACCATTGACCCGGAGGCAGACCCGCGCAACAAGGTGTACGGCGGCGACGCATGGACACCAACCAAGGACAACGCCATCGTGGAGCGCGAGGTGAACTACGAGGCGCGGCGGGCGTTCGACGAGAACATCCGAAACCTGTCCAGCCAGTTTGCGGGCGGTGTTTTCCAAGGCAGCGGCACGCTGGGCAAGATCGGACTGGAGAATGAGACCAGATGGGAACCGGCGGAAATCGCCGACAAGCTGGCGAACCATCCGGAGGTGCAGGCGGCTTTCCTTCAGAGCGAGGGCAAGAGCCTTGAACCGGTGTACCGCGACAAGCAGTTCGACCGTTTCTTCAGCAACGCGACCATTCAGCGGTATCTCGACACAGTGGGCGAACAGGAAGTGGCGCGGCTGGCGGTGAAGCTGATGACCGGCGAGCGCCTGACGGCGGAAGAGATGCAACCGGCGGAGCAGGCCATCCGGGAAGTCTATGCAGAGGAACACGCCAACTTCCTGAACCGCAGACCGGAATCCAAGGAGAAGCGCATCGACTACTACATGAAGAACAACGTGTTCCCCAACCGGGTGGAGGACTTCATCCGGAGCGCGGAGGAGTTCTACGAGAGCGGCGGAAGCGCAGGCGAGATCGACAAGGAAGCCACGGCAGCCAAGATGATGGAGATGATCGCACCGGGCGGAAGCTGGAATGATGCGCTGCAGACGGTGAAGGACTGGGTGCAGCCGCAGCTGGAGGGCTTGCTGGGCGAGCGGGGCATCTACAACGGCAAGGACACCGTGACCGATAGCGGCAGACGGAGCTTTGCACAGACGCACTGGGACTACACGGCGGAGAACATCGTGAAGGCCATGAACATGGCAGCGGCCAAGGGTGCGAACATGTACGGCGTGACCCCGGAGACGCTGGCAGCCACAGCCACGCGGGAATACAAGAATGTGGACGAGATGCACGCGGACGAGGCGAGACTGCGCACGGTGAGTGAGGAAGAGCACGCGAAGGCGCTGCGCGACCTCGGCATCTACCTTGACCGGGTGGTGAACGACCTGATGCTCACAACGATGCACCGGTATGACAACACCTTCGAGGAGGAGCAGAACCTGAGCCGCATCATTGCGGAGGCGGCCAAGGGCAAGAAGACCACGGTGGCGGTGAAGGCGGCGTTCCGCAAGGAGGGCTACACCATATCCGACGGACACGCCAAGAGCATCCTTGCGCTCATCGACCGCGCGGCCAACATCCCCACGGGATACTACGAGGCGAAGGCGCAGAGAGTAGTCCCCTTCAGCGAGGCGGCGGCCATCATCGCGCCCACCAGCGCACCGGCGGAAGAGATCGCAGCGGTGAAGGCGGCCACGGGCGTGGACATCATCCAGTACGAGACCGGCAACGAGGAACAGCGGAAGGCGCTGGTGAACGGGCTGGAGGGAGTAAAGTTCTCCATCAGCGAGGACAGCGACGGAAGGCAGCTGACGGAAGCGCAGCAAGAGTTCTTCAGGGACAGCAAAGCGGTGGACGGCGAGGGACGGCTGCTGACGCTCTACCATGGAACCGGAACAAAGTTCACGGTGTTCGACAAGGCGCACATTGGGGAAAACTTTGCCGACAGAGGCAGCGATCTCGGATTTTACTTCAGCCCATACGTTGAGGATGCAACCGGGTATGCACGAGAGGCAACCGGCTACAAGGGCAAGGGGGAAATCATGCAGGTTTATCTGAACCTGAAAAACCCGCTTGTCATCGAAGACGAAGGCTGGGGCAGCGCAATCGGGCAGGCGGATGTGCGACACGGCGATCTGAAGCGCTGGGCGCAGGAAGGCGGGCACGACGGCATCATCGTCAAGTCCACGGACATCGAGATGGACGACAACGGAACGCCGGACGCGGTATACATCGCCTTCTCCCCGGAGCAGATCAAGAGCGTCACCAACGAAAACCCGACAGGCGATCCGGACATCCGCTTCTCCATCAGCGAAGACGGAGAATACGACGGGGCGGTCAAGCTGAAGGAAAGCACCATCGACACCTATCTGAGAGACTATGCAGCGAAGAGCAGCCCGAAGTATGCGAAGGCGTACATCGCCTACATGACACCGGATGACTTCCTGAGCCTGACCACAAGCGAGGGCGGACGGCAGATCGTGGAGCGGCACAGCAAGGAGCTGGACGCGGAGAAACTGGGCGAGGCCACAAGGTGGCAGCCTATCCAGCTGAACATTGACCACGAAACCGGCGAGGTGCAGGGACACGAAGGACGGCACCGCGCGGTGGCCATGCGAAATGCGGGCGTGGAACAAATCCCGGTGCTGCTGTTTGATTCCTCCAACAAGTATTCTAAGAGCGAGATCGGAGAGCTGACGCTGACCGGGCAGGACTTCGGCGGAACGTGGTCTGACGCGCAGGTGCAGGTGCATGACCTGCTGCCGCTGAGCTATGAAAACCGCGATGCGGTGATGGAGCGATTCACCATGCCGACCGATGAACGGACGCTGCAGTATTCCGTCACAGAGGAGGAAACGTCGGAGGCAACGCTGCCGACGGCGGAGGATGAAGAGAGGAAGGACAGCATCCGCACATCACTGCCGAAGAAGGCACAGGACTACCTGAAGCGGACGGAAAACGCCCTTGTGGGGCGCGTGAGCCGTGCACTGAGCGTGCCGCGCTTTGCGCAGAGGGAATACCTGCAGGAGATCGCCCAGAAGATCAGCGAGGAATACCTGACCACCGGGCGCGTTTCGGAAGAGACGGCGGCGGAATTGTTCGAGCAGGCATACAGCGAGGGCATCGTGGTGGATGAGGAGTTCTACCAGCAGTACAAGGACATCAAAGATCATCTTCGCACGCAGGCTGTGACCATCTCGGAAGAAGACAAACACGACATTGCAGACTTCAATGACTTCCGTAAGAACACCTTCGGACGGCTGCGCATCGTCAACGAGGGCGGACTGCCGGTGGATGTGGCGTATCAGGAGCTGCAGGACATGGCACCGGAGCTGTTCCCGGATGATCTGACGCACCCTGCTGACCAGCTGGTGCGCATGTTTGAGGTGGCGCAGAGCATCGAAAAAACGGAGAAATCCCTGAGCGAATACTACGGGCGGGACGCGGAGGAGTTCAAGCGCTGGGCAAAGAACGACTTTGACGCTGCCATCGGGGACACCATCGGAGACCTGCGTACCGTGAAACGCTATGCAGATGAACGCACAGCAAAGGCAAACGCGGCGGCGGAGACGCCGATGACGACGGAACAGGTCACGGAAGCCTACAAGCAGCTGAAGAAGGCGCGGTGGGAATCGGAGAAAGCTAAGGCAAAGAACCTGCTGACCGACCACGACAACATCCAGCTGGGGCGGCTGCTGAAGGGTGAGATCGAGCTGGAGCACCTTGACCCGAAGACAGACAATGTGAAGGGCATCACCGCTGTATACGAGGCTACGACGGAGTATGAACGGCTGGTGAAGCTGCTGACGGAGTACAAGCAGAGCCAGCGGGCGAAGCTGCGGGAAGAGGCGGACAAGTTCTTGGAGACCGCAAACGACTGGAAAGACAAGAAGGCCGGTATTCTCTATTCCCGCGAAACGATGGAGCGCAATATCCTTGACATCGTGAAGGATAAGAAGCTGGCGCAGGAGATCATTGCTGAGTATTTTACGCCGGTACACGAGGCACAGGCGAAGTCCACGCGGCTGAAGAACAAAATGCGTGAGCGGGTGCGGGTGCTGAACCTGAGCACCAAGGAAACGAAGGCCATGCAGAAGGAGGGGAAAATCTCTGAAGCGCACGCGGTGCAGCTGCTGGGCGAAGCGATGGATAACATCCGGATGCTGGAGAACAGCAGAGGACGCATGGCGGAGCGCGACGGCAAGACGCTGAGCGACTGGCGCGGTATTGTGCAGGAGATGTGGAAGCAGAACCCGCAGCTGGATAAGGCTAAAATCGAGCACGCGGTGGAGGAGTTCCGCAGTATCTACGACGAGCTGTTCCAGCAGATGAACGAAGCCAGAGTGCGCAACGGGTACGAACCGGTGAACTACCGCAGCGGCTACTTCCCACATTTTCAGCCGGGAGACGGCGACGGCATCATGGGGCTGTTCGGCAGGGCACTGGGCATCGACACACAGGTGACGGCGCTGCCAACCACCATCAACGGCCTGACGCACACCTTCCGACCGGGCATCCAGTGGTTCGGAAACGCGCAGCAGCGCCTCGGCTTTGACACGGCCTATGACGCGGTGGAGGGCTTTGACCGATACATCGAAGGCGTGGCGGATGTTATCTATCAGACGGACAACATCCAGAAGCTGCGGGCGCTGGCGACGCAGGCGCGATACCGCACCGGAGACGAGGGCATCCGCAAGCAGGTGGACACGGTGTATGCCGACACGCGGCTGACGGAGGAAGAGAAGCGCAGCAAGATCGACAGCATCTACGAAGACGGACGGTTTGCGCTGTCGAACTTCGTGGTGGAGCTGGAGGAGTACACCAATCTGCTGGCCAACAAGAAGAGCCGCGCAGACCGCAACATGGAGCAGGCACTGGGCAGAAATATGTATAACCTTGTGAAGGGGCTGGAGAGCCGCGTGGCCGCCAACATGGTGGCAATCAACCCGGCATCGTGGCTGACCAACTTCATCCCGCTGACGCAGGGCGGCGCGATGCTTGACCGCGGGGAACTGCTGCGGGGCATGTGGCAGACGCTGCAGAGCTTCAAGGAGAGTGACGGCATTGTGGATGCGTCTGCCTTCCTGACCAACCGCAAGGGTAGCGACCCGCTGGTGCGGACATGGGCACAGAAGGCATCGGCAACCATGTCTTCGCCGATGGAGTACATCGACCAGTTTACTGCCGGAAGTCTGGTGCGCGCACGGTACAATCAGAACCTGAAGCGCGGGATGAGCGAGGCCGCTGCCATGACGGAGGCGGACAACTGGACGGCTGGCGTGATGGCTGACCGCAGCAAAGGCTCCACGCCGACACTGTTCAACCGCAGCAATCCGCTGACGAAGGTCTTCACGCAGTTCCAGCTGGAAGTCAACAATCAGCTGAGCTATCTCTTCAAGGATATGCCGCGCGCATACAAGGAGAAGGGGCTGGCGGCACTGGCGATGGCACTGTTCAAGTTCTTCCTCGGCGCATGGCTGTATGATGAAGTTTATGAATACTTCATCGGGCGCAGACCGGCGCTTGACCCACTGGGTATCCTGAATGACACCGTGGGCGACATCACCGGATATGAGCTGCCAAACCTCGTGGAGCTGGGCGTGGGCGCTGTTACTGGCAACATGCCGTCCTTTGAGACGGAGAAGAAAAACGCCTACGACACCGCGACCGGAGTGCTGGGCGATGTGGCGGAGGAGCTGCCGTTCATCGGCGGCGTGCTGGGCGGCGGGCGCGTTCCAATCAGCAGCGCACTGCCGGATTGGGATAACCTGTTGAAGACCATGACGAGTGACACGTGGAGCACCAAGAAGAAACTGGCAACGGCGGGCAAAGAACTGATGAACCCGCTGACCTATCTGGCGCTTCCGTTCGGCGGCGGACAGCTGAAGAAGATTTATCAGGGACTGAGCGCTACAATCCGAGGCGGCAGCTATTCCGTAGACGCGGAAGGAAACGACCTGCTGCAGTACCCTGTGTACAATGATGACCCGTGGCAGGCTGCACTGAACGCGGGGCAGGCCATGCTGTTCGGGAAAACCTCGCTGAAGACCGGAAGAGACTGGGTGGAGAGCGGATTCAAGAGCCTCGGCGCAAAGGAGACTGCCGCCTATCAGGGAATGACGGAGGCTGGCGTGTCAGAAGAAGATGCGTACAACCTGCTGAAGGAGCTGCGCGGAGCAAAGAAGACGGAGACAGAAAGCAAAGCGGAAGCGGAGCGAAAGGTGCTGCAGAGAGCAGACATCTCTGGCGACGGCAAGAGCGTGGTCTACTATGGGCTGATGGCAACCGACAAGGAGCGGGAGCTGATGGACGCACTGACCGACAGCGACGCAGACATGGGCGCGGTGACGCAGGTGCTGCTGGATGTTAAAAACGCAGGAAGCCTGAAGGGAGCAGAAGCATCCAACACAAAGCGCACCGCACTGGCAGAAAGCCCGCTGACGGACGACGAGAAGCAGGAGATGTACCGATACCTGTTCGGCGAGAAGCAGGAAGACGGCAGCTATACCACGAGCCGGGACGATGACATTATGGCATTTGAGCAGGCGGGGCTGGACTTCGACACATTCCTGAAGGTGCAGAACGAGTACACCACCGTCAACGAGAAGTACAGCGGCGCATCAGAGAAGGCGGTGGAGTTCTCCCGCTGGGTGAACAGTCAGAATCTGACTGCAGAGCAGGCGGAAACTGTGCGTGATTGCTTCAAGTATTACAGCCAGATTCCGGCGGAAGCGGCACGATACGACAGCTTCGTTTCGGCGGGACTGGATGACGATGCGGCCTATGAGCTGGCGAACAGCCTGAACGCACTGGAACCGGAGGACGGCAAGGACAGCGTGAGCAACCTGCAGCGCTACCGCGCAGTGGTGAACGCTGGGCTGAGCGCGGACGAGCAGATGACCGTGCTGGGCGAGATGATGCAGGAGAGCGAGTACAGCAAGCTGCAGACGGGGTACAGCTACGGCGTGACACCGGAAGCGTATGTGTCCTTCCGGGAGCTGCTGCCGAAGTTCGACTTTGACGGCAACGGCACCTTCAAGCAGGAAGAGGTGGAAGCGGCCATTGATTCCATGGGCGGCGGCGGTAATGGCATCGTGCTGCCGGGAGCCGGAAGCGGTCAGAGCCTGACGGTGACGCAGCAGGCGGTGCTGTGGCAGCTGGCGAACAAGAGCTGGAAGCCCGCGAAAAACCCATACAGCACAAGCGTGGGACAGAAAGTCTACGACGCGCTGAATGCTGAGACGGAGAGCGGCATCGTGCTGCCGGATGGCACAAGCTACACCGGTGGGCTGGTACTGCCGAAGGGATAAGACAAGAACACCGCCGGGGAGACCCGGCGGTGTTCTGCTATATTATCAGGGCAGTATAAGTGTCAAAAGCTCATTTTCCCAACAATCGAGGCAGGGAGAATAGCCTTTATATTCTGCCAGTTCAGTGTTATATATCCAATACTCACGCCCAGCAATGTGATAGCAGCCATAGTGGTGGTAACGATAGCCTTCTTCCGTGACGATGCAGGCACCGTTACGGAAGAAGCGCAGCTCTTTGTAGTAAGCAGACAGAATTGCACTGCGCCCATCAGCATCTCCGTCGGCATAGCCGGTACTGTAGCCATCTTTACACCCAGCATCATAGCCGCTTTCATAAGCGGTACTTTCGGCATCTGCATAGCCTTCTTCGTAACGATCATGATATTGCTCTTCGAGCTGCGCCTGCAGCTGCTCGACTTCACTGGATGCGCTGCCGTATCGGAGAGCAAGGAGAACCGATGCACAAACGAGAATAAATATAGCCAGCTGATAGCCGACGACATCACGGCGGGAGGACTTGGCATTTCTGCTTTGAGTGACGGGCACAGCTTCTTCGGCGGCTTTGTCGCGGTACACTTTCTGAATCGCGTATTCAGCGTTCTGGTAATGAACGGCGAGCGGGCTTTTCAAAAATTGCTCGGCGTGGGAGCGGAAGCGCTCGTACTGCTGGTTCTCCCAAAACACGATCAGCACGCGCGAAGCATCTGGGAATAACTGCGCGACTTCGGATGGCGTGGTGGTTCCGGATGTCAGCATTGATAATATGCGCCGGTCTTCGGCATCCAGCGGGAAGCATTGCAGAATTGCTTCGTGCTGCAGGTGAGCGGCGCGAAGGTCTAAATTAGCTTGCTTCAGCAAGACAGTCAGGCATAATTCATCCGCCATACTGGGCTACCTCCAAAAAATATTTTTCCGTCTAATCATCTTTTTTATAAGATTAACACGAAGACATGGTAAGTTCAAGCAAGAATATGCAAAAGATGATTATGAGGAGGCGGAGCGGTGCGGCTGTACACACTGGGAGAGCGGTACAATCTATGCGGCGAGCGGGTACGGGAAGCGCGGATACATATGGGATGGTCACAGGAAGAGCTGGCGGCGAAGCTGCAGCTGGCCGGTCTTCAGCTGGGACAGATGGCCGTGAGCAGAATCGAAACCGGCAAGCGCGTGGTGCCGGACTTTGAGCTGCCGATACTGGCCGAGGTGCTGCGCGTGAGCACGGACTGGCTGCTGGGAAAAGAATAATCCCTCCACCTGCGGGCGGAGGGATTTTGCATATATTGACACCTGCCGTAATCAGCTTTAGAATAAGCGCAAGAAAGCGCAAAGGAGAAACACGGCATGGAGAGAAAGTTCAAGCGGTTCCACCACCTGACCTACACCGACAGACTGAAGATCGAGCAGATGCACAACGGCGGAGCCGGGATTCAGGAGATCGCGGACGCGCTGCGCGTCAACTACACCACCGTGTACCGGGAGTTGAAGCGCCCGGGCGTGATGTACGAGCATCTGAACGGCGACTACACCACGGACATGCGCTACTCCGCCGACATTGCGCAGCAGCAGTATGAATACGGGAAGACCGCCAAGGGCAGACCGATCAAGCTGGGGAACGACTATGCACTGGCGGACTACATTGAGCGCAAGATCGCAGACGAGGGGCGCAGCCCTGCCGCCGTCCTGATGGACATTGAACTGGAGGGCAAGCAGTTTTCTGTGCGCGTATGTGAGAAGACCATCTACAACTACATCACGAACGGCGTGTTTCTGAACATCACCAACAAAGACCTGCCGCTGCATGGGGAGAGCAAGCGCGGCTACAACCGCGTGCGCTCTGCATCGCGCCCACCGCAGGGCGAGAGCATCGAACATAGGCCGGAGGAAATAAACCAGCGGGAAGAGCCGTTTCACTGGGAGATGGACACGGTGAAGGGCAAGCAGAAGACGAAGAAGTGTGTGCTGACACTGACGGAGAGACTGAGCCGCAACGAGATCACGCTGCCCATGTATGGCGCGACCATGGAGAATGTGGTGGCGGCACTGAACGGACTGGAGCGGAAGTATGGCGCATTGTTCAGCAAAATCTTCCGCAGCATCACCGTGGACAACGGCAGCGAGTTCTCCGACTGCAAGGGCATGGAGACCTCCATCTTCGGCGGGCAGCGGACGAAGATGTACTACTGCCACCCGTACAGCAGCTACGAGCGCGGCAGCAACGAGAACCAGAACAGGATGTTCCGGCGGCTGTTCCCGAAGGGGACAAACTTTGACGAGGTGCCGGATGAGGAGATCATCGCGGCGGCGGACTGGATGAACAACTACCCACGGGAGATTTTGGGACGGACAACGGCAGCCAGAGTGTTCAATGAACAACTTGCACAAATCATGGCGTGAAAGTTCGGTAATTTTTTAATTGAAAAATCTTGCGATAAGTATTGCATTTTGCGGCGGCAACCTGTAAAATATATCGCAAGAAGAACCTAAACGGTTCGACTTGCGATATTTTTTTATGCTCAGACGGGCGGAAGGAGTGAGAATGTTGAGCACTGAATTGAAATACAAGGTCATGGATGACGAGGTGCGCGTGGAGATCGCAAGGCTGTACAAAGACGGCTGGAAGGTGGGCGACATCGCGGATGCGGTGGGACTGCACGAGACTTCCGTATACCGCGAGCTGAACCGAGGCATGACCGACAAGCTGGATGCGAACGGCAGATTTGAGTATGACATCGACAAGGCGCGGCTGGACGCAGCCCGCGCGAGAGCGAACAAGGGCAAGTTCAAGGGCATCGGCGTGGATGGGCGCTGCAAGCGCCGCACCGCAGGAACCTGAAGGAGGCAGAAAGATGTACACAGGACGAAGCTGCTGGCTGTGCGGCAGGAACGGGACGGCAGAGCCGCTGGACAAACACCACATCTTCGGCGGCGCATACCGCAAGAAGAGCGAGAAGTACGGCCTGACGGTTTACCTGTGCCACGGAAGCTGCCACATCTTCGGAGAGAAGGCGGTGCATAGCTGCCGGGAGACCATGGACGAGCTGCACCGCTACGGCCAGAAGCTGGCCATGGAGCAGATGGGCTGGACGAAGGAGGACTTCATGCGGGAGTTCGGCAGGAACTATCTGGATGAGGAAGACCTGCAGCCCACGAAAGAGAAAGCGACCGGAACATTTCAGATTCTGGACGAGGAACTGTGCGTGAACTGGTGAAGGAGGAAAAGCACATGGAGAGATACGCGATCATCATCAGGCCAAACGAGGAGACGGTGCTGCTGCACTGCTACCCCGGCGACAGCTTAGACCTGAAGACGTTGCAGGAGATCGTGGAAGGCAACATTGAAACGGTGCCCACGGCGCTGGCGGGCGAATGGAGCCATGAGCGGGGCGTGGGGCTGACGCTCATCATCAACGAGGAGGGAAAGCTGCTGGGACTGCCGGTGAACCAGCTGGCCACAGACATGGCCTACATCTTCAACGATGTTATCGTAGGCAACGCCATCCTGATGGGCACGACGGACGAGGACTTCATCGGCCTGACGAAGGAAGCGGCGGAGAACATCGTGGAAAAGTGGGGGCAGGCGGATGCTGAATGACACGGCCATCATGGGGCGGCTGACCGCCGACCCAGAGCTGCGGCGGACAAGCACCGGCACGCCGGTATGCAGCTTCACGCTGGCGGTGGAGCGGGACGGCAAGCCGGGAGAAGACGGCAAGCGCGCCACGGACTTCATCGACTGCGTGGCATGGCGGGGCACGGCGGAGTTCCTGTGCAAGTTCTTCGGCAAGGGGCGGATGGTGGTGGCGACTGGCCGCCTGCAGACGCGCACATGGAAGGACAAGCACGATCAGACCCGCAAGGAGACGGAGCTGAACGCCAGCAACCTGTACTTCGGGGACACGAAGAAGCTGGAGCAGGTGGCGGACATCTACCAGCAGGGCGGGAACGCCTACGACGAGATCACGGAGGACGACGGCGAGCTGCCGTTTTAGACGGAGGAGAACACATGGAAACGAGATACCGCACGGTACATAGGCGCAAGCGCCGGACGCTGAAGAGCGTGTGGGGCGCGCTGGCGGGGCTGAGCTTCCTACTGATGCTGGGCATCGGCGGAGGCGTGGAGCAGGACAGCATCGCGCTGGGCGCGGGCTTCTGGATGATGGCTGCGACGCTGGGCGCAGGAGCGCTGTTTGCATGGCTGGCGGGGTGGATGGAATGATGAAGCGAGCCATGGCGGCGGCTGCCGCGCTGCTGATGCTGACGGCGGTGACTGCCAACCTGCTGCGGATGAACACCAAGGCGGAGACGGCTGAGAAGCTGCCGGAAATGGAACCGCTGGTCTTCGTGACGCAGGAGCCGGTCACAGAACCAGAGGAAGCGGAGCGGGACATGAGCGCGTGGGGCGCGGCGGCGGAACACATTGCCAAGACCATCTACGGCGAGGCGATGGTGTGCTCCACTACGGAGCGGGCGGCGGTGGCGTGGTGCATCCTGAACCGGGCGGACAACGAACGGGATGCGACACCGGCGGGCGTGATCGCCGTGGTGACAAAGCCACACCAGTTCCACGGCTACGCAGAGGACAATCCCGCGCTGCCGGAGCTGAAGGAGCTGGCGCTGGATGTGATCGAGCGATGGCTGGACGAAAAGGATGGGAAGACCAACACCGGCAGAGTGCTGCCGAGGGAATACCTGTTCTTCTCCGGCGACGGGAAGCACAATCACTTCCGGACGGAGTGGGACGGCGGGCAAGTTTGGGACTGGAGCCTGCAAAGCCCGTATGAGGAGTAAGCGGATGGAACAGCTGAGCCTCTTCCCTGCTGCGCTGCACGCGGGAACATACATAGAAGAACACGGACGGAGGCTTGCGTGGGATGAGCTTCAGGTGGGCATGACAGTCATATACGACTGCTCCACGGAAAGCCACGAGTGGCTGATGGTCACAACCGTGGAAAAGATAATCCGGACGCCGGACGATCTCAGGGTAATTCTGGACGGCAGGAGAAAGCAAAGACAGCTCATCAACCGCTGCCACATCGAAAGCGGAAGAGCAAAGCTGTACCGGGAGGCGGGCGTATGAGAGAGCGAGAAGTGCGGGAAGTACCGGGGCTGCGGTATGAGACATGCCGGGGCTGCGGACTGAGATGGAACATCGCCAAGGGGCAGACGATACCGAAGGACGGATACCTCTGCCCGCGCTGCCGGGACAAGCTGCGGCGCGGGCACTGAAGGGAGAATGACTATGGAAAAAGAAAAAGCCCGCCATGGCGGCGGGCAGGAGATCATTGTTCGGCTGACCTATCAGCCAGAGCCTTGCGAAGCTGGCGCAGCAGACG
>ERZ808286.515-NODE-515-length-25122-cov-6.529142_pt1 | contig 25122 bp, 19 predicted proteins | sample MGYA00521276_ERZ808286 | MGnify/ENA primary metagenome ERZ808286 (study PRJEB31516, sample SAMN03275607) | gut metagenome | biome: mammalia-associated habitat; material: feces | host: Papio cynocephalus | place: Kenya | collected 2012-08-01 ... | reverse complement strand
TAGCGGCTTCGCAGGCAAGGCGTGTAATCTCAGCCGCCTTATCGGAAATAGCGGGCGTAATACCACTCCAGTGGAACCACTGTGCGCCTTCCATAATTGCGTCAAAGTCGAAATCCGACGGTTCTGCCTCTGCAATAGCCGAATGTGCGCGGTCGTAGATGACCTTAGAAGGACGCATAGAAGCACCGGTCTCGCAGTAGTAAAGTCCGACACGGTCGCCGCCACGTGCAATAAAATCAATATTCACGCCATAGCGACGAAGTGCATTTACTGCAATCTGACCAATCTCATGCTTTGGCAGTTTGCTTACAAAAACAGCCTCGTGCCCATAGTTAGCGCACGAAACAGCCACATTTGCCTCACCACCACCTGGGATGATACGGAAAGAGTCAGTTTGAATAAAACGGTCGTTGCCCGCAGGCGACAGGCGAAGCATAATTTCGCCCAAAGTAACAATCTTTGCCATGTTTAGTAGTTATTGTTTTGTTGTAGTTGCTTTATTTTTTCTTGCTTTTGGTTGGTTCTTCCGAGACAGGAATCCAATTGATAGGCAGTTTCATTCCTATAGTTTTCACTTTACCATCCAATGTACCGGGTATCCATTCCGGCATATTCCACACCACACGGGTTGCCTGTTTGTCCAAGTATTCGTACCCACTTGATCTGTGGACTTTTACATCCATAGGGTATCCTTTCTTGTCTATCTTGAAAAACACAATAGTGGAACATCTTTCTGTAACGGTCGGCGGACAATAAATTTGGGATAGTATGTACAATCGAAGTGCCTCCATACCGCCAACAAACTGCGGATCTACACGATAGGGCGTAAAATCAATTTCCACCCCGAGTGAATCAAAACATTGCCCTCCGAGACTACTCTGCCAATCGCCCTCGTAATGTTCCACCCGTTTGAGTTGTCCATTACGATAGTAGTTCTCAACCTTTAGCAATTTGCCCTTGTCGTAGGTTTGCAATGTATAAGGTTCACCTGTTTGATAAAACCAACTGCTTACACCATCCAACTTACCGTTGGTGTAGTTTTGTCGGAATGCAATCGTACTATCTGCCCGATAAGCAATCGTTTCTCCGTGTTTCTTATCCTTTCCGTTTTTCAGTTCCGTAGTGTCAAACGGCGCATAGTGTATCACCTCAAACCGACCATCAGAATATATCCACGTAACCTCATATTCACCCTTTGTAGCCTCTATTGTGTAAGTCGGAACCGTTTGTGCTGTTGCATAGTGTATTACGGCAAACACAAAAAGACAACTGCAAAAGAGATGTTTCATCCCAAAAGCAAGAGGGAAAGGGCAATACCCAAAGCATAGCCCTTTCTCCTTGTATATTAGAAATTGAAATAGTTCTTTGCGTTGTTGTAGCAGATGTCTTCCACCATCTGTTGCACACGGGCTTTCTCGTAACCGGTATAAGGAACCAGTCCGTTCTCAATATCGTTGCCGAGGATGTTGCACAGCGTGCGGCGGAAATACTCGTGGCGCGGATAGGAGAGGAACGAGCGGCTGTCGGTGAGCATACCTACAAAACGGCTTAGCAGACCGAGGTTCGAGAGTGCCATCATCTGTTTCTCCATACCATCCTTCTGATCAAGGAACCACCAACCCGAACCGAACTGTATCTTACCGGGTATCGAGCCGTCCTGGAAATTACCCAACATCGTGGCAATCACTTCGTTGGCGCACGGGTTGAGGTTATAGAGAATGGTCTTTGCCAACTTGCCCTCCACATTCATCTCATCGAGGAAATGTGCCATCGCTTTGGCGGTCGTAAACTCACCAATCGAGTCAAATCCCGTGTCCGCACCGAGCAGGTTGAACATCTTCGTATTGTTGTTGCGGATAGCCCCGTAGTGGTATTGCTGCGTCCAGCCGGCATTGTAGTCCATCTCTGCCTGCATGTGCAGAAAAGCGTGCTTGTATTGACGCATCTCGTTGGTAGTCAATATCTTGCCTGCGAGTGCCTTGTCCATAATAGCGTTAATCTCCGCCTCGGTGTAAGGCTCGTCGTAGAACTCCTCTATACCGTGGTCGGACAGGCGGCAGCCCATCGTCCGGAAGAAATCGTGGCGTTTCTGGAGCGCATCGGTCAGGTCGGCAAACGTATGAATCTCCACACCGCTTACCCGCGAAAGTTTTTCTATATAGGCTTTCCACGTAGCGGCTTCAATGTTCATTGCCGCATCGGGACGCCATGCGGGGAGCATACGGGTCTTGCAGGTCGGGTCGGCAGCCACCACTTTGTGCCATTCGAGGCTGTCAGCGGGGTCGTCGGTCGTGCAGACAATCTCCACGTGGTAATGCTCCATCATTCCGCGCGGGCAGAATTTCGGGTCGGTAGCAATCTGACGGTTGCACTCGTCGTAGATCTCACGGGCAGTTTCCGGATTGAGACGTTTGTCAATACCAAAAGCGGTCTTGAGTTCAAGGTGTGTCCAGTGGTAGAGGGGGTTGCGGAAGGTATAAGGCACCGTCTGAGCCCATTTTTCAAATTTCTCCCAGTCGGTAGTATCTTTTCCCGTGCAATAACGCTCATCAATACCATTGGAACGCATAGCACGCCACTTGTAGTGGTCGCCCATAAGCCAGATCTGTGCAATTGATTCGAAGCGTTTATTCTCGGCAACCATCTGCGGAATGAGATGGCAGTGATAGTCAATAATCGGCATTTTCGCCGCATGCTCGTGATACAGTTCCTGCGCAGTCTCTGTCTGCAAAAGGAAATCCTTGTCCAAAAACGGTTTCATCGTGTGTTGAGTTTTGTTATAGGTTAGTTATATCTTGGTTATATGTTGCTCAATTATTTGCAAAGTGCAGTTTGCACTTTTTTACGACTGCAAAGGTACAACGGAAAAACGGAAAATATGTGGAAAAACTGACACAATTATTGCACAAACGGTTTTCAAGACCCGTTTTGTACTATTTTGACATACCGATATGGTTCATACACCGAATCATACAAAGACATATACAAACAAGAGGCTGTCTCCGAAAAGAAACAGCCTCTTGTGCAGGTTGGGTTTAATGGCGGATTATTTCTTGAAATAGCGGTTGTAGAGTCCTTCAAAGCCTTTGCCGTGGCGGGCTTCGTCCTTTGCCATCTCGTGAACGGTGTCATGGATGGCGTCAAGGTTCAGTTCTTTGGCACGTTTGGCGATACGGAGTTTGTCCTCGCAAGCACCGGCCTCCGCCATCATACGCTTCTCCACATTGGTCTTCGTGTCCCAAACAACCTCTCCGAGCAACTCGGCGAACTTGGAACAGTGTTCCGCTTCCTCGAATGCATAGCGTTTGAACGCCTCTGCTATCTCCGGATAGCCTTCGCGGTCTGCCTGACGCGACATAGCCAAATACATACCTACCTCGGTAGCCTCACCCATAAAATGGGCATTGAGGTCTTTTTTCATCTCTTCGTCGGTATCTTTGGCTACCCCGATTACGTGTTCGCAAGCGAAAGCAATACCTGCATTCTCTTCCACTTCTTTCCATGTAACCACTTGTTTGCATTGCGGGCAACGCTCCGGTGGTACTGCGCCCTCAAATACGTATCCGCAAATCGGGCAGATAAATTTCTTCTTCATAGTGTTTTTTGTTTTTGAAAGATGTTTATTTGGTTATGGTTTGCAAGTCCTCCTTGCAAACGGTTTGTTCTTTGCACAATCCGGACAAAGCCCCGTATAGTACAGTTCCGCATTGTCCGGCACACACCCTTTCGGCAAATGCACTTCGCCCATAATGGGCATCATTATATCGTAAATACGGCCGCAACGCGTACAACGGAAATGCGCATGGGGGGACAGGTCTATATCATAATGGGTTTGCTTGTCATCTATTGTCAGCGCACGCACCAACTTGTGTTCCACCAGTGTATTAAGTATATTATATATAGTGGCACGCGAAACCGAATCATCTTCCCCGTTCACACGACGAAAAATCTCATCCGCTGTGGAATGAAACCGGTTTTTCATCAGATCTTCAATTACCAGAATACGCGGAGCGGTTACCTGCATACCATATATTTTTAACAAACTGCGTCCATCCATCGTTTTTTACTAACTATAGTTTCAACAAACTGCGTCCATCCGTCGTGTTTTTACCATACTCTTTTTCTTTTTCGATGTTTCAAATAGCCCGCCTAAATTCGACTAATTCTAAAAACCTGCGCAAAAGTACTACATTTTTTCGAAATGTACAAATAAACAATAGTTTTTTTCAGGGCAACCGCATCAAAATTGTGTATTCTATAAACGCAGATGCCATTCCGGGGACACGGACGCCCACGTCCGCGGTCGGTTTGGCACAAACCGCATGACAATACTGTGGACTTATGGAAACGTGTGGAAACGTGAAGCGTAAGGCAGGTGCGCTTTGCGCACTGAGTGCCGTAGCGAAGCGAAAGCCTGTGGCTTGAGCAGAACTCCTTATCGTCCCGCATCGTCAACTGCAAACACTCCCCCCGAAACACTATGCAAACACACACACCGAAACACCCCATGAAAAACACCCTGCTAATCGTTACATCTCCCGCTAATAAGCATAGGTTAGATTCTTGGGTGATTCTTGGGTGATTCTTGGGTGATTCTTGGGTGATTCAGCCGTCACTCCCGATATTTACACATAAGTCGGCACCGGGGACGCGGACGCCCCGCCCGCGGTAACACCCGGCAACACCGCTTCCCCGCACCAAGCAAAGCCCCCCGCAAAAAGGTTGAATTATTTCCAAAAAAGGTCGAAACAGCAAAGGAAACAAAACGCATATTTGGCTACACCAAAAGGAATGTGTACCTTTGCAAGCAACTGAAAACCGTACCTATGAAAACACATCACTGCCTTGCTACAAGCCTGCTGCTGTTGCTCACCGCTTGCCAACAGACCGACCCACCACACATCGGAGAGCCGCAGCCCGTTATGGAAGAAAGCCGTGAAAACCTGATGACCGACTTCCTGATCTCCAAAGCCGACAATCCGCAACTGGAAAAAAGCATAATTTTCCGCTTTGACAGCACCACGCAAACCTTCTGCTACCACACACAGAAGTGGATAGACTCTATACACAGCCTCATTCCTGCTTTCTTTGCCAAAGGCAGCGTCTTTGTGCAAAACCAAAAAATACTGCCCGCCACCACACCGCTGGACTTCTCCCGACGCTCTATCGTCGTTCAGGTACGCAAAGACAACACCTACCGCAACTATACCATCGAACTGCGCTGTCCGCAAACCACAGGCTTGCCGGTCATAGACCTCCGAACCGACAATGGGCAAAACATCACAAGCAAAACCGAGTACAGCCGCGCAAGCATCGCCATCTACACTACCGACTCCCTCCTACCGCACACCGGAGAGGCGGACATACGCGGACGAGGCAACTCCACTTGGTGGCTCGACAAGAAACCGTACCGCCTCAAACTCGACAAAAAAGCCGCACTCTTCGGCATGCAACCTGCCAAAACATGGGTACTGCTGGCCAACGCACTCGACCCCACACTCCTCTGCAACACCGTCGCGCTGGAAATAGCACGGAGAATGGACATACCTTATACCAACCACACACAACACGTCGAACTCTTTCTCAACCGCAGATACTGTGGATCATATGTCCTTACAGAGGCTGTACAGGTAAAGAAAAAACGCATTGATATAGACACACTCGCAGGAGGCTTCCTCGCAGAATTTGATACCAACTATGACGAGGCATACAAAGCACATTCCGCTTACTTCAAAGTGCCGGTAATGATGAAAGCCCCCGAAACACAAACCGCTCTCAACAACGCCACGGCTATAGTCAATGACTTGGAGAAAATACTCAGGACGGACAGACCCTCCTGTGACAACTATTCGCAACTCATAGACGTACAGTCGGTCATACGATATATGCTGCTCTGCGAACTGGTGAAAAACGGCGAAATATGCCACCCTAAATCCGTGTTCGCCTACCGCAAAAAACAACAGGACCTTATGCACTTCGGACCACCGTGGGACTTCGATTGGGCTTTCGGCTATCAGGGAGACAACTTCCGCTATTTCGCCAACCCATCCAAACTGATGTTCAGTATATACAACACCTACGAACCGGGAAGCAAACTCTTCTGCTCCTTCCTCAAAGACCCCGTGTTCTGCACTATGTATGCCGCACAATGGCAGCAACTGGCATCGCGTTTGCAGGACATAGACCGATACATCTGCGAACAAGCGTACATCCTGCGATACTCACAAGAGGAAAACGCCATACGATGGGGACAAACCGGCATCAACTATGATACCCAAATAACCCTTATGATCGATTTCCTCTGGAAACGCATCGCAGCAATCAACAAAGCACTCCTCCAACAATAAACACCCCCTTGCACAATCCGTATCTTTTTTGTACCTTTGTGCAATCTTTCTGCTGCGAATATGAAAAACACACTTGCTTTTTTGTTTATTCTCCTGAGTGCGGCTCTGCCGCTCCGTAGTGCCAACACCGAATGGCATTTCCACCCCGTTGCCTCCACCAATATACTGCCTACCAACGAGGTGCGCAAACTCTATCAGGACAGCGACGGATTTATATGGATAAGCACCAACAGCGGTCTCGTACGCTACGACGGATATACCTATCTCTCTTTCCGCTACCGAGGATCCGAGCGGATGCTCAGCGGAATGTGCAGCGCACTGTGCGAAGACAACCGCCAACGCCTCTGGGTGGGTACCAACAACGGACTTTTCGTCTTGGACAAACGCAAAGGGACAGTCACCAAAATCGGTTTCCCTACTCTCTGCTACAGCCGTATCGAAGCACTCGTTACTGACCAAAACGACAACCTCTATATCGCTACCAACACAGGACTGTATATCCACAACACCCGCACCGACAGCACCGTACACTGTACCGGCAACGAATGGGAAATACCCATCGTGGATATGAAAACGCTCCTGCTCGACCGCAAAGGACAACTCTATATCGGTACATGGGCTAACGGACTGATGCGCTACGACATCAACAAACGCACACTCTACCGCTACGACAAAATACCCGCACTGAAATCATCACACACGCTCTTCCTCGACAAAACCGACCGCCTGTGGGTCGGCACTTTCGGAAACGGACTCGTCCTGCTTCATAACCCCTACGATATGCAGTCGCAGCCACACCGGTGCTTTGAGCATAACAGCACCGATCCGGCATCACTCCTCGACAATATCATCTATTGCATTGCACAGGAACCCGTATCGGGAAATATGTGGATTGGCTCGCGGGCAGGTCTGAGCCTCCTTGTCGAGAACGAGGAAAACACGCAATTCCTCAATTTCTCACCCGCACAGGAAAACAACACGCTCCCTTACAACGAAATCAATACCCTGCTCGCAACACGCGATATGCTCTATCTCGGCTCATACGGAGGAGGACTGTTCGGCATGGACCTCTACAACAGGCGCGTAAGCAACTACCCCCTCACCTCTGTCAGAAAAGACTATGGCACCGCCTCTGTCAACAGCATCTACGAAGACGACACGCAACCCGTCTTCTGGATTGCTCTGGCCGGATACGGACTTATCCGCTACAATATCAATACAGGGCAATACCGCTCGTTCAAAGATATACCTGCCCTTGCCGGCTTCAGAAACCTGCGGCGAACCAACTATGTCGGAAAATACGAGAAAACAGGAGAAGTGTTTTTTGCCACCGAAGGCGGACTGATACTCTACGACTCCCATACACAGACCGCCAAAGACTATTCCAAAGCCGGCAACGGGAATATCAACAGAGACATGGCGGACGACTTCATCAACTATGTTACCGCCGACTGGCAGGGGCAACTGTGGCTCGCCACACGTGCCGATGCAGGGCTGCTCACCGATAACGGCTACACTCCTGTCAACCGTATGCTGGCGGAGGGACAAACACCTATGCCGCAAAGCAATATATCAGCCGTTGCCTGCGACCGCTCGGGAAACATACATATCGTCTCACGCACCGACGGAGTCTATTTTGCCGCACCTGACCGCAACGGACGGCTCACACTCCGACACTACACACTCCCTACTATGGGCGGCGAGTGTATGTTTATCGACTCCCAAGACCGTATATGGGTGGGAACGGAAGCGGGACTGCTGCTCTTCAACAGGGAAAAACAATCTTTCGAACCTTGCAACTACGAATCATTCCGCTTCTATGGCGACTATGTCGTCAATGCTATATGGGAAGACTACAGACAAGACTTGTGGCTCGCCACCAACAAAGGGGTCATCGCACTCAAACCGGTGGACAACCACACTACGGAGTATATGAATATTTTTACCCGTGAGGACGGACTCTTGGACGACTGTTTCCATCGCAACTGCTATTCGCCGTCCGCCAAAGGCAACATCGTCTTGGGCGGTGCCAACGGGGTGAGCCGTATCGATGCCATCGGGACACGCGAAGTATATACACCCGCCCGTCTGGCACTCACCGATTTCCGTATTTACAACCACTCCTTGCGCGAACTGACACCCGCCGACGCTGCAAAAATAACCACCGAAGCCATTGATGCCGCAGACCGCGTAACGCTCACACACCTGCAAAACAATTTCACCATCGATTTTGCACTGCTTAACCACCGTAACCCGCAAAACAACCGCTATGCCTATATGCTTGAGGGCTATGACCACGACTATGTCTATGTCGATTCACAACATCGTTTTGCCAACTACAACAACCTGCCCGCAGGTACATATCTGTTCCATGTACGCGCCGCCTCGGCTGACAATGTATGGAGCGGACGCTCCAAACCCCTCGAAATACGTATCCTGCCCGCACCGTGGCGCACATGGTGGGCATATACTCTCTATGCCTGCGCTGCCATCGGACTGCTCGCACTCATACTCTATATGTCCGTCCACAGAATACGGATGAAACAGGAAGTGCAGAGAAAAGACCTCGAGAAACAACAGGCGGGGGAACTCACACAAGCCAAACTGCAATTCTTTACCAACATCACACACGAACTGCTCACACCGCTCTCTATCATCATTGCCGCCATGGACGAACTCAAACTGCAACAGAGACCCGACAGCACGGAAACACAGGAATACGACCTCATATCCGTCAATGCCACACGCTTGATGCGCCTCATACAGCAAATCCTTGAGTTCCGAAAAGCAGAAAGCGGAAACCTGCGGCTGAAAGTCTCCGAAGGCAATATATCGCAGTTTGTGGCACAATGCGTATCCGCATTCGCACCGCTGGCACACAAACAGGGACTTTCCTTCGCCTGCGAACTGCCGGAACAACCCGTCATAGGCTGGTTCGACTCCGACAAACTCGACAAGATACTCTACAACCTGCTTTCCAACGCCTCCAAATACAACCGCCCCGATGGCACGGTACGCGTTACACTCTCCACACGCGACGAGGGACGTACACTCGTACTCAAAGTGATTGACAGCGGTTGCGGTATGACCGAAGAAGCCAAAAACAACCTGTTCAAACGCTTCTATGACGGCGAATACAGGCAGCACCACACCATCGGTTCGGGCATCGGTCTGGCATTGGTGAAAAATCTGGTCGATCTGCACCATGGGCAGATATTCGTGGACAGCACACCCGATGTGGGTTCCACATTCACTGTGCTGCTCCCTGTCTGCCGCGAAGAATACCTTGAGTCGGAAACCGACAAGCACACAACCGTCGTCAACACCGCCCCCGAAATACAGTCCACAGCCGCTTTTACCCTGTCCACACGCACAGACGACACAGCGAAAGACAACGACCTGCAAAAGACGCATATCCTGTTTGTGGACGACAACGAAGACCTCGTTTATATCGTCCGGCAACACCTGTCGCATACCTATCGGGTAACTACCGCCTCCTCTGCCGAACAGGCTCTCGAAATACTGAAAAACAGCCACGACATATCGCTCATCGTTTCCGACATCGTAATGGACGGAATGAACGGATACGACTTCTGCGCCGTCGTAAAACAGACATTGGAGTACAGCCATATACCCGTCATCCTGCTTACCGCCAAACAAGCCTCCGAAGACCAGGTAGTGGGCTACAAGATGGGGGCGGACGCCTACCTGACCAAACCCTTCGACATTCAGGTACTCGATGCTATGATTGACAACCTGCTGCAAAAACAGAAAAAGCAAACCATCGACTATCGGCGCCAACTGATTTTCAACGTCAAGGAAATGAACTACACCTCTCTTGACCAGCAGTTCCTCCAACAGGCCGTCGACTGCGTCCACGACCACATTGACGACTCCGAATTCGGTCTTAACGAGTTCTGCAGCGAAATGAACGTGGCACGCAGCACTCTCTCCGAAAAAATAAAAACCCTGACAGGCTTCACCCCGTCAGGATTTATCAACGACATTCGGCTGCGTACAGCCTATACGATTATAGAAAAAGACCACACCGTCCGTATCTCCGAACTGGCATACTCCGTTGGTTTCAACGACCCGAAATACTTCTCCACCCTCTTCCGCAAAAAATTCGGTTTCTCGCCCAACCAGTTCCCCGAAAACAAATCATAAAAGGTGTATGCAAAAGTAAGGAGGATGTAAGGTGGATATAAGGTGGATAGACCTGTCATAGGTCTCTTCTCAGAGCATATCGCTTGTGTAATGCATATATCAAGGTGCATACCAGTAGCGGACACAGGACATCGCCTATCGGGGCACGGCTCGGCACTCCCGGTGAGCGGCGGACAGGCGGTGCCGCAGGAGCGGCATACTGCATACTGTACAGCGGCTGCACCGTTGCAGGCGTACCGCAATCCATATCCGAGGCAATTGTGCGGATAGTTCCGTCCGACACTCTCATCGGGGCGGTCTGATAGACAGGTGTCGACAACGGCACACCCCCGCATACCTCCGTATGGGTATCTATGTTGATGTCCCTGAAAGACGGCATAACTTTCATATTTTGCACCTCCTCAAGCACATTGCCATACACGTTGTCTCTATGCTCCGTGCCGGTATTGTGTGCGTCAACCGGCGCACTTGCGAAAAACAAACAAAACAAAAGTATTCTCAAATGGGTTACAGTTTATAATGTACAGATAGTTTAATAATGTACGATTTTGGTATTTGTATTCCCTTTGCGCAGGATATACACCCCGGCGGGCAACCCCTCTGCAGAGACATCCCCTTTTCTTACCAACACACCGCCAATCGTATATAATGCAGTCTGCCGGTCGCTGTCAGGCACGGCTGCAGGCACTGCGGTCGGTACCGCGGGAACCGGCTTTTGCGGACGCTTGGTCAGTATCCGGAAACGATTGGGCGCATCCTGCTTCGGAGTTGCATAGAACGTATATTGCCCGCCCTCTTTGATTGCAAACACCGAATCATTCTCCGTATCCTGCCAATAGAGCGAATCCCCTGTCAGCGAGGTGAAAGTCAGTGTATAGCTGTCGTCCTCGCCCGCAGCAAAGCCCACTGACGTACTGTCTGCGTTATCCGTAGCCGCCACTTCCGCCTTGCCAAACGGCATACTGATATACAGGTTTGCCAATCCGTCCGCAATCTGCTTAACCGCATCATAACCGTTGTCATAACCCGCACTGTACTCTGCGTCTTCAAACAGGTAGATACGGTCTGCACCGCTGTGCGCACTGTTCACTTGCACACGCAACCGCCGTTCCGCAACATCGGCACTGCGTCCCTGCACACGCATAGGCTCGTTCAGGCGTGTGCCTTGCGCATTCCATACGTGCTTCTCATAGTTCAGATGTATCGTAGCACCATCCGTAGTGGCAACCACGTACACACCCTGCATCGGCGGCACACAGGTGATGTCATACCGCTCATCGTACTGACGTACCAATAGTACAGGAATGGCACAGTAATGTCCCGGAGTGGCATCACCGTTATTGCCTAAGTTACTGCCATCGCTCTCACCCGCATTCCACTGGTTCCACGAACCCGAATTGAACAGATAGAACGTGCGCTCTATACCCTCGTCAAAATCCTCCACCGTGAAATTTTTCAAATCTATCGGGGCGGCATAACTGTTGGCAAACACATTCTCGCCCGTTGTGGTGTGCGACAGCACTATATCGTGATTACCGTTGATCAACTGACCCGAGAGCGAATAGGTCGGCTGACCGTATTGCGTAACCGTATAGCCTGCAAAAGGCGTCATCGTAAAAGAGGCGTTTTGCGCTATCCACCCCTGCTGCTCGCTCCAAAGCGAAATCCATGTCTGCTCATTCTTGTCGAAATACACATTTTCGGCAGGCGCACCCACATACTGCCACGTTGCATCTTTGTCCACACCGGTATCCACAGTCGATTTGGTAGTGTAGCGCACCGTTGCCGCAGGCATCTCGGTTTCCGTTTCCGGCGACATACGGAAGAAACCTGCACCCGCACTGTTGCGCTCGATAATCAGATTGTCTTTGTCCGCACCGGTAACACCGCCAGCGTACACTGTCAGACCGCCCGTCGGCGCAATGGTTATCTTGCCGCCCTCTCTCAGAAGAATACTGTGTGCCTCCACATGGGTGGTAATCGTCACGGGTTGCGCTATCTCCACAGGCGTAGCCTCCGTGGGCAGCAGACCGTGGTCCTGATGCATATTGTAAGTCCACAGCGCAGATGTACTCCAATCGCCTTCCGCTACATCAAAATAGAGCACTTTGTCCACCTTTATATCCATCGTTACGGGTATCTCTATACGTTTCCCGTCTGCCGTTTCAAACACAACCGTATCTTTGCAGTTCAGCGGTCGGGCTGCTGTACCTCTCAGCACAAACGTGTACACGCCATAGTCCCCGCAGGCGTTGTCCACCGTCTCTTGCGGCACTAATATCGCCGCACCGCCATGGTGCTGCGTCAGCGAGTATTGCACTAACGGCACATCGGAATACCGCACACGTATCGTGTCTGCAAACTCCCGATTGATAAACGTATTCACCGCCACTGAAGCGGTCGTGGTGGTCAGGTACGATTTCTGTGTTACCTGCACATCGCGGACATACTGTTTTAAGGAACCATTCATCTGAAAACGGATATGGGTCGTTCCGTCGGGGATACTGTACGGACCGTATTTCTTGTAGGAATCAGTCAAACTGATGTCTTTCTTCAAATCAGACCAATTATTCCCGTCGGTTGAGTATTGGACAGCCAGAGAACTAATACCCCACGACTTTCGATGTGCGTTAAACGTCAATTCAAGCCCTTCTCCGGATAATGCCATAGGCTCTGTAGTGCTTCCCCAACCCCCATTTTGCTCGTCCGGTGCGTAGAGTGCCATACTGCCGCACAACTCACCCGACCGGATGACACGCACTTCCCGCATCGCAGTTGCCGTAGCATAGACAGTACTCTCCGCCGTAGTGGCGTGTATATAGGTCGTACCCACCGCCTTGATATGAATGGAATACGTACCGTCCCCGTTATCCGCTACCTCGGCGATAGACGTATCATCTATCGTGTACTGTATTGCCGTATTCGTCCGCCGTCCGAGGCTGTCCACCGCATACGCTGTCAGCAGAGTGGTCTCATCTATCGTCCCGTCTTCGGCGGCAATATACCCCATCAGGTTCTGGTTCCAGCGGATACGCTGTTCCCCTCTTGTGATGCCATGCAGTGGTACCGTCTTGCCGTCTATCGTCAGTGTGGCATTATGCTCGCCCAACGCACTATGCCTATAGCGCACATTCACATTCGCAGTACCATATTTTCCTACTGCTGCATTATTCTCTATCCATACCTCAAACTGCCCGCTTTCGTCCGCCAAACTATATGCGAGTACATTGGTATTACACCAGTCCATCGCAAACGTCTTCACCGTATCCCCCGCATTGAAATACACCACACCAAAGTCCACCTTATCCTGCGGAAAAGTCGGACGTACCGTCGCCATTGAAACTTTTACATTCTTGAAAACACGGTCATACCCGCCACCGGTCGCTTTGAATTGTAGTTTTGTAGCACGACTATCTATAGTTATAGAAGAAAAGTCAGTGTATTTTTTTGCTAACTTGTTACTCCATATTTCTTTCCACTGCCCATCTACAAGTTGAAAAACGTGTAATTTTCCGGCATCAGGCAGATTGACTGCCTTCTTTGCGGAAAATTCAAGTGTACTTGCAGGACCGTTCAAATCATATTCTTTGCTTCCATCAAAAGCCGATATCGATGATTCCGCACTTTCATCAAGCACATAGTAACTTCCCGTAACACCCTTCGTACCGGGGTATTGCGGCCATTCGGCATACATACAAACAGGTAAACACAGCAACACACACGCTAATACCCGCTTAACAACATTTTTCATACACATCATCGTTATAATTTTAGTACCCTTTTTTCAAGGGAGACATTTCCCCCTGTTTCTTTTATTTCCTTGATTTCTCTTGCACCGCATAGCGGTTGCGTAGGCTTAAATAACAAAAACAGCGCAAAATTAGGATTTATTTACTAAATATACAAGTTTATTCCCTCAAAACAGATACGATTATTAACAATATACAATAATTTCGTAACACACGTACATTTATTTATTTTGTTGGTTGCACCATAAAAAAGCGGTTGCCTGACAAGTCGGGCAACCGCTTTTTTATATCATATATTCCTATATTCCCTGTTCCAACCTGTGCAGATGACACAACATCAGGCTGCCGTCCTCCCTGCGCAGGTGCATGCCGTTCCCCTCGCAGAACCCGAATACCTTGCAGTCCTTGCATGGCGCCTCTTTGCGCATCCAATCACGGTTGCGGTACTGCTGAAAACCGTTTTCCCATACGTCCCAGAACGAATCCTTGTATATGTTTCCCTGATAGTACTTGCCACGGATACTGGTGCATGCCGATATGCTGCCGTCTATCAGGATAGATGCAATCGACAATCCAGCCGCACACTGGTACAAATGGTCGCGCACCTTGCCCTCATAGTCCCCGAGGAACCCCTCGCACGAGTAACTCACATGCCGTCCCGCTTCCCGCTCCGACACGATAAAATCCATCAGTTGCCTAAATTGTCCGTCCGTCAGTATCAGTTCGGGGTGTTGCGCGGCACGCCCCATCGGGTCAATACCGAACACACGCCAGTCGCGTGCACCGAGACTCCAAATCAAGTCTCGTATCTCGCCCAACCGGTCTATATTCCGCTGGTTCGCACACGTTACCACATCCCATGCTAAGTCTTTCTCCCCTGCTGCCAAACGTATCGCTCTGCACGCCCCATCAAAAGCCAACGGGTGCTGCCTGAGCCATATATGGTCATCTTTCAAGCCGTCCAAACTGATTGCCATCGAGCGCAGTCCCGCATTACGCAGTGCACGGAAACGTTCCGGCGTGAGTGCCAGTCCGTTGGTTACCATTCCCCACGGATAGCCCCTGTCGTAGAGCGCACGCCCCACCAGTTCCAAGTCCTTTCGCATCAGCGGTTCGCCGCCCGATATGATAATCAGCACCTTATGCGGATCTACGTGCGGCGTTATCTCTGTATCTATTACGTGCAGAAAATCCTCTGCAGGCATATCGGACTGTGTTACTGACGATACGCAATCGCTGCCGCAATGCAGGCAATGCACATTGCATCGCAACGTACTCTCCCAAAACAACTGCTGCAACGGGTGAAGCGTCTTTAGGTTGCGCCGGCGCAACTGCTCCAGGCTGAGAGCCAGTCGAAGACGGAAATCCATAGAACAAATTTACCAATTTACAAATTCACCAATTTACACACTTACAAATTTACAAATCAGTCCCTCGGTATCATCACACCGTATTTTGCCATTATCTGCGGATTGCGGTGTGGTTTGTCTCTCGCTTGGGCGGTATCCGGTAGTTGGGGAACAGGCTTGACAGAATCCGCTTTGGCTGTATTCTCCGCCTGCACGGTCACCACAGGACGATAATCCTCCACCTGCACGCCGTACAACGCCACCACGCCATATTCGTCATTCGTGGCAGTTTTCTGCGCATGACAACCCGCCAAAGCCAGACTGATTGTCCCCAAAATAACATTGATTCTGCTCAAAATCTTCCGTTTCATATCTGCTATACTATTAATGGTTAATTAACGGCTAATTACACGATTATTAACGTTTTTCCTTCAAAAAGCGTACCAAGCCGCCATTTTGCAAAGGTACACCAAAATCCGCGTCCGTGCAAATTTATTTGCCGTTTCCGTTTTTTTTCTGTACCTTTGCGACCTAATCAACACGTTTTCACTATGAAAAAACTTTTTCTTCTCTGTTTACCCCTGCTCTTTTTCTCCTGCCAGAAACAAATGCAGGTCGTCTCTGTTTCCACAGAAGCCATTCCTGTAGATTCTGCATTGGATGCCATTCAGGATACCGCATATATCAGGGCTTTGGCTCCTGTCAAAGCCGACTTGGAACGCGAAATGAGTGTTGTTCTCGGCTATGCACCCGAACCGTTGAAAGTCTATCCTCCCGAGTGCCCTATGCTCAACTGGGCAAGCGATGCCCTCCTCTCCAAGGCACGCCAATTATACCCCGGCGGACGTGTAGATATGGCAGTCGTCAATATCGGAGGGATGCGCTGCGAATGGGCGGCAGGCAATATCACTCGGCAGGATGTATTCCAACTCATGCCTTTCGACAACGAACTCGTCGTCCTGACACTCCGTGGGGAGGACATTCTCGAACTATGCCAAGTCTTTGCCGAGGACTACGGACAGGGCGTAGCAGGACTGCGTATGTCTGCCGAGGACAAACAACTCATTGATGCCCAAATCAACGGACAATCCATCGACCCAGAAGCCTACTACACTGTCGCCACCAGCGACTATCTCTCCGGCGGCACCGACCACATGACGCCCCTCACACACTATATCGAGATATGGCGTTCCGACCGTCTTATCCGCGACCTGTACCTCGAAGCCGTACAAGAACAACACACAGTCATCGCTACCGTGGACGGACGTATGGACATACATTAACCATCCCCGCAAGCACCCCGCAGACAATACGGGGAGATACCTCCCCAAAAGCAATGTTTATGCAGAATATGCAATAATTATAGTGCATAAAGTGCATAAAAAGCAGGCTTATCGTATCGGAAAAAGCCTTTTCTTTCTACGTCCTTTCTACGTCCTTTCTACGTCTTTTCTACGTAATGGGTATATGGAGGTATGGGGATTGCATAAAATGTATATTTTTTGCATACACTGCTTATTTTGGGGAATCATCATCCGGTTCTACTGCGGTTTGCTCTGCTTTTCTTACGGTCTATTTGCACATATAAAAAAAAACGTGTATCTTTGCAGACGAAATGCAGATGAAAAACACGCTCTACCGCATAGGCGCATACCTGCGTCATCATCTCACCGCATGGAACACGGGGGGCGAGGGTATTCATTCCCCGTACCTCTTTTATTTGGTACGTATGTTGATGTACGACACCAATGCCTACTATTGCTTTACGCCGATAGAGGAACGCCGGCAGGCTATGCTCCACTCCGACCGGAAAATAGAGATAACGGATCTGGGGTCCGGAACCGCCGGCAACGGTGCTGTTTATCAGCGCAGCATAGCCGACATAGCCCGCACGGGACTGGAGACCCCGCGGGTAGGGCAACTGCTGTTCAAATGGATTGTCTGCCTCGGACACGAAGCACAACGCCCACTGGAAATCGTAGAACTCGGCACTTCCCTTGGTATCACCACCGCCTACCTGGCAGCCGCCGATTCCCGCAACCGAATAACCACATTCGAAGGCTGCCCCACAGTGGCAGACATAGCACGCCACAACTGGGAGAAACTGAACCTGCACAATATATATCTTATAGAAGGAAACATCGACAACACACTATATAATTACGCGCACGAGAAAATAGACATTGCTTTCATAGATGCCAACCATACCTATGAAGCCACATTGCGGTATTTTGACTATATAGCGGCATTGGCACATGAGAAGAGTATTCTTGTTATTGACGACATCCACCATTCGCCGCAAATGCATGCGGCATGGCAACATATTTGCGGACATCCACAAGTTACGTCCACTATGGATATTTGGAACGCAGGCATCGTATTTTTCGATTCGCATTTTCTACACCGGAACTACACTCTACGGATATGAGTATTTATACCAAAACAGGCGACAACGGGGAGACCTCGCTGGCTGACTGCCGGCGTGTCAGCAAAGCAGACCCGCGTCTTGAGACATACGGCACGGCAGACGAACTGAACGCATGGGTAGGAATGCTCCGTGCGGCGTTGCAGCAAGTGTCCGCGTGCAGGGACTCCGACGCCCAACTCTTGTGGATACAGAACAAACTATTCAATCTCGGTGCCTCATTGAGTGCCGCACCGGGGGAATGGCTTACGGCGGACGATACCGCGCAAATAGAACATTGGATTGATGATATGCAAGCCTCCCTTCCGCCGTTGCGGGCGTTTATACTCCCCGCCGGAAGCGAATTGGTGGCACGCTGCCATATATGCCGCACCGTAACACGGCGTTTGGAACGGCTGATGGTGGCTGTCGGACACCTGCACCCCGAAGAACGGCGGTTTGTCAACCGGTTGAGCGATTATTTCTTTGTTTTGTCACGCAGTATGGGAGAGAAAGAGCATATTACAATGGCAATTTGGCACAAGTAAACGTCTTTTGAATACGTAGTGTCAATTAAACGCAGCAACAAAATGCCGAAAAATGTGAAATGTTACAAAAAATACTTGCACAGACCGAAAGTTTTTACTACTTTTGCACGATAATTTCGAGAAAGAGTACCGTTTAGGGGGTGGTCAGTCGTGCCTGCACGACGCTTTCTTGTTTTATATCTAACTAACAATCAGTTGGTTGCAAACACGTAATAACTTATAACTTTTGACGAAAAATGTATTGGACGTTGGAGTTGGCATCGAAATTGGAAGATGCGCCTTGGCCTGCCACCAAAGATGAGTTGTTGGATTATGCCAACCGCATCGGTGCACCTATGGAAGTTATTGAAAATCTCCAGGAGTTGGAGGATGACGATGAAGAAGTGTACGACAGCATCATAGATATATGGCCGGACTATCCGACCAACGATGAGGATTTCTTCTTTAATGAAGACGAGTATTGAGCAATCATACAGAGAATAGAAATGTGAAAAAGTACATTGTCCTGGCTCTGATGGTCTTTACCGCCGCCCTCTCACGGGCGCAGTTTGACCCGCAAATGGGACAATATATGTATTTGCCGACAGCCTACAATCCCGCAGCGGCGGGAGAGGGCGATTTGATGAAAGTGGCAGGTATGCACCGTATGCAATACGTGGATATCAAAAATGCCCCGATGACCACTTGGTTTTCATTCTCTTCGCCCTTTGTAATAGGCAAAACACGACATGGCGCGGGGGTACGTTTTCTGAACGACCGGTACGGGCTCTTTACCAATCAGGCATTCCATATACAGTATGCCTATCGGCAGAAAATAGGGAAAGGCTATTTGAGTTTTGGCATTGATTTGGGATTTATCAATGTCGGTTTCAAAGGGGACAGTGTGAACCTGAAAGACTTGAGCGGTTCCGACTATTTCGATCAAACCGACGAGGTGATACCCAAAGGAAGCAAATCGGGAATGTCTTTTGATATGGGACTCGGTATCTACTACTCCACCTCCACTTGGTGGGTGGGAGGCAGTTACGGACACCTGACCCAACCGAAAATCGACTGGGACGACTACTCCACATTGCGCCTGCACGGCACAATGTATGTGGCGGGAGGCTACAACTACCGTTTCCAAGACCATCGGGAATGGCAACTCAAGCCAAGTGCGATGCTGATGTCCGATTTCCGCTCGTGGGACTTGAATGCCACTTTGCTGTGCGAATACAAAGACAAATACAGATGGGGATTGGGCTACCGTATCGCAGGAAGCGTGAACATACTGGTCAATATCGACATTATCTCGGGGTTGCAGTTAGGGTACAGTTGCGAACTGCCGACCAGCAAACTCCTGCTTGAGAGTTACGGCTCTCACGAGATTTATCTGGCTTACGGATTTGATATTCTGAGACCCAAACGTACTAATAAATATAAAAGCGTACGATACCTGTAAAATGTCGGGTGGATACCGAGAGGATGCCGAGTGGACACGCATAGGACAGACACCCTGTAAAAGAACAGACACGACTGCTTTTGTAAACTTGTTTTTAAGAAATAAATACTTAACATACAGATATGAAACTGACTAAGATTCTTCCATTGGTTGCACTGATTATTGCATTGGCAGGTTGCAATAAACCCGCCGGTGAACTGGTAGGTGCGCGCAACCCGGGAAACTTCAAAGAGGCAAACCCCTACGGTATGGTGTTTATCAAAAAGGGGTCTTTTATGATGGGGGCCAACACGCAGTCTGCCGTGTTTGAACAACAGGACAACATCATGATGGCTACTGTGGAGGCTTTTTGGATGGACGAAACAGAAATTACCAACAACGAATATATGCAGTTCGTCAATTGGGTTCGGGACTCTATCGCTATGACATACCTCGTGGCGGCAGGTATGACCGATTTTGCCGTCCAGCCAAAAGACGAAGACTTTGACGAGGATAACTTTACACTCAACTGGCGGCAGAAAATTCCTTGGAACAGCAAAGACGAAGATATCGTCGATGCTCTGTCTCCGATGTACTATTCCGATGGCAAGACCTTGAAAACCAACTTCCTGCACTACCGTTACGAGTGGGTTAACTATGACGAGGCTGTACTGCAACGCAATAAGTTCGATGTGGCAACCAGCCGCTATCCTGAAGGGGCTTCTGTCCGTGTGGATACATTCTGGGTGGACGAGAACGGCGGTATCCTGGACAGCACCATCATCCGTCCGTTGCGTGAACCGAGCGATCTGCTCACCAAGAAGATTATCTGTATCTATCCCGATACACTGGTATGGCGTCGCGATTTCCAGTTCTCGTTCAACGACCCTATGCTACATATGTATTTCAAGCACCCGGGATATGCCGAATATCCGGTAGTAGGCGTTACATGGGAGCAGGCACATGCTTTCTGCAATTGGCGTACCATGCTATTCAACTCGCATAGCAGCACACCTGCACAGGACTACCGCCTGCCCACCGAAGCACAATGGGAATATGCCGCACGCGGCGGACGCAAAATGGCGATGTACCCGTGGGGCGGCAACTACGCCCGTGACGGCAAAGGATGTTTCCTTGCCAACTTCAAGCCCTACCGCGGTGCTTACAACGATGATACGGGAACCACTACCACCAAGGTGGCACAATACCGCCCGAATGATTTCGGACTCTTTGATATGGCGGGTAACGTAGCAGAGTGGACCAACAGTGCTTACCAGACGACATCCAACACTACGGTACACGACCTCAATCCCGACTATTCCTATATGGCACGCAAAGCCGACCCTGACATTCTCAAACGCAAGGTCATCAAGGGTGGCAGTTGGAAAGACATCAGTTATTTCCTCCAGTGTGGTGTCCGTACCTATGAATACCAGTATGAGAGCCGCCCGTATATAGGTTTCCGTTGCGTACGTGCTTACATCGGCGATTAATCCATTTGACAAAAGATTGTATATAATACCAAAAACTAACTAAAAAACTAACATTTTATGGCAACAGAAGAAAATGTAGGCAAACAGAAAGGACTATGGGCAAAGTTTATGCACTGGTACGAGTCCTACAAAGGCAAAAACGTAGTAAACATTGTGTATTCAGTCGGTGCATCCGTGGTTATCATCGGTGCATTGTTCAAGATATTACACTGGCCGGGGGCAAGTCAAGTGCTTATGGTAGGTATGTTTACCGAGTCATTCCTATTCCTTATCGGTACATTGGACAAGCCACATCCTGAGTTCCACTGGGAGAACGTGTTCCCGCAACTGCTCGAGTTCGGTGCCAAACCGGAACTGTTGGAGGAAAAATCTCACCAGGCACGTCCTACATTGCTCGGTGCCGGCGTGGCAGATGGTACGACTCCTATGGCTACCGGTGCTCCTGTGGCTTCACCTCGCGCTAATATGCCTTCGCTGAGCGATGGAGAAATGGCGGCTCTCAAAGACGGTATCACCGATTTGGCAAAGACCGCTGCACAACTCTCCGAACTCGGCAAAGTGGCCACTTCCACCTCCAACCTCGAAAACAAATTGGCGGCTGCAGGCGAGGCAGCTGATAAATTCGCTTCCGCACAAAATACTCTGGTCAATGCTTCTGCGGCTCTCGGCAACTCGTTTGCCGCTGCTTCCGACAAACTCAACAAGAGTACCGACGGATTAGATACCGCTTATGATGCAGTCCGTACCGAGATGCAGAAAGTAGTGGATGGTACCAAGGGCTACCAACAATCCGTAGAACAAGTATCTGCCAAAGTGGGAGCACTCAATTCGATTTACGAACTCCAACTCAATACCATTCAAGCCCAAGTGGATGCTTACAAAGCACAGAAAGCATCGATAGATGCTGTTTCTGCTAATGTAGAGGCTATACATACTGCCGCTCAGGAAGCACAAAAGAACCACGAAGCGTATGCTGCGGCATCGGCAAAACTGGCAAAACAAGTGGCTGACCTCAACAACATCTATGGCAATATGCTCAATGCTTTGGCATAACCCTGTATGTTAATTGTTAATTATTAATTGTTAATTGAATTGACGTATGGGTGGAGCAAAAAACTGTCCGGAAACCCCGAGACAAAAAATGATTGGTATGATGTACTTGGTGCTCACCGCTATGTTGGCGTTGAACGTAAGTACAGACATCCTGAATGGTTTCAAATTGGTGGATGACAGTCTGCACTCTTCAATGGAGGCTTCGGTTACACGCAACGAGAAATTGTATCGCGATTTCAAAGCGGCTGCCGACCAAAACCCGGAGAAAATGCAGGAGTGGCACGTCCACGCCCTCGAACTGAAACATCGTGCAGACAGTCTCTATAACTACATTCAGGACTTTAAGACGCAGATTGCCATTCTTGCCGATGGGCAGAAAGATGTGGAAGAGCGTGAGCAGGCTACCGGTGACGGAACAAGAAATATCGTAGGAAACGACAACTTGGATGTAGCCGCACAATATGCTATTGTGGAAGGTAATGGTACTGTCCTTAAAAATATGGTGGCTATGTACCGCGACTATATCGTAAATTTGGCAGAGAATGATGCCGAACTGCGCAATGAGTTTACACGTGTCTTCTCCACCGACAGGGGTTGGAACGCTCACGAGCAAGACTCTTGCGATTGGGAAGTGGCTATCTTTGAAGGTATGCCGGTAGGTGCCTGCATCACTATCCTCACCAAAATGCAAAATGATGTCCGTACCACAGAAAGCGAGATGATCCAATACCTTATGGATCGTACCGATGCCGGCGACTTGCGTGTAAACAAACTGAATGCCTATATCATTCCGAAATCCGATTACGTAATTCGTGGTGGTAAGTATTCCGCACAAATTATCCTTGCTGCGGTCGATTCCACGCAACGTCCGGAATACTACGTTGAGGGGCAGCGTATAAACGATCAAGGTCTTTATGAAGTAGTGGCCAATTCGGTCGGACTGCGTAAGTTCCAAGGACAAATCGCCTATATGAACCCGGCATCGGGTGAAATGGAATATCTGCCTTTTGAGAGTGAATATACAGTCGGTGAACCGAGTGTTACGATCTCCAACAACGACCTCAACATTATGTATCGAGGCTACAACAACCAGTTCTCTATTTCAGTTCCGGGAGTTAGCAACGAAAAGGTCAAGGTGGATGTAGCAGGTGCTTCCGTAACGCGCAACGGCGGTATGTGGATTATCAAACCCGGTGACGCAGCAAAAAAAGTAACTATCAGTGTGTCTGCCGAGTTGGAAGGAAGAATGCAACCGATGGGGTCGCGTGAGTATCGTGTCAAAGCCTTGCCGAAACCTGGTGCTTATTTCAAGAGTGGCGAAACCGAATATCAGGATGGCAATATCGCACGTGGTGCATTGCTCAACCCGAATGCCACGGTTATCGCAAGTTACGGTCCAGACGGTCTGCTTGACCTGCCGTTTAAGATTACTTCTTTCAAAGTTAATATCAACGGTGTTATTACGGAAGCCAAAGGTGATCGTTTCACCAAAGACCAGATGAACCGTCTGAGCAAACTGAAAAAGGGTGCTATCGTGGTCATTACCGACATTCACGCCAAAGGTCCTAACGGAAAGGATACACGTTTGAGTCCTATTCCTCTCTCTTTGAACTAATTAAATCACAACAAAATAATGAAGAAACTTTGTATCATAGCCTGCTTCCTGCTCGGCGTTATTGCCGCCAATGCGCAGCATCAAGTCATTTCGTTCTTCGACAATCTCGGTTCTGCCAAGATACAGACAGAAGAATACTCGGCTTCGCACGATACAATCGTGAAAGTATTCCATCGTATAGACGATGTAATATGGGCACGATATGTGTATCGCGTGATTGATATGCGCTATAAGCAGAACTATCAACTCTATTTCCCGACCAAGTCGGACGACCCGGACTACCGTAATCTGTTCAAAGTAATCACAGATGCGGTGATTGACGGGTTGCCTATCTACGAGAAGGATGCAGAGACCATCAAACCTACTTTCGGTGAGCCGATGGATAAAACGCTTATTCCTACAATGTTTCTTGTAGATGACCCGCTTGCGGACTATTCGGACGACCCGACCCACTACGATATTGCAACGTCGGACGCTATGCTTGTCCATTACGACAGCATCAGCGACAAGTTGTCGTTCCATTTCTATCCGTTCGAGTCTGTTGTAAAAAACCAACTCAAGTACCTGATTCAAGAGATTGTGTTCTTTGACAAGCACACTTCGCGTCTCCATACAAAGATTATGGCTATCGCCCCCCTCAATTCGGATAAGATTTCCACAAAAGACGGTTCCGATGTTATGGCGGCTTTACGTGAGTCGATAATGTTTTGGATTCCGTTCGATGAACTCCGTCCGTATATGGCTATGCAGTATGTCATACCTTCGCAGAACGAGACACGTCGTGTTACCTTTGACGATTTCTTCCAGAAACACCTTTATACATCGTATATAGTGGGAGAAGGTAATATGTACAATCGTTTCATTCCCGACTATGCAAAGACGGAGGCGGAAGTGAAGAAAGAACAACAACGAATCGAAAAAGAACTGCTCGATTTCGAACAAGACCTTTGGGAGTACTAATTTAGATAAGGGCAGGT
>ERZ808286.512-NODE-512-length-25239-cov-24.921418_pt1 | contig 25239 bp, 19 predicted proteins | sample MGYA00521276_ERZ808286 | MGnify/ENA primary metagenome ERZ808286 (study PRJEB31516, sample SAMN03275607) | gut metagenome | biome: mammalia-associated habitat; material: feces | host: Papio cynocephalus | place: Kenya | collected 2012-08-01 ... | reverse complement strand
GCGAACCGCGCGCTCATGGGCGCGAACATGATGCGCCAGGGCGTGCCGCTCATGCAGACGGAGCGTCCGTACGTGGGAACCGGCCTTGAAGGCATCAGCGCGAAGGATTCGCGCGTGATCGTGACGGCGCTGGGCGCCGGCGTCGTCGCGTACGTCTGCGCCGAGTATGTGATCGTCACGCCGGACGGCACCTTGCCGACGCCGGTTCCGGAAACCAGCGTGCCGGAGAAGGGGATTTGGCGCTACAACCTCCAGAAATTCCGCCGCTGCAACTCGGGGTGCTGCTTCAACCAGCGCCCGATCGTGAAGCGTGGACAGCGCGTCGAGATCGGCGATTGCCTTGCGGACGGTCCGGCGACGGACCAGGGCGAACTGGCCTTGGGCAAGAACCTGCTCGTCGCCTTCATGAGCTGGCGCGGCTACAACTTCGAGGACGCCATCCTCATCAACGAGCGCATCGTGCGCGAGGACGTCCTGACATCGCTCCACATCGTGACGTTTGAATGCGACGCGCGCGACACGAAACTCGGACCGGAAGAGATCACGCGCGACATCCCCAACGTCGGCGAGGACATGCTGAAGAACCTCGATGCGGACGGCATCGTGCGCGTGGGCGCCGAGGTCAAGCCGGGCGACATTTTGGTGGGCAAGGTCACGCCGAAAGGCGAGACGGAACTTTCGCCGGAAGAGCGCCTTTTGCGCGCAATCTTCGGCGAGAAGGCCGCGGACGTGCGCGACACCTCGCTCAAGGTCCCGCCGGGGACGACGGGCATCGTCATGAGCGTGCAGGTGTCGACGAACAACCACGAGCTCGAGACGGACCGGTCGGAAGCCCAAAAGGCCGCGCGCGAAGACGAGCGCAAGGCGCAGGCGCAGATCGCCCAGCTCGAGAAGGATCTCGTCGCGAAGCTGTCGGGAACCTTCCTAAACGAGAAGATTGACGCCGACGTCGTCGACACGGCCACGGGCGACATCATCATCGCCGCCGGCAAGAAGATCAAGAAGCCCCAGCTCGCCATGCTGGCGCAGGCCCACGCGCACTGGGACACGAAGGACGAGGCGACCCAGAACAAGATCGCCGAAATCATGGATCCGTACGCCGAGGAATTCGCGAGTATCGAGGATGCGGCGGCGGAGGACGCGATGGCGGGCGCTTTCGGTTCCGAGTTCGGCGGTGGCGAAAACGGCGAAGTCGTCAAGCACGTGCGCGTGTTCCTGGTCGACAAGAAGAACCTTTCCGTCGGCGACAAGATGGCGGGCCGCCACGGAAACAAGGGCGTCGTTTCGCGCATTTTGCCGAGCTGCGACATGCCGTTCCTGCCGGACGGGCGTCCGGTGGACATCGTGCTGAATCCGCTGGGCGTGCCTTCGCGCATGAACCTGGGGCAGCTCTTCGAAACGTATCTGGGGCTGGCTTGCCGCTATCTCGGTTTCCACGCCGCCACACCCGTGTTCGACGGCGTGCGCGAAACGGAAATCGACGATTTGCTGAAGCAGGCGCGCACGGTGCAGGAGAAGGAGGAAGGCGACCGCTCGTGGATCACGCCGGAGGGCAAGACGGTGCTTTACGACGGCATGACGGGCGAACCCTTCCAGCAGAAGGTTGTCGTGGGCGTCATCTACATGCTCAAGCTGCACCATCTGGTCACGGACAAGATGCATGCGCGTGCGACGGGACCCTATTCGCTCGTCACGCAACAGCCTCTGGGCGGCAAGGCGCAACTGGGCGGCCAGCGCATGGGCGAAATGGAAGTCTGGGCGTTGGAAGCCTACGGCGTCGCCTACGCGCTTCAAGAGTTGCTGACGGTCAAGTCGGACGACGTCCAAGGGCGTACGCGCATCTACGAGTCTATCGTCAAAGGAACCAACATCCTCGATTGCGGCATGCCGGAATCGTTCTCGGTGCTCATCCATGAATTGCGCGGTCTCTGCCTGGATACCCAACTCTTGGGTGGCGAGACGGATTCGCGCCGCGCGCCGGATGCAACCGAACCGTCCAAGGCGAATACGGCGCCGACGGGCGTGGCAAGCGATGACCTGCTGTCGGGTGCGTTGACGCTCTAAGCCGATAAGGACAATTTCTGGGAGATTTTGATAAAATGAACAATTTCAACATGACAGACATCTTTGGCGGCGATTATCGCGCGTCCGCCCACTATGATGCCGTTAAGGTTCAATTGGCTTCGCCCGAGACCATCCGCAAGTGGTCTCACGGCGAGGTGCGCAATCCGGAGACGATCAACTACCGCACGTACCGTCCGGAGCGCGACGGTCTTTTCTGCGAGAAGATCTTCGGGCCGACGAAGGATTGGGAGTGCGCCTGCGGCAAGTACAAGCGCATCAAGAACAAAGGCATGATTTGCGACCGTTGCGGCGTTGAAGTCACCTTGTCTTCCGTCCGCCGGCAGCGCATGGGGCATATCGAGTTGGCGGTTCCGGTCAGCCACATTTGGTTCTATAAGTGTTCGCCGTCCCGCATGGGGCTTTTGCTGGACAAGACCATGGGCGAGTTGGAGCGCGTCATCTACTATCAGGACTGGGTTGTCGTCGAGCCTGGCGACACGCCGCTCAAGGTGGGGCAACTTCTTTCGGACCAGGAGAAGATTGACGCGGAAGAGAAGTATGCGGAAGGTTTCCGTGCGGAGATGGGGGCTTCGGCCATCCGCAAACTTCTGCACAACCTCGATCTCGACCAGTTGATGGTTGAGCTTGAAGAGGAGATGGAAAACACGCGCTCCAAGCAGTCGCGCAAGAAAATCGCCAAGCGCATGAAGGTCGTCGAAGGCTTCCGCTCTTCAAAGTCCAACCCCGAATGGATGATTTTGGACGCGCTCCCGGTCATTCCTCCTGAACTGCGCCCGCTCGTTCCGTTGGAAGGCGGCAAATTCGCGACGTCCGATTTGAACGATCTGTACCGGCGCGTCATCAACCGCAACAACCGTTTGCGCAACCTTCTGGCGCTCAAGACGCCGGATGTCATTATCCGCAATGAAAAGCGCATGTTGCAAGAGGCGGTGGACGCGGTCTTCGACAACGGCCGCCACGGGCGTCCGGTCACGGGTCCCGGCAACCGCACGCTCAAGTCCCTCTCCGAGATTCTGAAGGGCAAGACGGGCCGCTTCCGGCAGAACCTGCTCGGCAAGCGCGTGGACTATTCGGGCCGTTCGGTTATCGTCGTCGGACCGGAACTCAAATTTCCGCAGTGCGGCATCCCGAAGGAGATGGCGCTTCGGCTGTTCGAGCCGTTCATTATCCGCCGCCTGAAAGAACTGGGCGTCTGCCATACGGTCCGCACGGCGCGCAAGATGATCGAGCGTCAAGACGAGAAGGTTTGGGACGTTCTGGAAGAGGTGACGAAGGACAAGACGGTCTTCCTGAACCGTGCGCCGACATTGCACCGTCTTTCGATCCAGTCTTTTGAACCCGTGCTCGTGGAAGGCAAGGCGATCCGGCTGCACCCGATGGTCTGTACGCCGTTCAACGCGGACTTCGACGGCGACCAGATGGCCGTCCATGTTCCGCTTTCGATCGAGGCTCAGCTCGAGTCGAAGTTGATGATGCTGGCTTCGACCTCCATCTTCTCGCCGGCGTCGGGCAAGTCGGTCATGACGCCGACGCAGGACGTCTGCTTGGGACTCTACTTCCTCACGGTTCCTTCGCAACGCGACAAACTGGCGGGCAAGATCGCCGGCAAGACGGACTGCTCCACGGAGCACCTGCCGCTCTTCAACGATATCGGAGAGGTCGAGTTCGGCATCGCGGAAGGCGCGATTACCTATCATTCGCGCATTCGCTACCGCAATCCGGACTACGGCACGATTGGGCGTCCGCACGGCGTGACCGACAAGCGGACCATCGAGACGACGGCTGGGCGCGTCATTTTCAACGACGTTTGGCCGAAGGAAATGGGCTTCTGGAACGACAAATGCTCGAAGTCAACAATCGGCAACTTGATTCTGGACTGCCACAAGGTCGCCGGACACGATGTCACGGTTGCCGCGATCGACAAGCTCAAAACGCTGGGCTATAACTTTGCCACTGTTTCGGGCGCATCCATGGGTTTGAAGGACATGATTCGCCCGGCCATGAAGGACGCGGAAATCGAGAAAGCGCGCAAAGAAGCCGAGAAGGTCCAGCAGCAGTTCCAGCAGGGCATCATCACGGAAGGTGAACGCCACAACAAGATCGTCGATATCTGGACCGTCACCACGGAAAAGGTAGGTGACGAACTCTACAAGACAATCGACCGCAATATCACGCCGGAGAACAAGAATCCGACCGAACTCAACCCGGTGTACATGTTCGCCGATTCGAAAGCGCGTGGTTCGAAACTCCAGATTCGCCAGCTGGCAGGCATGCGTGGCCTTATGGCGAACCCGTCCGGCGATATCATTGAACGCCCGATCACCGCCTCCTTCCGCGAAGGTCTGTCGGTTCTCGAGTACTTCATTTCGTCGCACGGCGCGCGCAAGGGTCTGGCGGATACGGCACTTAAGACCGCTGACGCCGGCTATTTGACGCGCAAGCTTGTCGACGTTTCCCAGGATGTCATCATTTCGCAGGAAGACTGCAACACCGTCAACGGCATCGAGGTCGAGGCGATTGTCGAGGGCGACGAAGTCAAGGTGACGCTCGGAGATCGCGTGCTCGGACGCACGGCGCTCTACGATATCGTAGATCCGAAGACGGGCAAGGTCATTGTCAAGGCGAATGCGGAGATCGACGAGGCGGCCTGTGCGCGCATCGACGACAGCGGCATAGAAAAGATCTGGATCCGTTCGGGTCTTACGTGCGATGCGGAGCACGGAATGTGTGCGAAGTGCTATGGACGCGACCTTTCGACGGGCAAACAGGTTGAAATCGGCACGGCCGTGGGCATTATCGCGGCGCAGTCCATCGGCGAACCGGGCACGCAGCTTACGATGCGTACATTCCACATCGGCGGCACGGCGAGCGCGACGGCGAAGGTTCCGGAGATCGTCCTCAAGAACGACGGCGTCGCCAAGTTCGTGGATATCCGCAAGGTCCGCAACGCCGACGGCGACGAAGTCGTCCTGAACAAGAACGGCTCGCTTGAAATCTGGTCCACCACGGGGCAGAAGCTGGATACCTATCCGCTCCAGATGGGCACGACGCTCCATATCGAGGATGGTCAGACGGTCAAGAAGGGCCAGAAGGTCGCCACGTGGGATCCGCACTCGGTGCCTGTCCTTTCGGAAGCGGCCGGCCAGATCCGTTTCGTGGACTTCGAGGAAGACGTGAGCGTCAAGACGGAGACAGACCGCACGACGGGGGCTAAGACGCTGGTCGTTCTCGATACGCGCGAGTCGAACCTCCATCCGCGCATCGAGATTCGCGGCGTGGACGCCAACGGCGCTTCGGACGCGATGCTCGACTCGCACGACATTCCGACGGGCGCGATCGTCATGGTGCGCGAAGGCCAGCAGGCGCAACCGGGCATGTTGCTCGCGAAAACGCCGCGTGAGGCGGCGAAGACGCGCGATATTACCGGTGGTCTGCCGCGCGTGGCGGAGCTCTTCGAGGCGCGCCAGCCGAAAGATGCGGCGGAAATCGCGAAGATCGAAGGTCGCATCGAGTTCGGCGAGAACGTTCGCGGCAAGCGCTGCGTCAAGGTCGTCGACGAGGTCACGGGTCTTGTCGAAGAGCACTTGATCCCGATGGGCAAGCAGATCGTCGTCTTCAAGGGCGACATGGTCAAGAAGGGCCAGCAGCTTACCGAAGGTCCGGTCATTCCGCAGGAAATCCTCGAGGTTTCGGGTCCGCAGGAACTCGAAAAGTATCTCGTGAACGAAGTCCAGCAGGTCTACCGTCTGCAGGGCGTCGAGATCAACGACAAGCACATCGAGATTATCGTGCGCCAGATGCTCCGCAAGGTCCGCATCACGAATCCGGGCGATACGGACTTCCTCTGGGGCGAGCAGGTTACGCGTCAGACCTTCCTCAAGGTCAACGAGCAGATGATGGAGGAAGGGCGGCGTCCGGCGGAAGCGCAGCCCGCGCTTCTCGGCATCACCAAGGCGGCGCTCGAGACGGATTCCTTCATCTCGGCGGCGTCCTTCCAGGATACGACGCGTGTCTTGACGGAGGCGGCGACGATGGGGCGCGTGGACGAACTGCGCGGCTTCAAGGAGAATGTCATCCTTGGCCACCTGGTTCCGGGCGGCACGGGCTTCCCGCTTCACCGCAATCTCAAGCTGGTTCCGTGCTGCGAGCCTATTTCCGACGAGGAATGGGACAAGCTGCGCGAGGAGCAGCGCAAACATCACGATGAACTGTTCGGGATTCCTTCCGTCATTCAGGGCGAGGAGCAGGAAGACGGGCAGGACGAGGATGAAATCGCGCCGAAGCACGAGTCGGTCCTGGATACGGGCGACGATTCGGCGGACGGCCAGGATTTGCTGGGCGCCGACGAAACGATGGGCTTTGAATCGTCGGACGGTTCCGATTCTTCGGATTTGCTCTCGTGATCATACTCGGGGTCGATACGTCCCTGCGCTCGACCGGTTATGGCGTGCTGGAAGCCACCGGAAGCCGGTTGAGCGCCCGGGACTACGGAAACATCCCCAACAAGCCGAAACTGTCCGTTTCGGCTTGTCTCTTTTCCATTCACACGCGTCTTGCCGAGCTTATAGAGCACTGGAAACCGGATGTGCTGAGCGTGGAAAAGGTTATCTACGGCAAGAACGCCAACACGATGCTGGTGCTGGGAGAGGCGCGCGGCGCCGTTATCGTTGCGGCGGCTTTGGCGGGGAAACCTGTCTACGAATACGAACCGCGGCGCGTGAAAATGGCGGTTTGCGGGAACGGTCTGGCGGAAAAGGATCAGATTCAGCGCATGGTCAAGACGCTGTTAGGACTGCCGGAATTGCCCCAGAACGATGCCGCCGACGCGCTTGCGCTCGCCATTTGCCATGCCCATACGCGTTCTTTCCTGGCGACAAATTTGCCCATTTGAAAGGATAGACATGGAAGATCCGGAAGAGTTGGAAGCCGAAGAGGCGGAATCGATGCCGACCTACAAAGAGATCATAGAAAAGACGGTCGCCTATCTCGTAACCCACCATGTTCCCGATCCGCGGGTGGCGGCGGAATGCCTAGTTGCACGACTCCTCCCCTGCAAGCGGAGCTTCATGCATCTTTACTTCGATCAGCCCGTGCCGCGTCCCTATCTGGAGGCGTTGCGCCGGGCTTTGCCGCGTTTGGCGCGCGGCGAACCGTTGCAGTATGTGATAGGAGAGTGGGATTTTCGCAGATTGACCCTGCGTTGCGACCCGCGGGCGCTAATTCCCCGTCCCGAGACGGAGGAACTAGTCACACATGTCTTGAATTTCCTGAAAGGACGCACAAATCCCTATGTTATAGACGTCGGCACGGGTACGGGCGCCATTATTCTCTCCATTGCCGACGAGTTCAAGGGTCCGGGGACCTTCTGGGGGACGGATATCAGCCCCAAGGCGATTGCGCTCGCCAATTACAACGCCGATTTGACGCATTTGGCCGGGCGGGTCCATTTCGGGATCATGGACGGACTTGACGACTTCGACGAGCCGGGGGTGGCGGATGTGATCGTGTCGAATCCGCCCTATATCCCGCACAAGGATTGCGAGACGCTGGACAGCCGCATCCGCTGCTACGAACCCATTTTGGCGCTCGACGGCGGGGAGGACGGACTTGATTTCTACGACCGGTACCTGGGCGACGCGCTGAATCTGCTCAAGCCGGGCGGGGGCGTGTTCTTTGAAATCGGCTATGACCAGGGGGCGGCAGTCAAGAAATTGATGGACGACTATGGCTTTTCAAACGTCCGCATAGACAAGGATCTCGCCGGACTGGATCGTTACGCTAGCGCCGTCCTGGAGGCGTAAGCCGCGCCGCCGAGGCGGAATCTCCAAGATCTGGGTCTCTGTTTGCGACACTCCTTGACCATTCAGGGTGGGACGGAGCCCTATTTCAGCCCGTCTAAATATGGTATAATAGGAATGTTATGAGCGAGTTCAAACTATCGGATCCTTACGGTACGGCGCCCGTTCAAGCGCCGTTCACACAAAGCGTCTCGCGCGGCGTGGCCTGGAACGACCTGCCGTTGACGCGCGAGTACACGATCGGCCAGCTCCTGGACCAGACGATCGCCCGGTGCGGCGCGAACGATGCGCTCGTTTTCCCCGACCGGGACTACCGCCTGACCTGGCTTGAACTGGGGCGCGAAGTCGATCTGGTGGCGCGCGGCCTGATGGCGTTGGGCATCCAGCGCGGCGAAAAGATCGCGCTCTGGGCGACGAATGTGCCGTACTGGGTGGTGCTGATGCTGGCCGCGGCGAAAATAGGCGCGATTCTCCTGCCGCTCAACACGAACTACAAGAAGCACGAACTGGATTTCTCCCTGAAGCAGTCCGGTGCGGAGAATCTCGTCATCATCGAAGGTTATCGCGATTGCGACTTCACGAAAGTCGTGCGGGATCTCGTGCCCGAACTGGGCACAATGCCGCGCGGCATGTTGAAGTCCGCGGCGTTTCCCCATCTCAAGCGCGTTCTTTTCATGGGCGGCACGAAGTACCGCGGCATGTATTCGCTGGACGAAATCAAGAATCTCGCCCAGGAAGTGCCCTACGCGGACTATTTCGCGCGTCAGGCCGAACTGGACGTCAACGATGTCGTCAACATGCAGTATACGAGCGGCACGACGGGTTTTCCGAAAGGCGTGCAGCTTACCCACCGAAACATCGCCAACGACAGTTTCTGGATCGCGCTCGCGCAGAATTTTTCCGTCAAGGACCGCCTTTGCGTGCCCGTGCCGCTTTTCCACTGTTTCGGGTGCGTTTTGGGCGTTTTGTGCGCCCTGAACCAGGGCGTGACGCTGGTTTTCGTGGAGCGTTTCGACCCGATACAGGTGCTGACGGCCATCGAAAAGGAAAAGTGCACGGCGGTCTACGGCGTGCCGACGATGTACATCGCCATGCTGGACCACCCGCTTTTCGACCGTTTCGACCTGCGTTCCCTGCGGACGGGCATCATGAGCGGCGCGGCCTGCCCGGTTCACCGCATGCGGCAGGTCATCGAGAAGATGCACATGCGCGAGGTGTGCATTCCCTACGGACTGACCGAGGCGGGTCCCGTCATGACCATGACGCGCTACTTCGAGCCGTCCATCGAACGCAAGTGCACCACCCTCGGACAGGCCCTCCCCGGCATCGAAGTCGCCGTAATCGTGCCCGAAACAGGCGAAATCGCCGAAATCGGACAGGACGGCGAGCTTTGCTGTCGCGGCTACAACAACATGAAGGGCTACTACAACCTGCCCGAGCAAACCGCCGCGTGCTTAGACAAGAACGGCTGGCTCCACTCCGGCGACATCGGGCGCATGGACGCGGAAGGTTACTACTACATCACGGGTCGGCTCAAGGATCTCATCATCCGCGGCGGCGAAAACATCAGCCCCAAGGAAGTGGAAGAGTTCCTCGGCACGATGCCGGGCGTGCGCGATGTGGCGGTCGTCGGGTGTCCCTCCAAGAAATACGGCGAACAGCCCGCGGCGTTCATCATCCGTTCGGAGGGGTCGAACATCACGGCGGAAGACGTGGCGAACTACTGCAAGAACCAGATCGCCTGGTTCAAAATACCGAAATATGTGCACTTTCTGCGCGAATTCCCCCTGACGGCCTCCCGCAAGGTGCGCAAGTTCGAATTGCGCGAGATGGCGCACGACCTCTGGCCGTATGCGTGAGGAAAACCGGACGAGTGGGGCGGCCCCGCGCGTTTTCGTGGTCGCCATGCCGTGCGAAGCGGCGTGCGTGACGGCGCACCTGCGGGACTGCCGCGTCCAAACCCTCTTCGGGCGCACCGTCGCGGAAGGGTATCTGGACGGACACCCCGCGGCGGTCGTGACGGCGGGTGTCGGCAAGACGAACGCCGCGGCCGCGGCGCAATTGGCGCTTGCGCACTACAGTCCGCCCCTCCTCTACAATATCGGCGTGGCGGGCGGGCTCCTCCCCACGATGCAAATCGGCGAGATCTACCCCGTGGCGCAGGCGGTCGAGTATGATTTCGACCTTTCGGAAATCAACGGAACCGAGCCCGGCACGCTGAACGAATACCGGACCCCGTACCTTGAACTTTCCGTCGACCCGCAAGATCTGCCCCAGGCCGCCACCCTCGCGACGGGCGACCATTTTACGGACAATCCCGCCGAACACGCCTTTTTGGGCCGTTTCCACGCCGGTTTGCGCGATATGGAAGGTGCGGCAATTGTCCATGTCTGCCAGACGGCCGGTGTGGCCTGCCGGATGTGGAAGTGCGTCAGCGACGTGGCGGGGCGTCCCGAAATGACCCGCCAATACAAAGAGAACCGGGACCGGTGTCTCGAAATCCTGACGGACGCGGTTCCGGGTCTGCATTATGTTTGAGACGCGCGGTTACATGCTCGACATCAGTCGCGACAGGGTCCCCACCCTGCGGACGCTCCGTCTCATCGTCGACCTTTTGGCGAACTTTCGCTACAACCAGTTCCAGCTTTACACCGAGCACACCTTCGCCTACACGGGGCACGAAACCGTCTGGGAGGAGGCGGATCCCCTGACCGCCGCGGAAGTCCGCAAGCTGGACGCCTACTGCCGCATGCAGGGTATCGAGCTTGTCGCGAACCAAAACACTTTCGGCCACATGGAACGCTGGCTGACGCTTCCCAAGTACAACGGCCTCGCCAAGTTCCCCAAGGGCGGGGCGATGACCCCGTGGGGCACGATCAAGAAGGACCCCACGACGCTCGACCCGGCCAATCCCGGCTCTTTGGCGCTCGTGGAGGGGCTGCTGGACGAACTTCTGCCGAACTTTTCCGCTCCGCTCGTCAACATCGGCTGCGACGAAACGTTCGAGATTTCCGATCCGGAGGAGTACCTCGGATTCCTTTTGCAGGTCTGCGAAATCGTGCGAAAACACGGCAAACGCCCCATGTTCTGGGGGGATATCGTCCTGAAACACCCGGAACTCATCGGCCGTCTGCCGAAAGACCTCGTCGCTTTGGACTGGGGCTACGAAGGGAATCATCCGTTCGAGAGGGAATGTGCCGCGTTCGCGGCGTCCGGACTCGACTTCTACGTCTGCCCCGGCACGTCCAGCTGGCGTTCGCTCGGCGGACGCGTGGAGAACATGCGCGAGAATCTGGAGGCGGCGGAAGCGGCGGGACGCCGGTTCGGCGCGAAGGGGTATCTGGTGACGGACTGGGGAGACGGCGGACACTGGCAACCGCTCGCCGCGAGCCTGCCCGGGCTGATCCTGGGCGGCGCGTTCGCCTGCGACGGACGCAAAGCGGCGAAAATCGACCTCGAGAGGGAACTCGACCGGGTGATGGACGCCCCGCTCGGGGGCACGCTTCTGCGGCTCGGGACACTCTACCTGCGCGGCGGCGCGCTGCGGGCCAATTGCTCCGAACTTTACAACATCCTCGCCAACGACCGCGGCTACTCGCGCCATCCGGGTCTGACGCAGGCGGTTTTGGACGACATCAGCGGCTATGCGGCCGGTTGCCGCCTGCGGGCGGAGAAGTGGGCCGACCGCAACGATTGGGCGAAAGAGCTGGTTTACATGGCCAATCTCATAGATTGCGCCTGCCACCGCCGCGATGAGGGCCGCCTTCGCGCGCTCCGGGACGAACACGGCCGCATCTGGCGACTGCGCTCCCGCGAGGGCGGCCGCGTGGATTCCCTCGCCAAACTGCCGCGCTTCTAAAAAGGACTCCGGACGCGTCTCCCGCCTGACTGGGGCGTCTTGTCGCCGACTCCGGGGCAAGAGACCGCGGTCTCCCGGTCAAAAGACCGCGGTCTCCAGGGCAAAAGACCGCGGTCTCTCGGTCAAGAGACCGCGGTCTCCCGACCAAGAGACCACGGTCTCCCGGAAATGTGTTGCTCACCCGCCGTGGAAATGCTATAATCCTCTTGTTGTCCGTTCCTTGGGTCCGTCCGGGTTCTGAGGCGGGGACTCTATATAAGGATAAAGAGAAATGCAAGTTCAGAGCACGATAAAATACCGCGTCATTCCGATGAAACATCCCCAAGACGCGAAGAAACTTCTGCGTCCGGTGGTGGTGGAGCGTCCGATCTACTCGCTCGAACGGGCGGTGGATTTCGCGCTGAAAAGCGGCTACATCCGCGGGCAGAAGTACGACGCGATCGGCACGATTCTGGGCTTTCTGGAAGCGGTCAAGTATCTGGACCGGGCGGGCAATTCGGTCGTCATAGACGACTGGCTGCGTTTCCACGGCGAGTTGACGGGGTACGTCGACGAAGAAACGCGGCGTTTGGGTCCCGGGAACGGCTATCGCATGGTCGTCACGCCGCTGCGGAACTTCAAGGGCAAGCTGAAAGACTACGGGTTCGAGAATGCGGACAATCTGGAGGGGCGGCTGGCGGTGCAGGCGATAGCGAGCAACAAGAGCCGCACGATCGACGTCATCCTGCCGGGCGAGCGCATCATGGTGAACGGGCGGAATCTGAAGTATTCCGCCGCGCGCGGCGATTCGGTGACGGCGTCCTGGACGGACGCGGACGGCGAACAGCGGACGGTTCGTCTGGAGCCGGAGTGGGGGAGCGGACCGGCGATGGACCTCGGCATCCCGGAGGCGTTGGCGAATCTCACCGCCGGGACGGAGGTGACCTTCACGTTCCGCCTCCACGTCGGCGCGGCGGAAGACGCCCCCGAGCAGGTCGCCCGCCGCACGGTCCGCGTGGGCTAATCCGCAGTGCGCGGCGGCGCGGGCGGCCCGGTCGCGCGACATTTCCCATTGGGGGTGGCGATAAAGGGAAATGTATGGTATAATATTCTGTATTGAATGTGAGGTAGTATGCACAAGACTGAAACGATGAAGATAGGCTGTCATCTCTCGAGTTCGGGAGGATATCTGGCCATGGGCCAGACGGCCGTCTCGATTGGCGCGAACGTCTTCCAGTTCTTCACGCGCAATCCCCGCGGCGGCGCGGCGAAACCGCTGGACAAGGCGGACGTCGCCGCGTTCAACGAATACGCCGCGGCCTACGGGATCGGTCCCATCATGGCGCATGCGCCCTACACGCTCAATTCCGCCGCGGCGAGTGCGCATCTGCGGACTTTCGCCGAGGACATCATGCTGGACGATCTGGCGCGGCTGGCCGAAACGCCGGGGGCGCTCTACAACTTCCACCCCGGTTCCCACGTCGGACAGGGCGTGGAAGCCGGCATCGAACTCATCGCGACCAATCTGGCGCGGCTTTTCGCGCGCCGGGAAGTCGCCGCGCCTTCGTGCGTCCTCCTCGAGACCATGGCGGGCAAGGGGACGGAAATCGGTCGCACATTCGGCGAATTGCGGACTATCATCGACGCGACGGACGCGAAACTCGGGCGCGCGGCGCCGCTAGGCGTCTGCCTCGACACCTGCCACGTGTGGGACGCGGGCTATGACATTGTGGACGATTTGGACGGCGTCATCAAGCAATTCGACGCGGAAATCGGCCTTTCGCGCCTCATAGGCATCCACCTGAACGATTCCATGAACGGGTGCGGGAGCCACAAAGACCGCCATGCGCGGATCGGGAAGGGCAAGATCGGCCTGGAGGCGCTCGCGCGCGTCATCAACCATCCGGCCCTGCGCGATTTGCCGTTTTATCTGGAAACCCCTTGCGACCTCCAGGGTTATAAGGAAGAGATCGCGCTATTGAAAGGACTGCGCACATGAGAATTTTCCGTGAACCCGCCGAATTGCAGGAATGGACGCGTACCCGCCGGCTGGAGGGCGCCACAATCGCCCTCGTGCCGACGATGGGGTACCTCCACGAGGGGCACATGAGCCTGATTGCCGCGGCGAAGGCGCGCGGGGCGGACGAAATCGTCGTCAGTGTCTTCGTGAATCCGGTGCAGTTCGGTCCGAACGAGGACTATGCGACGTATCCGCGGGACGAAGAGGCGGATCTCGTCCAATGCCGCGCGGCCGGGGCGACGGCGATATTCTTCCCGACGCCGGCGAACATGTACCTGAAGCGCCACTCGGTCTACGTTACGGAAGACGACGTTTCCAAGGGGTATTGCGGCGCGCGGCGTCCGGGACACTTCCGCGGCGTGTGCACGGTCGTGGCCAAACTCTTCAACCTGGCGCACCCGACCTTCGCGGTGTTCGGCCAGAAAGACTACCAGCAGGTTCAGGTCATCCGCCGGATGGTGCGCGATTTGAACTTCGACCTCGACATCGTCACCGCGCCGATCGTGCGGGAACCCTCGGGATTGGCGCGCTCGTCCCGGAATACTTACCTTTCGGCGGAGGAGAAGGAACGGGCGCTCGCCCTTTCCCGGGCGCTGGCGTCCGTTACGGTGGGTCGGCAGGCCGCCGCGGAACAGGCGCGCATCTGGGAGATGCTGGAAAAGGCGGGCCTGAAGCCGGATTACGTGGAGTTCGCGGACGGCGAGACGCTGGATCCGGTAAAGGAGACGGCGCCGGGCACGGTCGTCCTGCTCGCGGCGTATTGCGGCAAGACGCGGCTCATCGACAACCGCGTGCTCTAAAGGTAGTTTGACAATAAAGAGAAGGAGAACCGAACAGTCATGAAGCGCATAACCATCTGTTGCACGGCAATCTTCGCATTTGCGATGCTCTTTGCCGGCGAAAAGGTCTATCTGTGGCCGGCGGGCAAGATGCCGGACGCCCAACCCCATCAAATCGCCGCGATGACGGACGAAGCGGGCAAACCCGGCTTCAAGGCAGACGAACACCGTGCACCGTATTTGGAGTGGTTCGACCCGCCGGCGGCGGAAAAGCGCACCGGGGCGTGCATGATTCTCCTTTCCGGCGGCGCATACGAGTGCCTGTGCGACGTGGGGCATATCCAGAATTGGACGAAAATGCTGACGGAAGCGGGCGTCCAATGCGTGAATCTCGTCTACCGTTCGCCGCGGCCGAAAGGGCTGCCGATCTACCAGACGGCGTGGGAAGACGGCCAGCGCGCCGTCCGACTGGTCCGGAACGAGGCGAAAAAGCGCGGCATCGACCCCGAACGGATTGGCGTCATGGGGCAGTCCGCCGGGTCGCACCTGGCGACGCTTCTGGCGACGAGTTCCCAGACGCCCGCCTACGCCAAGGTGGATGAATTGGACGAGATTCCCTGCCATATCAACTGGGCGTGCACGCATTCCCTCGCCTACGGCTTGACGGACGGCTACGGCATCCCGAACTCCCGCATGGGCGACCAGCCGGACGTGAAGCTGGATCCCGCGTTCAAGTTCGACAAGAAGACCTGCCCGATGTGGCTGTCGCATGGCGGAGTAGACGTGTATTCGCCGCTCGCTTCCACGCAGGTCTACCGGCAGCTTCGCCGCATGAAGATCCCGGCCGAAGTGCACCTGTACCCGGATAAGTGGCATGGCGTGTGGGGGACGGAACGCGCGCTGGAGTTCATGCGCCAGATGGGATTCCTGGGCAAACCCGCGGCGGAAGTCCGCGTCATGACGCGCTATACCGCGGCGGACAAGGCGGCGACCCACAGCGGAAAGATCCCGGTCTGGCCGGAAGGCAAGATGCCGAACGCGTCCGCCAAGCAGTGCAAGCCCTATATCGAGTGGCACATCCCGAAGACGCTGAAGACGAAGGCGATTCAGATCGCCTATTCGGGCGGCTCGTACATGGGGAACGATCCGAACAGCTTTGAAGTGGCGCCGGTGCGCCGGTATTTGAACGAGAAGGGCATGACGGTCGTCACCCTGAAGTACCGCACGCCGCGTCCGGTGGGCCTCGCGAAGCATACGACGGCGTGGCAGGATCTGCAGCGCGCCATCCGCCTGGTGCGGGCCGGCGCGGCGGAACGGGGGCTCGACCCGAACCGTATCGGCATCACGGGCTGCTCGGCGGGCGGACACCTTACGCTTATGGGTGCGACAACCTCGAAGACCCACGCGTACAATCCGATCGACGACATCGACAAGCAGCCGCTCGCGGTGCAGTGGGCGATTGCGATCTATCCGGCCTATGCGCTGACGGACGGTGCGGAAGAGTGCAACACCAACGGCGGCAACGGCGACGAGGACCGGCTGGTGCCGGAATTCGCCTTCGATCTGGATACGCCGCCGATTCTGTTCATCCATGGCGACGCGGATGTCTGGGCGACGATGAATTCCGTCAAAACGTGGGAGCAGCTCCGCCGCATGGGCATCCAGGGCGAACTCCATACCCTCGCCTTGCGCAACCACTGCTTCATGGACAAGGCGACCCCCGGCACGGGCAGCTACACGTATCTGGACCGTTATTGGGAATTTTTGACTGAAAAGGGCTTCAACAAGTAAGCTGATCATGGCGAATCCGCAGGACAAAGTTTCGATTTGGGGCGTGGCGATCGGCGGCAGTCTGCTGATCCACGCCGTCATCTTGGGCTTGCTCGCGCTCACGTCGGGTGGCGGGACCACCCCTCCCGAGGAAGAGGTGGCGCCTCCCGCACAGGTCGCCGGGGACGTTGCGCCGGAACCGGGTGGCGGTTCCGGCGAAACAGAGACCCCGGTTGCCGCGCCCGCGGCGGAATCTCCGGCGGCGGGCCCCGTCCTTTATGTCGTGCGACAGGGGGACAATCTGACGCGGATCGCCCGGGCGTGCGGGTCGACGGTGGCGGAACTGGCCGAGTTGAACGGAAAACCCGTCAAAAGGCTGGAGAAACTTTGGGTTGGACAGAAAATCAAACTGCCGCGTCCGATAGCGGAATAAACGTGGAATAAGGGAGTAAATATATGCAAAAATGGTTCAAATCTGCCGTTATCGGCCTGTTTGTCGCGCTCGCCGGCTGTGCGGGCTTTCGGACTTCGCCGTGCGCGTGCCTTCCGTGCAAAGCGACCGCGGCGGAGACGGTCGTCATCGCGTCCAACCGGGTGGGCGTATGCAGCTGGAGCTGGCAACTGCCGCTGCGGCAGGTGGCCCGGGAGATGTCCGCGGACGGCGTGAAGGGCATCCATCTCGCGTTGGGGCCGTTTTTGCATCCGGACGGACGGCATGGCGCGGCGGAATCCGCCGAGACGCTCGCGTTCGTCAAGGAACAGATCCGTTCGGGCAAGTGGGTCCTCATGAGCACCATGATCGGCACCATCGGGGAGGACTATTCGACGCTGGACTCCATCCGCCGGACGGGCGGAATCGTGCCGGACGCGACCTGGGAGGCGAACAAGAAGCTGGTCACGGCGGGTGCGCGGCTGACGAAGGACCTCGGGGGCAAGTACATGTCGCTGCACGCCGGCTTTCTGGACGAAAAAGACCCGGCTGCCTATAAGAAGTATGTGGAACGCGTCACCTGGATGCGCGACGAGGCGGCGAAATACGGGGTCGAGCTGCTTCTGGAATCGGGGCAGGAGACAGCGGACGATCTCGCGGCGTTCATGAAGAAGGTCCCGGGCGTCGGCATCAACTTCGACCCGGCGAACATGATCCTTTACGCTAAGGGGCGTCCGATGGACGCGGTCAAGACGCTATATCCGTGGATCAAGCAGGTCCATGTAAAGGATGCGGTCGTGACCCAGAAGCCCGGCACCTGGGGAACGGAAGTCGTCTGGGGCGAGGGCGAGGTCGGCGGACGCGCCTTCATCGCCGAACTCGAGCGACTGGGCTACAAGGGCAACTACATCATCGAACGCGAAGGCGGCAGCAACCGCGCCGGCGAAATCGGCACCGCACTCGACCGGATACGGGAATGACATGAAGCGAATCGGGATTATCGGTGCAGGACGTTTCGGGCTTTCGTTGGCGGAATCGCTGGCGAACGCGGGGCTGGAGGTTCTGCTGATCGACCGGCAGCGGCCGGCCATGCAGACGGCGAGCGAGTTCGCGACGGCCTTGCAGGGGGATGCGACCCAGCCGCGCGCGCTGGAGGAAGCCGGGTTCGGCGAATGCGATCTCGTGGTTGTCGCAATAGGCAGCAATATCGAAGCTTCCATGATGGCGACGGCCAACTGCAAGGAATTGGGCATACCGAACGTGATCGCGAAGGCGACAAGCGAATTGCACGGCAAGATCCTGCGCCGCATCGGCGCGGACAGCGTCATCTACCCCGACCGGGACAGTGCGCACCGTCTGGCGCGCGCCATCGCCAACCACAATGTCGTGGACTTTCTGGAAGTTTCGGACGGCTATTCCATCGCGGAGATTTCCGTGCCGGAAAAGGTGCGCGGCAAGTCGCTCGCCGAGGCGAATCTGCGCCAGACGACGGGCATCACCGTGCTTTGCGTGCGCCGGGCGGACAAGGATCCGGCCAAACCGCGCAAAATCATCATTCCGCAGGCGACGGATATCCTGCGCGGCGACGACAAACTGATCGTCTTCGGCGAGACGAAGAAGCTGGACGCCCTGTCTTGACATGAGTTCTCTCGTCATACAGGGGGGGCGCGTGATTTCGGGCGTGCACGCCGTCTCCGGGAACAAAAACGCCGCGCTGCCCATGATTGCCGCGGCGCTTTTGACGTCCGAACCGGTGACGCTCGAGAATGTGCCGGATATCGCCGACGTGACGAGCATGCTGGACGCGGCGAAGACGTTCGGCGCGCAGATCGTGCGCGATCCCGCCGCCGGGACGGTCACGCTCGTGACGCCGAAGATCCGTTCCGTTCGGATTTCCCGCGAACTCGCCGCCCAGACGCGCACAAGTTTCCTTTTCGCCGGACCTCTCCTGGCGCGCACGGGGCGCGCGTCTTTTCCGCCCCCCGGCGGGGACGCGATAGGACACCGGCGGCTCGATACGCATTTCGCCGGTTTCAAGGCACTGGGCGCGAAGACGGTGGCCGGGCGCAAGACGTTGCGGTTCAAGGGCGCCTTGCAGGGGGCGCACATTCTCCTCGACGAGGCGAGCGTCACGGCGACGGAGAACCTTCTGATGGCGAGCGTTTTGGCCAAAGGGCGGACGGAAATATACAATGCCGCCTGCGAACCGCATGTCGTCGACTTGGCGCGGCAGTTGAAAGCCATGGGTGCGCGGATCGAGGGCGAGGGGACGAACCGTCTGATCGTGGAAGGCGTGGACGCGCTGAAAGGGTGCACCGCGCGCGTCGGGTGCGACTACATCGAGGCGGGCAGCTACATCGCCGCGGCGGCGGTCACGGGCGGCGAACTGCAGTTGACTAACGTCGATCCGGAACCGTTCGCGGTGCTGGAAGGTGCCTTCCGCCGTTTCGGCGTCACGTGGACGATCGACGCCAAGGCGCATACCCTGCGCTACGTGCCGAAGAAACGGCTCCGGATGCGCTACGACCTGGGCGATACGATACCTTCCGTCTCGGACGGAACCTGGCCGGCGTTTCCGTCGGACATGCTTTCCGTCCTGATCGTGCTGGCGACGCAGGCGCGCGGCACGTGTCTGTTTTTCGAGAAGATGTTCGAGTCGCGACTCTATTTTGTGGACCATCTCAAGCAGATGGGCGCGAAGATCGTGCAGTGCGACCCCCACCGGGTGGTCGTGACGGGACCTTCGCCTCTCTACGGCGAAACCGTCTCCTCGCCCGACATCCGCGCCGGCATTTCGCTTGTCATAGCCGCGCTGGCGGCCAAGGGGACTTCCACCATACTGAATGCGGAGCGCATCGACCGCGGCTATGTGGCGGTCGATCGCCAGTTGCGCGCGCTGGGCGCCAGCATTGAACGGAAGGATTGAGGGGCGATGGGCGTGAAGATAGCAATCGAGGGCGAATTGCCGCGGGATTTCGGGCTGGCGCGCCCCAAGTTGAAGGCGGCGGCCGCCTGTTTCGCCGCACGTTCCGCGGCGCGGGCGCGGCAGATTTTCCGCGAAGTCACGGTTATTCTGCAGAATGACGCCGAAAGCGACGAAGTGCACCGCGGCATATTGGGCGTCGAAGGCGCGACGGACGTCATAACCCAGCGCTACGATGCCTTGCCGCCCGAACCGCCCGGGGTCTACGGCGAACTTTACGTGAACGTCGAGCGCGCCCGCCAAGCCGCCCCCAAACGCCGCGGCTGGTCACCGGCGAAGGAACTCCTCCTCTATATCGCGCATGGGATGGACCACCTCTCGGGTGCGGACGACCAGAGTCCGGCGGACTATGCCCGCATGCGTCGGCGGGAACTCGGCTGGCTGAAGGGGCTGGCGCTGGGTGTTGCGGCGCTTTTTCTGGCTTGGGCGCCGCTTGCGGCGCAGGCGCAGGAGGAAGAAGATTGGGAGCGCGCCTACGGGAGCGTCGGCGGGACGCTGGTTCTTCCGCAAGGCGGCGTGGATATGCGCCGTCTGGGCGGCGCGGCGTTTCGCCTGGGGTATTACGTGGACGATTTTCTCGCGGTCGAGGCCTGCGCCGCGGCACTGGAGAACGTGGCCGGGCTCGGCCTCCAGGGGCTTTGGCACTGGTGGGGCTACGAGAAGGCGGATCCCTTCTTTACATTCGGCGCCACGGGTTGGATAGACGGCACGGTAGGCCCGACAGGCGGGATAGGGCTTTTCTATCATTTGGACGATTGGTGGTCCGTCCGTTTTGATGCGCAGGCCACGCTGGGGCTCGATTCGTCCCCGGGAATGGTTTACGCGTTGTCGGCAGGCGTGCAGTACGCTTTTTAAGGAGGTCATCATGAAGAATGAACGTGAAGTCTGGTATGATTCGGCGGCGAAAGTTTCCGTGACGATTGTGGACGTGTCGGACGCCGCGCTCGCTTTGGCGCGTGGACATTTGTGCGGCCCCACCGCGGCTACGGCTTTGGCGCGCGGACTGGCCGCCGTGGCGCTTCTCGGGTCGGAGACCTCCGAACCCGGCGAAACGGTCATCCTGCAGACGAAATGCACGGGTCCGCTCGGCGGGCTGACGGTGGAATGCGCCGCGAACGGCGATCTGCGCGGCTATACGGAGAAGAAGATTCTGGACGATTTCGACGGCATTGCGCCTTTCTCGGTCGAGAAGGTCTTGGGGGCGATCCATTTGCAGGTGACGCGCTCGGTTCCGGGGCGTATCCTCTCCCGGGGGTTGGCGGATTCCCTCGACGACTATTACGCCACCTCTCTCCAGCGCCGCGCCCGCATTTATCTGGAAGCGTCGGTGGACAACGAGATTTCATCCATTGCCGCGCGCGGCGTTTTGGTGGAAGCCTTGCCCGATTCGGCTTTGGACGTGACGAAGCTGGATCCGCGCGGAACGGACGGGAAGGGGTCCCTTCAAGTCGCGCCCCGCACGATCCTTTCGCGCCTCGGGCTCGCGCAAGCGGTCTTGAAGACGGTGTCGCCTCTGCAGTTCGGCTGCCGTTGCTCGCCCGAACGGGCTTTGGCCGCGTTGGCGGCCCTCTCCCCGGAGGAGCGGGCGACCCTGCCACCCAAAATCGACATTACCTGCCACATGTGCGGGCGCACCTGGTCCATCCCGACCGGGAACGCGCCGTCCGGCGAGGAGAAGAAGTGATGTTCCTGCCTCCGCTCAAGCCACGCGTGTGGGTGGAAATCGACCTGGACGCCCTCGCGCGCAATTTCAATCGCATTGCCCGGAAAGTCGCCCCGGCGCACGTTTTGTGCGTCCTCAAGGCGAACGCCTACGGTTTGGGCGTCGCGAACTATGCGCGCGCCCTGGCGCGGACCGGGTGCGCCGGATTCGGTGTCGCCGAGCCCTACGAAGCGCTGGAACTGAAGGCGGAACTGGACCGGCTAGGCGTGGCGAAGGACGTGCAGATTCTCTCGTCCGTCCTGCCCGACGAGATCCCTTCCATGGTCGAGGCGGATGTCGTCCTGCCCGTCACAGACCTGGCGGAAGCGCGCCTGATCTCTTCCGCGGCGGTTGCGGCGCGTAAAACGGCGCGCGTGCACGTCAAGATCGATTCGGGCATGGGGCGGTTAGGCATCCTCCTGGACGGGGCGCTTCCCGTTCTGCGCGAAATCGCCGCCCTGCCGGGGCTCTCCTGCGAGGGCGTTTTCACGCACTGCCCCATGGCGTACGACCCCAAGGACCCGTATACGGCGCGGCAAATCGCGCGGTTTGCCGCGTTCGTCCACGCGGCGGAAGCGGAAGGCTTCCGTTTCCGCTGGGTGCACATGGCGGCGAGCGACGCCATCAACAACTATCCGCAAACCGCCCAGCCGCCGTTCAACCTGGTGCGCACGGGCATCAATCTGCACGGGAGTTTCGACCCGAACGGACGCCGGGCACTCGAAGTCGAGCCGGTTCTGGCGCTGAAGACCCGCGTGGCGCAGGTCCGGGACCTGCCGGCGGGGACGACACTCGGCTACGGGCGCACCTGGTGCCTGCCCGAACCGACGCGCGTGGCCACCATATCGGCCGGGTATGCCGACGGACTCCCCCTGGCGCTTTCCAACCGGGGGAGCGTCTTCATCGGCGGCAGGCGCTGCCCGATCATCGGACGCATTTCCATGGACTATACGACGGTGGACGTATCTGGCGTGGACGCCGTGGCGCCCGGGGACGAAGTCGTCTGCTTCGGTTCATGCGGCGAAGACGCCATCACGCCCGACGATTGGGCGGCGCTGAAAGGAACGCACGCCTACGACATCATCTGCTCGCTCGGAAGCCGCGTCCGGCGCGTGGCCGTCGGCGATTCCGTCCGGAAAGGAGCCTCTCCGCTATGACTTTGCAACAATTGCGCTACGCCGACGCGATCGCGCGCTACGGGAGCCTCGGGGAGGCTTCGCGCCGTCTTTTCGTCACACAGCCCACGTTGACGGAAAGCATCCGTGAACTGGAGGAAGAGTTGCGCGTAGCGATATTCGCGCGCTCTTCGCGCGGCATGACCGTGACGCGCGAGGGGGAGGAGTTCCTCGCTTCGGCGCGGCAGATTCTGGACGATGTCGCCTCAATCCAGTCCAAGTACGGCGGCAAAGCCGTCCGGCTCCCCCAATTCGCCGTTTCGACGCAGCATTACGCCTTTGTGGTGGAAGCGTTTATGGAAGTCGTCAAGGCGAGTCCGGCGGACGCGTACGATTTCACATTGCGCGAGACGGTGACGAGCGAGATCATCGACGACGTGTCGCGGCACAAAAGCGAAATCGGCGTCCTGTACCTGTCGGACCGCAATTCCAAGCCGCTCAACCAGATTTTTCGCAAGGAAGACCTCGTTTTCACCGAACTGTTCGTCTGCAAGCCGCACGTTTTCGTGGGCAAGAAGCACCCGTTCGCCAAATGCGCCGCGGTGGAACCGAAGGAGCTGGACGACTATCCCTTCCTCTCCTTCGAGCAGGGAGAGAACAATTCGCTCTATTTCGCCGAGGAAGTCATGCCGGCAATCGACCGCAAAAAGAACATCCGCGTCCGCGACCGTGCGACGATGACGAACCTGATTCTGGGTCTGAACGGCTATACGGTCGCGTCCAACGCGGTCTCCCGGGCGTTGAACGGCCCGGATGTCGTGGCCGTTCCGCTCAACTATCCCCACACCATCCATGTCGGAACCCTGACACGGCGGAATACGTCGCTGTCGCGTCCGGGCAAGACCTTCATGGAAGCGCTGCGCCGGCGCGTGGAGCCTTTTTCGGGGAAAGAGTAGGGGGGGGCGTCAGCCGCGCGCCTCGAGGTTGCGCAGGCGAAGCTGTCCGCACGCGGCGTTCGCGTCCTTGCCCCGTGAACGGCGGAGCATCGTCTGCACGCCGGCTTTCATGAGCACGTCGAGGAACATGAGGAGCGTGGCCTCGGAAGGCGTCCGGAAGTCCGGGCGGTGGGCGACGGGCGAGAGCGGAATGAGATTGACCTTCGCCATCGGCACGCGGCGAACCTGGCGCGCCAGTTCCTCGGCGCAGGCGCGCGAGTCGTTCACGCCGGCGATGACGGTATATTCGAATGTGATGATGCGCTTGGTCTGCCGCGTATAGTCCGCGCATGCCGCGAGGAGCTCGTCGATCGGCCAGCGCTTGTTGACGGGCATGAGTTGGGAGCGCAACTCGTCGTTGGGGGCGTGCAGCGAGACGGAAAGCTCGAACTGGATGCCTTCCGCCGCGAGACGCGCGAATCCCGGCACGACTCCGCAGGTTGAAAGGGTAATGTGCCGCGCCCCGAGGTTGGGTCCCTTGCCGGCGTTGATGAGCTTCAGCGCGCGCATCGTCTCGTCGTAGTTGGCGAAAGGTTCGCCCATGCCCATGACGACGATATTGGTGATCTCGCCGAATTTGCGTCCCATGAGATATTCCGCCACGATTTCGTCCGCCGTGAGCGAACGGACGACGCCGCGGGAGCCGGAGGCGCAGAAAGCGCACCCCATGCCGCAGCCCACCTGGGTCGAAATGCACTGCGTAAAGCGGTCGCGCGCGGGAATGAGCACCGTTTCCACGCAGTTCCCGTCCGCATACTTGAGGAGAAGCTTGCGCGTACCGTCGGCGGACGCGGCGACATCGACGCAAGAGACGTCTGTGAGGGGGAATTCCGCCTTGAGGGTCTCGCGGAAGTCTTTCGGCAGGGTCGTCGCCTCGTCCCAGTTCGTAATATAGTCGCGGTAAAGCGCCTGCAGGATTTGGTCGGCGCGGAAGGGACGGAGTCCGCGCGCGGCCAGAATCGGCTTCCATTCGTCAGGTAGTATGCTCCAAGCTTTGGTCATGGGCACTATTATATCAAAATGTGCCGTCCGCCGCTACTGCTCCGTCCCGCCCGGCTGAAAGGGGGAGTGGAAGGAAAGGATGCGCACGGGCCACACCCAGGAGGGTGGCGCGCCGGGCCCACCCCTCCATCACCCTTCCATCTGCCCATCCCCTCGCCTCTCCTTATGAAGAGGCAAGGGAATGCGCCCTATCCGGCAGTGGCGAGACAGTCGCCTCCTTCCCGCCGCGCGCGGCCGTTCCAGTAGAACGGGGTGGGCGTTCCGGCGCAACGGCATCACCGTTCCGGCGCAACGGCATCACCGTTCCGGCGCAACGGGGTCGCCGTTCCGGCGCAACGGCATCACCGTTCCGGCGCAACGGCATCACCGTTCCGGTGCAACGGGGTCGCCGTTCCGGCGCAACGGCATCCACCATCCCGCACGCGGCGGCAAAACGGCGGCGCAAGACGTCGCCGCGTGCGCCCGGACGGAATGAAAAAGCCGGGAAATGAAAGAAACCTCGCACGCCATTGCCGAAGCCAGGAAAGTAAATCCCCGCGTGGATTTGGGGAGATCCCCGCGTGGAATTGGGGATGTGGTCTGTGGCGGGGATATTTGGACGCAGCGGCGGGGTCCGGGAAGGGGAGATAAGTTGCCGGAAAACGCCGCGTTTGCGTCATTTTGGCATGTTAGTGAAATATTTTCGGGTTTTTGCAAAAATCCCCTTGCGCGTGCACATAAAA
>ERZ808286.509-NODE-509-length-25292-cov-9.008242_pt1 | contig 25292 bp, 3 predicted proteins | sample MGYA00521276_ERZ808286 | MGnify/ENA primary metagenome ERZ808286 (study PRJEB31516, sample SAMN03275607) | gut metagenome | biome: mammalia-associated habitat; material: feces | host: Papio cynocephalus | place: Kenya | collected 2012-08-01 ... | reverse complement strand
TTAACGTTTTATGCTATAATATAAGTTAGGATAATAGTATTTTGTGGAAATATTGTTAAATTTTTCCTTTCGATATTTAAAGCATTTGCGAGGGTAAGAATGTTTAAAAAAATTTCTAGTTCGTTTTTCGCTGTCTTTTTTATTACATTTACAATTGTTGCAACTTTGATGGGTTGTGATAGCGACATTTTTGGTAATAATCAGCCTACCGATATTACACTGTCTAGTACTCTTATGGAGTTTGATACAATTAAAGAGATCCAGGGAAAGAACCTACAGCTTGAAGCTACTATTACTTTAAAGGGTGGTAGTAAGAGTAAAGAAGTTTCTTGGGAATTTCCAAGCGATGACAAGGCGTTCAAGGTGCAGTCTACTGCCGGTGGCGTCTTAACGTTCCAGATCTATAAGAGTGGAACTTACGTAATCTCCGCCCACGCTATGTATGAAGGGAAGGCGTATAAAACAGCACAGTGTGTTATCACAATCAACGACGCTCTAACACACCTCAGAATAATGAACGTTACCGATAATAACACAATTTTGACCGACAACTCGGCATCAATGGAGTTAATGGTCGGCAATACCGTCACTCTCGCACCTGTTTTTACACCTGAAAGTACCTCTCAGCAGACTGTTTTATGGTCTATTGATAACGCTGCTGTCGCTTCTATCAGCGAACAGCCTGGTAATAAGGCAACCCTTACAGCAAAGAGTAAGGGTACAGCAACCGTCTCTCTTATTAGCCAAGATAACACAAGTATCTATAGAACCCTCAAATTAACTGTTATCGAAAGCGGTGCAGAGCAGAAGTTTGGACTATCAAAAATTGAAGTCTCTCCAACTGAAGGCGCTATCGAAATTGGCACAAGTCAGATATTTACAGCAACCGTGTGGGACGCTAATAGTAACATAATAACTTCCGATAAAGTTGCATTTTCACTCACAGAAGAATCAAAGAGCGCCTTCCAGCTCGGCAATGTTACAGACCGTTCTGTCTCTGTAACAGCAACGCATGGTGGAACAGGAACGCTTTTGGCAACCTTTACACGCGATGGCGAAACTGTTGAGAGTAAAGTACCACTTTCTGTCACAGGAAACGTTGAAAACATTTCCGTTAAATCTAGCTATATTAATCTCTTAAAAGGTGCAGAAGAGCTTGTCAACGTTTTCTATAGTCCTGAAAACACTAAAGAGAAGGGCTTTACTGTCTCTGACTACGATCCAAGTATCATTAGCGTCATTGAAAACACAGCTGACAAGGACGGCTCGTTCTACATTAGAGCTAATAATATCGGAACAACAAAAGTACAGATTAAGAGTATTTATAATAATGCGATTGTTGCCGAGATTGGTATTGGCGTTGTAGATCCAAAGACAAAAGCAGATAGAATTTCAAGAATTGAAATTGGAACACCTGTTTTAACAGTTGAACCACTCTTAAATGAAAATGGTGAAGCATATTTTGACCCAATTGACCTATTTGCTAGTATCTACACAATCTCTGACAACGGCTCAGAAGACAAAAACGACAATAATTATAATGTAACTTTCGAGAGTTCAGATTCTTCTGTTGTTTACGTCTTCGATTCATCATACGTAAACGCTGACGAAGGTTATAAGGCAACTCTAAAAGTCCTAAAGCCAGGTAAAGCTCGTATCTATGCTAAGAGTGCCGACAACAAGACTGTGACTGCCTATTGCGATATTACAGTTAATGGAACGCTAAAGGCTCTTATTGCAGAAAACTCTGCAATAACACTCACTCCTGGTGACAAGAGAACTGTTACACTTACACCTAATCCTTATAACGCTGTAATGAGTATGCCATCTGTTTCACTCTCTAACGATGCCGTATCTGCGTCTATTAAGAGAGAAAACGGTGTATATAAGGTCGATATCGAGGCATTAAAACTCGGAGAGACTACGGTTTCTTATTACGTTGACGGTAAAACTGTATCGACAACTAGAGTTACAGTTGGATCAAAAGAAAATAACGCTGTACGTACTATAACGTTTAAAGATATTACATCGGCACTCTATCTCAAGCAGGATGAAGACCCGAAAACATTTACAGTGGAGGCACTCGACAGTAAGGGCCTAGCAGTTGATAAGAAAATCGAACTAAAGCCTGAGACGGAGACTGCAAATGAGATCGTAACAATTGAAAGAGTCGGCGATACTAATACATTTACAATTTCGCCTAAGAATGCAGGTAAGGGTAATTGGATTTTCTATATTAACGACACAAGCGGAATAAAAAGCGTCTTACACGTTGAAGTTGGTGGCTCTGCTGTACAGGGCGAAGATATAAGGGCAATTAAAGCACCTTTTAATTCCTTCTCTTTAAGTCTCAAGGATGATGGAAAGAAAGAAGAGACGATTAAGATTAATACAATTCCACTCGGAGGAGAGGAGGTTTGTGGTAAACTTATTTGGTCTATTTCAGATAATGACGTAGCAGAACTTGTTACAGTGCCTTCTGACCCAACAGATTTTACACGCATTGTTCGTGCCGTTGGCGAAGGAACTGCTACAATTACAGCCGAGACAAAAAAGGGATTAAAAACAACTATTAATGTCAGAGTTTTTGGTCGTGACGTAGCTACTAACACTGTAATATCAAAAGCATATATAGCAAAAGGTTCTACAAAGAATTGGGCAATGTTCTCAACAGTGGGCGAATCTTTTGAGCTTGAGGCCGTCGCCTACAATAACGACGGTTCGGTAGCATCAGGCGAGCTCTTTAACTGGACCTACCAGGGCGAGGGCGTCAAATCGCTCTTAATGGAGAAGGAAGATGGCGTAATTGCTACTGCTACAACTAAAGCATCTTTCAGGATCTCTTCCATGCCTCAGAATGGATATGATAACCCTGTTATTATCACCGCAACTAGCGTTAATAACCCAGCCGTTAGAGCTACCTTTATGGTCTACATCGTTGCTTCAGAGCCTACTGAGGAAAAACCTATTATAATCGCAGAATATTCAGGTGTAACACTTTCTCTTGAAAGCGAAAAAACAAAGAAGATGGATATTAAATACAATGTTTATCCACTCTCTTATGACACTTCAAATATGGAGGTTACATCTTCTTCAACTGTTGTTAGTGCTAAACTTAATAAGAACACAAATACATTAAGTCTAACAGCACAAGAGGCAGGCAACGCTACTGTAACGGTAAGCGATGGTAAGTTATCTTTTGATGTCTCTGTTAATGTTGTTGAGAAAGCAATTAAAGAAGACCCAAAAATCACTTCTATTAGACTTGATAGAAGCTACCTTAGCTACGATTTAGCAGATAAGGCACTTCAGACTATAACAGCAACAGTTTACAAAGATGGAGAGGAAGCAAGTAACGAAGGCGTTACTTGGACTAGTTCCGATGAATCAATCGTTAAGATTTCTACGTCCGGTAAGATTGCACAAGTCTTACCTCAGGATAAAGTCGGTACAGCTTTTATCACTGCAACTAGCATAAATAACGCAAACGTGTCTGCCTCTTGTTCTATCGAAGTTATTGATAGCTCTAAGATAGCCGAAACTCTACGCTATATAAACATTTCACAGACAAATGTTATTCTTGATGAAGGTGACAGAATGACTCTGACTGTATCGGGTCAGCCTGAAAACCTCGTAAAGACAGCACAGCTTACTTGGAAGAGCAGTAAGCCGGATGTAGTAATGGTTTCAAATGGCACTATTACAGCACTCAAAGAAGGCGAAGCAGATATCACAGTTTCAACTGTATCTGACGGTAAGACGTTCAATGCAGTTTGCCACGTTATTGTCAAAGATAACAAAACTGAAATAAAGACAGTATCTTCCATCAAGCTTAGTGAATCTATTGTACGTATTCCACAGGATGACATGGACAAAACTTTCAGTATAAATGCGACAATTTACGACCAGAATTCAGAAGAGATGTGGGGAAGGAGTGTCCAATGGGAAGTTGTAAACAGTGGTGCTGAAGATGCCATTGAATACACAGCAGACAACCTTTCTCTATCATATATTCCAAAGAATCCTGGTAAAGTAATTGTCAAGGCATCAATTGGAGCCATTAAAGCCGAAGCTATTATATATGTTGCTGAAGGAAAGGGTGAGGATCAGAGTTTAAAAAGTATCGTTTTAACACCTTCTGTTACGATAGGCATAAACGAAAATTATGATTTAAAGGCAACTCTTATTCCTGCTAGTGCTACAGACACAATAGAGTGGACTGTGAATAACTCTAATTTAAAAACGACTTCTTCAAAAAATGGAAAGGTTTTATCAGTTGTCTCATCTAAAGCAGGCGTATATACACTCACTGCATCATCTCTTGAAAACCCTCTTATTAGTGCTACTACAACTGTGACAGTAAAAGAGGCTATTAAAGAAGATGAAGTAACATCTGTAAATCTCGATGTCAAATCTATTCTTTTGGATTTAGCAGATAAGAAACTTACTAGCATTAAAGCAACAGTGTATAAGGGTGGTAAAGTTTCAGATGGTGCTGTTGAATGGAAGATTGACGATTCTTTAAAAGATGTTATTAGTTATCGAACATTAGGCTTTAATAGTATCGCTATTAATAAAACCAATAAGACTGGCGAAGGCTATATAACAGCAATAAGTAAAGATGACGGAAAGAAATATGCTGTATGTAAAGTTAGAGTAGTAGATACTTCTACTACAGTTATATCTGATATAGAATCAGCAAACATTTCATCAACAACAATTTCACTAGAAAAGGGCAAAGAACACACATTATCTGTTTCAACTTATCCTTCAACCATTCCAACTACAACAGAGTGGTACTCATCTAATGAATCTGTTGCAACTGTTGATACAAATGGAAACATTATTGCGAAAGGAATTGGCAGTGCCACAATTACAGCAAGCGTACATGGTAGAGAAAAAACTATATCGTTAGAGTGTCGTGTAACTGTATATAAACCAAATGATGCTATTTCTGCAAAATTGATTAAGTTCTCTCAAAATGTTGTTTATCTAAAGCAAGATGATATGGACAAGACTGTTTCAGTGCAAGCAACAATTATCGGCTCAGATAATAAAGAATTGACAACAGACTCAGATGGGAATCAGGCACTTGTTACATGGCGTATAGATAACAGCAATAACAATGATGCTGTTGCATCAATTTCATGGGCAGACAATACTGTGTTATTAACACCAAAGAATGCAGGAACAGCTCGTGTGTATGCTGAATATCAAGGAAAAGAAAATTCCTTTATCGTTGTTACAGGACCGTCTACAACTGCTTCAAGTAAAGAGCCAACCGGCGTACTCTTTATGCCTGCATCTTTAACAATGAAGACAGGTGATAGTGCCGTAATTTCTGCATACGTACAACCAACTGGTGCTACAGCAGATTATGCGTTTGCGGTTAAAGAGGGAAGTGACGTTGTTGAAGCAACGTATTCCGGAAACAAAGTTAGAATAAAAGCTAAAAAAACAGGAACAGCAAAAATAGAGGCAATGTTGGTAAATAAGCCTGAAATAAAGACAACATTGAATATTACAGTTGTTTCATCAACCGATAAGAAGGTTACTTCTATTAGCCTAGACAAGAACTACATATCTCTAGAACTTGATACCAAGGCTCTAACAACAGTTAGTGCTACAGCTTATGTTGATGGAAAAGCAACTAAGAATATACCACTAGAATGGTCCTTGGAAGGCATTACAAAGAACGAACTCGAATATACACTTCTTGATACATACAACACAGTTTCTCTAACAAAGAAAGCCGTTGGAAACGGATATCTTGTATGTAGATCTAAAGACAACCCAGATGTATATGCAAAGTGTCGTGTAGAGATTACAAAGCCCGAAGAAAAAGCCGTTATTGCAAAGAGGATTGAATTAAGTAAATCATTAATGACCGTTTCACAGGAAAAGATGGACGAAACTTTTGTTCTTGATGCGACTGTATACGGTTCGGATGATAAAGTTTTCACATCAGGTAGCGTATCTTGGACAGTAACAGATCCAAACAGTGCTATTGAGTATCAGAAGACAGATTCTTCTTTCTTCTTCTCTCCAAGAAATGCCGGCGTCGCTATTGTTAAAGCCTCTGTTGGTAATGTAGAGACTGAGGCAAAGATTATTGTTGGCTCTGCTTATTCAGATAAAACGCTTAAAGGCTATACATTATCTCCAACGAGATTAGTGTTGGAAGAAAACAAGAGTAGCATTATCAGACTTCTTCCTATTCCTGCCGATGCAGAGAATGTAAATACAATTTGGACAAGTTCAGCTCCAGATATTGCAACCGTTAGCGAAATCAATGATCAGATGGTTGTAACAGCACAAAAAGTTGGAAGCGCAACAATAACAGCAGTTGATGTTAACGACGCATCAATTAAAGCTATTGCAAATGTCACTGTTGTTGCAAAAGGTGTAATTACAAGTGAAACTGTTACTGCACTCACTCTCGATAAATCACACATTGTTTTAGATCTTGCATCAAAAGATTTAACAAGTGTAAAAGCAACTGTTTATAAAAATGGAAAGGCATCAAACGGTGCAGTAGAGTGGAAGATTGACGAATCATTAAAAGACGTTGTTACTGTTCCTATTCTAGGCAATACAATTAGTATTGTGAAGAAGGCTGTCGGAGAGGGATACATAACAGCAACAAGTAAGGATGATAGAAATTTCTCTGCTCGTGTATATGTTCAAGTAATCGATTCATCTATCTTGCCAGATAAGGGTATTATTGATGCAACTATCTCATCACAGTCCATAACTCTTAAGAAAGGCGAGAAGAGTACATATACTGTCTCTGTTCTTCCTGAAGATTTAGCCTATAATACTTCATGGTTCAGTTCAGACGAAACAATTGCAACTGTTGATAAAAACGGCACAGTTACAGCTGTCAATAATGGACGAGCGACTATATCTGCACGCTTGTCATATAAGAATCAAGTAAAATACGTTACAAGTACTGTAAACGTTTATTCCGAGTCTAGTGCTACAAGACCAGCCTTTGTTACACTTTCTTCTCCAGTAATCCGTTTAAGTATGGAAAGTGAAAATACAGCTACAGAAGTTGAGGCAAGAGTTTATGACGAAAACAATGTAGAGATGTTTGGAAAAGAAATTGTTTGGTCAATAAAAGACTCTAGCGTTGCAAGAATTGAAACTAATAACGAGAATAAAACTGGGTCTAAAGCTTATCTATACCCAATCTCCGCCGGCTCAACAATTGTTACTGCTACAGTTGGAAATATTGAAAATACAGTACTAGTAATTGTCGGTTCAAAAGAGCAAGGAGCAAAAACTTCTACAACAGGAATCGTCTTCAACCCATCTTCTGCTATTTTAAAGAAAGGTGAGACAATGGTTGTTAGCGCAAATCTCATTCCTGCAGGAGTAGACGATGAAATTCTTTACTCAATTACAGCTCCGTCTATTTTGTCTGGCGAACTAAACGCAGATAAAACATTAACAGTAAAGGGTGCAAATGCTGGAAACGCAAACATTATTGCAAGAAGTAAGAAAAACCCATCTATAAGCACACAGATGACAGTAAACGTCAAAGATAGTGTGAAGAATGCGGTAACAGCAATTAAGCTTGATAAGACTTATATCGAGTTTGATTTAAACGAGAAGGCTCTCGTATCTTTAAAGGCTACTGTTTACGTTGACGGTAAAGAAACTATCGAAAACGTACCTCTTGTTTGGTCATTTACAGGAACACCAAATACAGCTATCACACTCCATCAGGGTACTTCGGCTAACAATGTTGTATATGTTTCTAAAGCAGAAGTTGGTAGTGGTTATATTACATGTAGAGCTGACAACGGCGTATATGCACAGTGCTACGTTGAAGTTATCGAATCAAAAGACCCTGTTTATGGTCTCTCTCGCATAGTCTTTAGCGATAATATCATCAATCTTTCTCAGGAAAAGATGGATGAAATACATGCGGTAAAAGCTACTGTCTACAATACAAACAACGAGATTGTAGACAAAGCTATTACATGGACATTAACACCAGATGATAAAGCAACCATTACAAAGAATGGAAACGTTGTATATCTAAAACCATTAAATGCAGGCGAGGCTATATTAAGTGCAAAAGTAACAGACGGTGAAAGTACAATTACTAATTCAATCAAAGTTATTGTAGGCGCTGCTTCTAGCGTTTCTGACGAGCTTGTCAAACTTCTAGCACAGCCTGAATCATTAGTTCTTGCTAAAGGTACGACATCTGCAATTTCGATATCAACAATCCCTGCAAATGCAAAAGATACAATAGAATGGTCTATGACAAACTCTTCTAATGCAAGGTTGACAATTGAAACATCAAGTGGCACAAAGAGAGCTAAAGTTGAAGGACTAATTGTTGGTAAAACAACAGTAACGGCATACTCGAAAGAAAACCCTGCCATAAAGGTTGAAATTCCAGTATCTATAGTAGAGAACAACGAGGCATATAACTCACGTATTACAGCGCTTAAGCTTGATAAGAGTGCTATTTACTTAGATCTTGCAGAGAAGACAATGACAACGCTAAAGGCTACAGTTGAAGTAGGCGGAAAAGCGTCTACAAAAGCTGTTACTAATTGGAATGTTGACGAATCTCTCAAAGAGGTTATTTCAACACAAGAAATTGGAAATAACACCCTAAGCATCACAAAAAAATCTGTTGGAAAAGGTTATATTACAGCGACTGTTGTTGAAGGTGGTGTAACTTACACAGCAAAAGCATATGTAGAAGTTGTAGACACATCTAAGACAACACCAAGTCTTGTCTTTATAACACTTTCAGATAAGGTTCTTACTCTTACAGAAGGTAATAGTGCAACACTTAATGTAACAGGTTATAGCGAAGAGGCTTTCAAAAACGCTGCTATTACTTGGAGCACTGACAACGAAGATGTCGCAGTTGTAGCTAGAGGAAAAGTTACAGCTTTAAAAGAGGGTGTTGCAAGAATTAAAGCTACAGTAAACGGTACATCTATATCAGATGAATGTGTTGTTACTGTAAAAAAATCTTCATCTCCAATAGTTCCATCTAGAGTTGTTGTAAGTGAGAAAAATATCTTCTTAACTAGAGGAGAGAGCCATGCTTTATATGCAGAAATCGTTCCAGAAGGAGCAACAGCTACTCTTACATGGTCAAGCTCTGATCCTTCAATCGTAAAAGTATCAAAAGATGGTATAATATCGGCAATAAAAGCAGGAACTGCTAATATTACTGTTTTCAACTCAACTTATAACATAATAGATAGTTGCTCTGTTACTGTTAAGGAACCAAGTGGCGAGAGTAAAGTTACTACAGCTATTGTCTTTAATCCAAGAACGCTTACAATTCACAAAGGCGAAAAGGCAGTTATAAATGTAAACGGTTCACCGGTAGAAGCCATAGACGAGTTTGAATATTCAACAAATAATCCAAATGTTGTTTCAATTCTTTCTGATGAATCGGATAACACTAAGGTAGTCTTTACAGCAAAAGGTATCGGAGAAGCAAAAATTACAGCTGTTTCAAAGAATAGCCCTCTTGTTAAAGCAGAATGTATTGTAAAGGTTGTCTCAGTTAATACAGAAATAAAAGAAATTACTTCTATCGTTCTATCGAACAATAGTGGAAAGATTTACGAAGGAAGTAAGACTCTGTACGTTGCACAAGCTTATATGGGCTCAAGTAAGGCTGATGCAAAAATAGAGTGGTCTCTCGAAGGGCTAACAAGTGCACAGGCAGAGATTATCAGTGCGGATAGTACTGGAAAGAGAGCATATTTAGATGCAAAGAAGAATGGTGAAGGTTACATTGTAGCAACTGTAAAGGCAAATGGCACAACTCAGACAGAGTCAGTTTCTACAAAGACATATGTTCAGATTCTTGAGAAGCCTACAATTGAAAATCCTACTGCACCAACTGTTTCAAAAATTGTATTGAGTGGAAATCCGATTGTTCAGATTTTACAATCAAGCGAAGGCTACACAGTAAAAGCTACAGTCCTTGATACCAATGGTGATATAACCGATGACAATGTTTCTTGGAATAGCTCTAACGAGGATGTTGCAACGATTCTCTCTTCAGGGAATACAGCATTAATAATTCCAAATGAAGCTGGACAGAGTATTATTTCTGCGACAGCAGAAGGAAAAACAGAAAGTATTCTTGTTATTGTGGGAGCAATAAACACACAGGAAAAACTAAAAGGGTTAACAGTTAGACCAAATCCTCTAACAATAGAGGTTGGAGACAATTGGACCTTGGAAGCAACCACATTACCGGTAGGCGCAATGGATGTTGGCTCTTTTGCTTGGGCTAGTGATAATCCTAAAGTTGCCAGGGTAACGAAGAATGCGACAAATGAGTTAAAAGCAGACGTCGTTGCTGCAAGCGTCGGAAGTGCAAAGATAACAGTTTATTCTCTCAACAACCCTCTTATTAGCGCTACTACAGAAGTAGAAGTAAAGGCAAAAGGATCAATTAAGAGTGACTCTGTTACAGCTATTGAATTAAGTAAAAATCAGTTATCTCTAGTACTTGGCAAAGACAATGCAGTATCCGTTGATGCAATTGTTTACAAAAACAAGGTTAAGAGTGATAGTGCCACTGTAACTTGGACTAAATCAGAAACAGATGCATTTACAATTACTCAAATTGGATCCAAGACTGTAAACATTGTGCCTGTAAAGGAAGGTGAAGGTTACATTACTGCACAGAGTAATGATGATGCAACATTCAAAGCATCTTGCTATGTAAGAGTAACAAAGACTGAGATAGCAGGTACAGAAATTAGTGCTATTAAAGTTAGTCCAGAAGCAATAACTCTTAAGAAGAATGCAAAGACTACTTTCTCTGTTAGTGTCTATCCAAGCACAATTACAGATTATACTGTTTCTTGGAGTAGTTCTAACGATACAATTGTTAGTGTGACAGAAGACGGTGTTGCAACAGCAAAGAGTTCAGGCAATGCAAGAGTAACAGCAACGATAGGATATAAAGGAAAGACATACTCACAGTATGGAACTGTCTCTGTTTCAGACGACGCAGTTACTCTTAATAGAATAGAGTTATCTGTAAAAGATGTTACTCTCAGAGAATCTGAAAGTATCCAAGTTTCGGCAGAGTTAATTCCAAGTGGTGCAAATGCAAAGCTTACATGGGCAAGCAGCAATGCAAACGTTGCAAGAGTTAATTCCAACGGCGTTATTACAGGTATAAAGAAGGGCTCAGCTGTTATTACAGCTCACGCTTATGATGAAGACATGGAAGCTTCTGTAAACGTTGAGGTAATTGAAAATCAGAAGACTGTTACACCTGGAAGCATCAGACTTTCAACACAAATTGTACAGCTCGATCAGTTGAAACCAGATGAGGAAAAGACCGTTATAGCAACAGTCTATGCAAAAGAGGATAATGCGCCAATTGCAGATGCTGTTGTCACATGGACGATTGAAGATGAATCAGTTGCAAAACTTGATACAAATAAAAACGTCGCAACGTTAAAGGCTGGAGACGCAGGAAAGACAGCATTAAAGGCATGGTATGGTTCTCTTTCATCTACAGCTGTTATATACTCTGGGCTTACACCAACGTCCTCTACAGTGTTAGACCGTTTATCAGTATCACCTTCGGTAATTGCTATTGAAACAGGCAAGACGGAAAAGGCAAGTGTCAAAGGTTTCCCTGCTGGAGCAAGTTTTACACCAGAATGGGAGAGTAATAATACTCAAGTTGCAACCATTAACGATGAGACTAAAAACGCTAATATTGTCACAATTAATGGCGTAAAAGAAGGGCAGGCGACGATAACTGTTAAAGATGCTAATGCAGATAAAAAGGCAACTTTAGCGGTAAAGGTTTATGACGATATTTCAAATGCTGTTACAGGCGTCTATCTTGATAAATCCGGTCTCTCCTTTGATATTGCCGAGAAAAGTATGGCAACAGTTAGTGCTAAGGTTTATGTAAACAAGACTTTTGCACCATCTGAAAAGGTAAAGTGGACACTTCTAAATGAAGACCTAATTACAGGAAGTGATTTAGTAGTTTTTGTTCCGACAGATAGTACTGGATTAACTATTGGTCTTAAGCCAAATGCATCAAGAACAATAAAAACAGGGAAGGCATATTTAAGAGCCACATCTGTAAAAGATACAGACATGTATTCACAGGTATTTATTGAAGTTGTTGATTCTTCAACAGCTCCTGTTAAGGTTACAGAGATTCTATGTGAAACCGACACAGCAACACTTCCAGTAGGTTCTACACGTACATTCCGTGCTGTTACATATCCTGATTCCGTAAAAGCCGATGTTAGATGGATGGTTATCGACCAAAAACCAATAAATGGTACAGGTAATGTTATAACTACAGATATCTATGGAAAAGTTACAGCAGTAAGTGAGGGTAGTGCTACACTTAAGGCATACGTATATGGATCATCACCTGAGCTATCAGATACTGTAGCAATTACAGTTACAGCTACAGGAAATGCAGACGAACCATCTAAGTATGAAATTGGATCGATTAGGCTCTCTCCATCTCAGCTTCTTCTTAGCCAGACAGCTACATTCCCAACAACTCTGACAGCTAGGATTTATGATAAGAGTGGAAAAGAGCTGACTACTGAACAGGTTAATTGGAACATAGACGGAATAAAAGATATTGCAACTGTTGTAAGAACCCAGGGTAATGTTCTTTATCTCGAAGCAAAGAGTGCAGGAAAAGGTGAAATAATTGCATCTAAGACAGGTGCAGACGGTAAGACAATTACTGCATCAGCGTATGTTGTTACAGGAGGAGTAGTAAATCCTGAAGAGACATATATAACAAATCTAACATTTAATAGGTCAATGCCTATTTATTTAGTTGCAGGCGATGGCAAATCAGAAACAGCAACTCTAAGATACACACCAGAAAGTAAGAGTGCCGAAGGAACTGTTTGGTCTAGTCGCAACTACGATGGTTACATACAGTTTGCAACCAATAACACTAGTATCACTGCAACCGGTTTAAAGGAAACTCCAGCAAATTCACCAGTTGTTGTAACAGCTACTTCAGCAAGTAAAGATGTTAATAATAACTCTCTTTCTGCTGACGCTATTTTCAAAGTTGTTGCATCTAAGGATGAGTTGCCTGAAGTGACCTCTCTTACTCTCGATAAAACGAGACTTGTTCTCGACTTATCAGAGAAGGCCGTTGCAGCTGTTACTGCTACAGCATTTGACGCAGATGGAAAAGTTGTTCCTGGTGCAAAAATTGAATGGGAACTAAGAAACAATACAACTACAAATGTCTCAATTACTAACACAACAGGTCCTACTGTTGGCGTTAACAAGGGGACAATGCCAGGCAAGGTTGAACTTGTTGCTACATGTGGCGAAGTCGAAATTGTATGTAACGTTGAAGTTATAGATTCGTCTACATTTATGGGCATCAGTGTTGGGTCAAAAGAAATACGTCTCGTAAAAGGTGGCAATGCAACTATAAGCGTTTATGGCACACCATCCGACATGTTCAAAGAAGCTTCTTGTAGCGTTTCAGGAGATGTAGACGCTGTAAGAATTATTTCTGACGGAACAAAGAAGAATTTCACCGTAACAGCATTAAAAGCAGGAACTGCATTCCTACGCTTTATCACAGAAGTAAATGGTAAACTTTACACAGCAGATGCTGTAGTCTATGTAAACGACCCAGAAACAAGGAGTGTAAATTCGATCAGCTTTACTCCTAAATCTCTTTACTTAGCATACGAAGGCGCAAAGGCAGATTTAACAACAATTCTTTACGATAAGAATGGCAACGTTGTACAAGAGTCTGTTGAATATAAAGCCGAAGATCCTTCTATTGTTGAGTTAAACAAAACACAAACAGGAGTTGAGGTAACAGCGTTAAAGAAAGGCGCTACATCTGTGTACGCATATTCAAATGGCGTATCTTCTCAGTCTTACATTATGGTAGGCGAAAAAGCTCTTGCAGACGATAAACTTGTAAAGATTATCCCAAGCATGGACAATGTCACAATGAAGAAGAATCAGGTACAGGATGTTGCTCTTACAGCTGTTCCTGCGTCTTACCAGTTCCAGAATCTAGTAGTAGCATCAAATAGAACGAATGTTGCTACAGCTTCAATTGAAAATGGGGCTTTAAGAATTAAAGCACTAGGAGAAGGCACTGCTGTTATTACAGTAAGCGAAGCTAGTGTGTCTACAGATATTACTGTAACTGTAACAGGTATTGCGCAACCTGCATTTATTGAGTTTGATAAACAGAGTGTAAGTTTAAAGCAGGAGTCTACTTCAAGTGAGACTGTCAACGCATATGTTTACGATCAGGATAAGACACTTCTATCTTTAGATATTGCTCTTTGGCAGACAAGTGATTCTTCTATTGCGAAAATAACAAAAAAGAATGCTAATTCTATAACTGTTACTCCAGGAAACATGGGAGAAGCTAAAGTTACAGCGAATGTTGGAAAAGTTTCATCTTCCTTCCCTGTTTTTGTAAATGCAGTAGAAAAAATTGCAGATGCGCCAAGTGACATTAAGGCGGCACAGGCTAATATCAAGTTAGCTGTAGGAGACACAACAGAAGTTAACGTTTTCTATGAGCCTACAAACGTAAAAGAGACAGGAAAAGGTCTTACTTGGAATGTAAAGGATACGAAGATCGCTTCAATCGTACCTCTTTCAAATGGTAAAGCTTCTGTAACAGGAAAGACTGTTGGAAAGACAAGCATTACAGCAAAAAGTAACGTTGGTGTAGATGGCAACAAACCTTCTACTGTATTCAATGTTACAGTTGTTCCTGAGACAGACAAGGATGTGTATCGCATTGAATTAGATAAGACAGAAATCGCATTGAATTTTTCCAAACAATCTTTTATCAACGCACATCTTTACAAAAACAATGTTGAAGTTGATGCTTCTGAGATAAATTGGACAGTGGAAGCACAGCAGTCCGTTGTTAAGTTAAGCTTTGTCGATGGTGTATCATTGACTGATAAATATACAGGTTCAGGCGTTGGAATAGAGGCAGGGACAGCAGCAGGTGTTGTTTATGTTGTTGCAAGTTATGCAAACACATCTTCAAGGGCACAGGTTGTAATTTCTGACTCTAAGCAAGCTACAACAGGACTCACGGCTGTTGCTATTACAAGTAAATACATGGTAATGGAAGAAGGCGAAACTGTATCGTTTACAGCAACGACTCTACCACAAATTGCAGGCGTAACATATACATGGAACTCTTCGGAAAAAGATTTAGTCGAATTCATTGCCATTAATAACAATACAGTAACACTAAAAGCATTAAAGAAGGGCTCTACTAAGATTTCTGTTGTTGCAACTCTAGCAGGGTATAATACTCCAGTTAAAGATGAATCAGTTCTCCGCATTGAAGAAAAAGGAGCATTAGATACAACATACAAGTATTCAGCCGTAAAGCTTGACAAGACGTCTCTTACAATGCTTCCAAATGGTAGCTATGCCACTGTTACGGCTACCTTAGTTGATAAAAACAATAAAGAAGTAGAAGCTGCCCTTTCAGGTTGGGATATCCTCGATTATAGAGGAAACGTTCTCGTCTCCTGGACTCCAAACGGCTATACTTTTGGTACAGATACTAAGACTTATTCAACACTAGAAGCTGTTATTAAAGCTGCAAAGGATAGTGCTATATCTATTCCATTCACGCAGTTTGAGGTAATAGGCGCAAACAACAGTATCGTACATGTAACACCTACGGTATCAGGAATATTCTTTATTGAGGCGAAAGGACCTGTTGAAAACAACAAGTACGTTTCATCAAAGATGATGCTAGAAGTATCAGGTGGCATTACAGGCGTTGGCTTCAACTCCTCTTACTTGCACTTAATTAAGGGCGAGAAGGTACAGACAACCGTTTCAACGTCTCCAACCAATGCACAACTTACTGCATATCAGTGGCAAGAGAAGGTGGCAACTGCTGGTGGAAAACAACTTATTGATATTCAGGACGCTACAGTGTCTAGTGCTTATCTATTCGGCCGTGAAATTGGTACAACTGCCGTCGAGTACACTGCAACTGACACAACAGGCGTATCAATGAATGCACAGATGACCGTTCAGGTTCATGACCCTTCTTACGGCACAGGTGGTATTAGAAACATAAGTTTCGATAACGTCTATGCAACGGCATCCTATCCATATCAGACAGCAACTTACAAGGCTACAGCGTACTACATGGATGGAACAACAGCGGAAGATAGCGATATTACATACAAAGTTTTCAACTCCGATGGGTCGTCTGCAACTGATGGTAACATTACAAGAGGCGAGGGATACGATACCAAAATTGCAACCTTTACAATTACAGAAAACGGTGTAAGAATTACGCCATTTGCAAAGGGTACTGTTAAGGTAGTCGCTACACTTAATAAGGACGGAGCAGAATTTACAGCGGAGATGTACCTCAATATTGTAGGTAACTCATCTCAGCTCACGCCGTCGTCTTCTTCAATTATCCTCTATACCGGTGGTTCGGCAAAGATTGACCTTACTACCGATAACGGCCATAACAACGAGTACGAAGTTGAGCTTATTAGTGAGTACACTAAAGACGGTCACAAGATTGTAGGAGGTTTCTTAGAGGGAACTGAAACTGTCATGCAGTCTGTCTTTACGTTCCTCAAGTCAACTGTTAAAGGTAACTCAGTAACACTGGGTACAAAAGCACTCCTGACCGAGGGACAGCGAAAGAGTGGTACAAATTATAGTGGTAGCAAGTATCTTCTTACAGACGGTGGTGAAGGAACTCTTACAGAGGCACAGTACAATGAAATCGTTGCTACGTTCCCAAGAACTGCGGCGTTTAAGGTTACTACAGCTGACGGTCAGAGTTCTACAATTATCAACGTAACTGTTAATCAGCTCCCTACCGGCAACTCTTATCCTCTAGAGCTTACTTTAGACATAAGCAAGGTTGATTTAACGCCTCCGTTTACAACAGAGAATACGGTTAAGGCTTCTCTAAAGGACATTGCAAATAGAGAGACGACAGGTACAATTAATTGGTACTACTATCCAGTAGGCTCTGAGATTGATGAGGATGACCATAAGCTTGATACAAAGAAAGCTGTGGACAAAGATACTATATCAGCGTACTTCTCAGCAGACGGCAAGACTATGTACTACACTCCTAAGCTCTCTGGCTTATATCGCTTAAAGGCTGAGTGTGTGCAGAACCCACAGCTAACAAGCATTGCTACAATCAACGTTGGCGGTAGTGTAACCGGCGTTACATCGTCTGTTGGCTCAAGCTTACGCATAGAGAAGGGTGCAAGTGCAACGGTAAGTGCAGTATTCACACCAGAAAGCGCACTCGCTAGAACAGCATACTTTGCTCTTGATGAAACTATAAAAGCTCCAAATGGTGCTCCTTTGTCTCGCGTTATTGAGAACACAAAGCTCGATAACAATTATCTCTCTATAACTGTCAACAACGGTGCGGAGACGGGCGATACTGCAACAATCTATGGCAAGTTATCAACGGGCAATGAAAACCGTCAGATGCTAAGAATAATCTATCCACAGACGACAGCAGGTGAGTCTACGTTAAATAGTCTCAAAGGTCAGGGCTGTTTCTATACATTAACTGGCACGACAATGAAGGCATGGACTCTCGATACAGAGGGTAATGTTATAGATAAGCTTGATACAAACGGCAAGCCTATTAGCATCGAGGTATTCTTCTACTCTGTAACAGTAGACGTATATGCGAACAAGACTGTTTATGCTTTTAAGGCAAGTGGAGCAACTGAAGTTAATCCTAACGATGTAAAAGGGTCTGTATTAACTTACAATGTTACAGCGTCAACAAACACATCCAATACCGATAACACATTTAGTAATTGGGATTGGGTCGAGGCGAAGCTCGTAGGAGCTGACACTAACATGGTCTATGCGTCATCCGTACCGGTTGACGCTGACGGCCACTCGCTTTATCAGGCAACAGCGAATGGTGAAGTGAAAGTCAAAACTGAAAACGGCGACAAAGCTGTCGCTGTTGAAAGTGGCAAATACTATCCAGAATCTAGTTACTTCACTACCGAGACAAAAGGCCTTGAGGCGAAGGATTTAAAGAACTACAACTCAAAGAAGACAGTTCTAAGATTTTTTGCTGATATCAAAACAGATGGCATAACAGACAACGCTTACAAAAATGCAGAGCTTGTAAGTAACAAAGACGTTAATCAGTTCTGGTTCAAAGCAACGGGCGCCGAGTTTATTGCAGGTACAGTTTACGAAGTAAGCGAAGAAAGCAGTTCGGAAAATCCTGATGATAAGCAGTATTACGTTAATAGCAAGGGCAAGAAGGTAAAGGTCTTTGATACAAAGGACCTAAATTACGCATCGCCTCTTGTTGGACGCTTAGCGTTAGTAGAAGTTCCAGCTCCTCTCTCTGATTTAGAGCAGGGGAGGCTTCTTGCATCTGAAAACAATTCGGTATATAAATTCACACTTAATTCTAGTGCGATTCCGACAGAGCCACTCGTTTTAAAAGCTGGTATATCGGAGAAGGTAAAGGAAGAGAACAAGAACGATTCCAAGTACTACGATACCGAGACAACAGGTTTTACGGACTCTGATACTAACGTATTTATTGGTGGCAAGATTCAGTCAATTTCTCCTGGAATAAGTGAACTTAAAAACAACGGTTCAAGCAGTGTTAATACAGCTGACGGCTCAATGATACAGTTAATAGAGGGTGCATCAGCCATTATAAAGCTCTCCTATAATCCATCATATACACATCAGAGAGAGGTAAGATGGGAAGTTATCGGAGGTAGTACTGTTACTAATTCATATACAATTACACCAAGTAAGGACTCTACTCAGCTTTCCTTTGTTGCTAATAAAATTGACGCTAACAAAGACCAAGAGACTGTGCACTTAAGAGCTACCTCTATTTACAATCCAAATGTCTATTGTGACTTCACGGTTGTTATACAGTGTATTGTTAAGTCTATGAGCTTTACAACGAAGGCTATGACTAGAGCTAATACTGAAGATAACAAGGGTCAGCCTATATATCGCTTGATATCAGACCAGATCAATTATCCAGACAAGCAGAGTTCTGACAAAGTCGAGTGTTACGACTATGCAGACGTAGCGGGAGATGCAGCACTTGTAGACGCATACTTAATTGAGATGACGCCAACGCCTAAGTTTGGGTACAACTTTAAAGCCGAAATTATTGAAGGGTCAAATATTGGAAGCTTAGATACTACCGATCTAGACGCATCTTCAAATTCTTTTCGTTTTGTTCCAAAAGGTCGTGTTTATGAAAAATACGATGAGAACGGTAAACCTGCATCTAGTGCTTACGAAGTCGAATATGGTAACGTCACAATTAGGGTAACTTGTGAAGACCTCAACTACTCGAAAGACTTTACAATTAACTATGGCGCATCTGCCGGTCGTATTGTAAGAGATATTGAAAACCCTCACGAAGGCGATAATTGGATGCAGTGGGATTCTGCAACATCTCCCGACGGTGCACATTATCTATATGGCCTAGAAGCTATCGTTCTTTATGAAGGCGAGACGTTCCCTGTTACAATGATTGACTTCAATAGTGGGGATTTAGGTAATGACCAAGGTACGTTCTTCCAGCATTGGACAGACGATAGTTACGATTCCTTTATAAAGTGGTATGTTGCCGACGGCTACGGACAGGTCTGTTACGATGGCACAAATTACTATGCTGACATGGCAGGTAATGCAACCGCTTCAGATCGCAAATGGACCGGTGGTATTAGTTTCGCAACAAGCGGAAAGAATATCGGAACAGAAAAGAACGATCCTCGTTATACTGATGACCTAAGCGACGTAGAAAAAGAAGAACTACTTTCCGAAAAAGGACTTTTAGGTTCTGTCTGTATTCTTAAAGCGGAGAAACAGGGCATATTCACTCTTAATTATACTCTAATTAAAATTCTTAAGAACTCCGAAACGGGCGAAGCTATTTTAGATAACGATGGTAACCCTTGCTACATAACAACAGTCGGTTCAATTCCTGTTTACGTTATCTCCCGCGCTAACCAAACAATGCTCGCTGCACTAAGTTCGATTAGTCAACTTAAAGTGCCAGCTTATCTCTGCGACAAGTATATATCTAAAACTAATCTCGATAAGTGGTTTATGCCAGCACGTGATAATGGAATTACCGACAGTAAAACTAACTTGCAAGCTAATGCCGCAATTTGGAGAGGTAAGACTTTCATCGCCTTTGACGAAACTCATGAATACGGAGGGAAGGCAAAAACTTACTACGGCCTCAGTGACACAGATTTCGGCTCAGGTACTGATAACACCCTCGATTTCTCGGGACTTTCTGCGTCCGATTTTAACTCCGCTTTTGGATATGCTTCGAGTATTTTTATTGCAGAAGAAGAATCGTCAACCGTAACAGTTAACGGGTCTCAGACAGCTAGTAAGGTTGACTACAACAATAACCTTTCGGACGTTCTCGCTGTTTCTGCATTAAATAGGAGCTTCCAGAAAATCAATTTTGAAAACCTCGTTCTCGCAGGCGATAGCGGTATTGCAATCCTCAAAGCTACTCATAACTTCTTCGTCGGTAAAAATAAAAGCGCAGATGTACAACAAGGTGAGTGGGTAAAAAACAATTCAACATATGTAGAGGGAAAGGGAAACGTCTTAGATTTCTCCGGTAACAATATCGAATCAATTACCTTTACAAATCTCGATTTTGAAAACACAGACGGTATTCTCTTGAGAGAAAGCACCGAACTCGCATCAGGTAATTATCTCAAGTCGTTTGCTATGATCGACTGCGATTTCCTTAACGGTCAGTTCTACGACGGCAACTACGCGTGGGGCGACAAAAACACAAAACTTGTGCAGAATATCTCCTTCGAAAGCGTAGGTATTAACAAAATCAAGATGAGCAACTTTACCAATGCCACACGAATAGCCTTCAGTGGAACTGTAGGTGCTCCAAGTGGCGAAGGTTCAGACTTTGCTAATTCGTACTTGATTCTAGAAAACATGAAAAACAGTGGCGAAAAAGACCCTGTCGTTTTCGATACAAGTAACGCTATAGATTTGCATTTTAATAAAATGGAAATCAATAACTCGAATCTCACCGAAGTCGATTTCGAACGCTGTATCTCCAACGTTAGAGAGATGGAAATTGATAAAGTTAACGCCGGAAACAAGCTTTCTATACGTGGACAATCATTGCAGAAACTCTCTGTAACAGGTGGCACAACGCTGAATGCACAGAAAGAAAAAGCGGTGTTCGCAACCGGTGCTTTCAACGCTTCCCTCGGCGTAAAACCCTCTTTAACAATCGATAACGTTACAATTAGTAGTATGGAAATTACGGCTACAGGAAATGGTTCAAATGACGCTCCTTCCGGCTTTAATCAGATTTCTGTTAAAAATAGTAACACTACTGATATCGAAATTATGGGCGTTGGTTCTTACTCTAATACCGAAAACGTTGATATCGCAAATATCAACTCTAACGGTAATGTTAAAATCACTCTCAGTGCTATTAACAGTCTCAAGAACCTAAATATAACAACAATACCACGCCTAAGTACTCTAACACTTTCAAATGTTAAATCGAAAGAAACAGCAAACGTTAGAATTTATAACGCTGGCTACTATGATAACGGATTCACTATAGAAGGCAAGGGTACAGTTGTTAAAATGCTCGAAATCGGAAGAACCAAAGACGGTACACAGAGTAAGCTCGCTTCTATCAATAATCCAATTGAGACACCTCTCTTGGAACTAAACGGCGTATCTGCTAGCAATTTGTCGTTAGAAGGATCTACTATTGGTAAAATCGTTGTTGGCGACAGCAATATTAACAACGCTTATGCTAATTTCATCGGTACGCTAGATTTAGCAAAAATTACTAATAACGTTAATCTGTATCTTAACGGTACTAAGAATGGCGATAATCGTATCGGTACTATTTACGCTAAAGGAAAGATTGTAGATACCATACAGGTTACAAATGAAAAGGGTGGTGGGTCTCTTACTGTAAACACTTTCAACCTTAATGAAGCAACTATCCACGAAAACTCTCTAAGAGCTGCTATAAAGGCTGTCGGTAATGGTAATAGTGACCAACTTACGGCAAAAAAAAGTAAAGTTATAGCATCTTCTAACACAATAAAATTTTCTGGAACAGGTACTTCAACAGTAACAATCCCTGGAAAAGAAGTTGTCACAACTACTGAAACTTCTGTAGCTCGTCTGTCAGAACTCATAGGTTATAATGAATCTGATGCAAAAAAACAGCACTCTATTAAGTGTTACGATTATTTCAAGCAGGAAAGCGTACCTAGCATAAAATTAGACGCTAATAAATGTACTACAGAATGTAAGAACTTTGAAGATGGTGGCTTGAAACTTCATTACCATGCTCCAACTGGCAAGATTTATATAATGGAGACCCATGAAAAGGCAAAGAACTCATATAATCAAGATATACAAGTTGGAACAACAAAAGATTTAAGTGCGAAGGAATTAACAGAGTATTACAAGATTGTAGGGACAGAAGAGGTAATTAAAAATGCTAAGGATAACAATAATGACCAAATACTGTTCAAATATAAGTACAGTTCAGGTGTAACAATAGAGCATATTGGAGAGCATATTGGAAATGGTCCAAACAAGTCTCATAATAAGGATAGAATCATGGATGGTTGCGTAATAAAAGTTACAACTAGAGATGGAAAGACACATTATTTCCAACCATTCTCTTTAGATGTTAATAACACTCCAAAAGTGTCCGGCGAAATCGTACTTGACAAGCCACATGGAGCAAACTCTTATGCTCCTCCAACAACATTTTATGAATATGAAGGAGTAACAGGAGAAGATTTTCTAACTAACGCAAAGGGCAGTAACGAACCTATCAAAGACGAAAATGACAAACCTTGGTACATTAGAACGTCATATCTTGGACCTTATAATACAGCAGAAGAAAAAGCTCGGGTAGGGCAAATACTGACAGAAAATAACTATCTCCAAAAAGATGGTTCAAATGAAGTTTTAGTTGAAAATGTCATTGAATTGATAAAAAAGACGGAAACGAAAACTCACATCGAAGGTGGTGGAACTATTACCGTTGCAAACAAGGGCGATGATAGATGTCAAAATATTTACTTATCCGAAATGCAAGTTTATAGTTCATTTGAAAATGCAAGTGCAGAACGAAACCAATATAACAACGTTAAAATTGAGGTGGCTTTAGATAAACTCAAAAAACTTGACGTAGCTAACTGCAAATTGTCAAGTTTGGTAGTCCAATCGCAAAACGCTATCGAAGAAATAAAATTCTATAATAATGGTCTGTTGGGTAGCGGATACATTAAAGTTAACGATTTTGTCTACAACAACGGTGCTTGGAGTAATGCTACATCAATTCCTGTAAAGACATATGCGTATAACTGTAATATTTATCGCTATATAAGAATTTCATCGGATGAAGGAGGTAATTATTTTGGTACTGAATATATGAGACTAGGGCAAGATATAGAAAAATCTGAGAAAAGCGGTGCAATTATTACCGGAGAGTGTGCAGGAGATCACCATGGATGGGGATGGCATACTGAGGCAACGGTAACTGCACTTATAGCTGGAAACTATCACTATTCTAGATCAAGCAACCTAAATTGGTACGAAAGTTACTCTGAAAATTTTTCAGCAAGTATATCTAAAATTGGAAAATCTGGACAGCTAATAGGCATATGGGCTAAATCATACTCTAACGATTGGTGGAATAGCGCACATATAGGTTTTACAATTTACCCATTCGGTTAACAAAACAAGGGTGCTCTCAAAAGAGCACCCTTTCTTTTACATCGTTGGTTCTGAAGAAACAATCGAATTTGGTGTTTCGATATACCACTCTCCAGCACTATCCCGTTTCATATCTTCTTTAAGATTTGCAACAATACCTTCTGGCCATCTGTCTTTTTCAGGAATGAAAGCATCGTCTATATTCCATGCTTTAGTAGAACGGAATCCCAGCGGGCTTGAGATTTTCCAACCTTCGTTTTCTTCATCGAAAGTGTCTTCATTTTTTTCTATCTGATTTTTAAGATATAAAGGAGTCTCAAGATCGGGGTAAATTTCACCATTATTATACATATCACAAGTGTCTGGAGTATATACAAACGCTCTAGGTGTTAAATACAAACCCACTCGTTCAGTTGATTGATCTTTATAATAACAGTCATAAAACCAGAAAAGAGGACCATTTAAGTCTGTTTTCTTGTATTCTTTTTTCGCACGTGTAGGGCCAATATTCCAATAGCCAGTGATTTCTGTTACCATTCCAAGGCTAACTTTCCCATCACTTTCTTTTTCTGTCGAAAAAGCATAGTCTGTTTTTTCAAATTCGACATAATACACTTCTGTAGGATTTTGGCTGTTATAATAAGTATAATAAGAACTACCTGACGTAAAATAGCCCATTTTATAGGTATAATTTTTTATATCGTCTGTTATTTCTTCATCCGGAACTTCCTCGTAAGTTCTGAATATAAAGTGGTTGTCGTCGTAAGGAGATATGATGTATAACTTGTTATTTTCTTTAACAGCAATATATGACTGAGGTTGCACAAAAATGTCATCTCTATCAACATTTGCAAAATCTATGCTTGGGCTAAGTTTATTACTATTTTCAATAGGATCTCGATAATATTTCATAAGGTCTTTAAAAGGAGCATTATGAAAATTAACGACTTTTTCTTCTTTTTTTTCTATTTTTCCAACAGTTTTATTTACGGATCTTCCCATTTCGCACGAACACAGCGCAAATAGCGCAACTAAAATACATAAAATAAATAAAAATTTTCGCATATAAACCTCCCTTTTTTATCCCTTCCTATAAGAGTTTGCGTTGCAAACCCCCAAAACATTGTACACGTCCTCGCTGAAAAAACAAACAAAAACAGAAAGAAACAAGTACGCTCACGAAAATATTGACGTTTTGTGCTATAATAATAGCAAATTAACACCGGAGGTAAAACTTGGCACAGTACACATTCACCGTGAAAATTGAACTCGAAAACGAGATGCGACCCGATATTCTTGAGTACCTTTTACTCAAGAAAGTCAAAGAATTAAACGTTAACGTCTCAGCGGGCAAGGAGGAGCACCCGATAGAAGTGGACGTCAAAGGTAAGAAGGGCTAGACCCTTCTTTTTTTTGAGCCTTTTCGTTGTTTAATATATCGTGAGCAAGAAGTCCCCCTCCTCTATAGGTCTCTATAGGTGGTGGGATGA
>ERZ808286.506-NODE-506-length-25315-cov-4.293191_pt1 | contig 25315 bp, 27 predicted proteins | sample MGYA00521276_ERZ808286 | MGnify/ENA primary metagenome ERZ808286 (study PRJEB31516, sample SAMN03275607) | gut metagenome | biome: mammalia-associated habitat; material: feces | host: Papio cynocephalus | place: Kenya | collected 2012-08-01 ... | reverse complement strand
TTTTGCAGGAATTTGTATGATTTTAATGTCATTCCCTTGCTTGACAAGGGAATCTCTGTACGCATGGATTATCGGGGCAAGCCGAAGAATGACGGCTTGGGGATTTGCATACCTAATGGTATTCTGAAAGTTTTTGCATCGCAAAAACTTGGTAGTGAGCGTGCGAACGCAGCTTAGGGCATGGAAGCCCGTAAGTTCTAAAATGTTGATTGAGCTTGTCGAAATCACATTTTGGAATGAGCGTGAGCGAAGGTCGCAAGCAAAATTGCTTGCTTACCAAGTTTTATAAAAACTTGAGGTGACAGCCGGGTCAGCACGCCAAAAACTAAAATCCCATGAGTTTCTGCCAGCCGGGCATAAAAAATTCTTCAATGACAGCCAAACAGTGCTCGGTTTCCGCCTGCGTGTAGTCGTGGATGACCGGCTCAAGCATTGCCGTGTATGCCGCGCTCAGAATCGTGTGCATTTCCTTTTCGCTCACATCCACCACTTTGTTTCCGCGCGACTTCAGAAAATCAAGGACTTTCAGCATTTCCTTCTGGTCCTCGTTCACCATGTCGTGCAGAAAATTCTCATAGCGCGTGCCCTCCGACTTTGTAAGAATCAGCTTAAAATCCTCGCGTCGCGGATAAATAATCTCGCGGATCATGTCGATGTCGTTGTTTTTCATAAGCTCGGCGGCGGAGACATTTTCTTCAATCTGCGCATATTTCGTCGCGATGTGGTTTTTGCGCCACCGCCTGAACTCGCAAAGAGAGGGCTCGACCAGCTGCGAGAACAGCTCCTCCTTGTCCGCGCAATGCCGGTAAAGCGCCGCCGAAGTAACGCCCGACCGCTTCGCAATTTCGCGGATTGAAGCTTTTTCAAAGCCGTTTTTTGAAAATTCAGCGCGCGCGGCCTTTAAAATTTTCTCGTGTGTTTCAGATTTTTCTTTTTTCATGGTTTTATTCAATTAAGTTATCAGTGATAACAGTTTTTGCAAAGACGACTATATCATCATAAAAAATCGGCGTCAACTGATTTGTTCCTGATTTGTTCCTGATTTTTATGAAGTTCGCGGATGCTCGTCTGAATTTTCATTATATTATAGAAGATGTTGAGATGGTTTTCGCTAATCGAGGCCTTTTTTGTGATTTTGCGCTAGAAACAGAAAATGCTTTTGTGGTACAGTATGGGAAACACTAAGGGGGTAGAGGATATGAAATCTGATTCGTTCACGGAATTTATCAATGACCATTTTATGCTGTTCACGTGTGTCCTTTCCGGTGTAATGGCCGGGCTTTATGTCTGGAAGGGGATAAAAGAGGGATTTCCGATTGGAAATTGGATTATGGTCGTGATAAATCTCGTCTACATTCCTTTTGTTCTTATTTTTAAGAGGAAATGTTTTTCGTATTTCTATCTTGTCTATTCCGTCATACTTGTTTTTCTGATTGCCTTTGAGGAGACTTTTCTTTTCAATAATTTTACGGCGCTTTTTCTTGTCTGTATCGTCGTGATGATAAATCCCAAGATAATACGGCTCGGTTTTATTCTTTATTTTTCCGCTGTTTGCGTCGCCTTTTCTATTAACGGTGAATCCGTATTCCACTTTCTGATTCATGTTGTGCGGAGCATCTGGTTCTCCGGCATTGTCCTTTTTGTCCTGAACAATAAATTTGAACGCAAAAAGCTTGTTCTTTATGAGGATGAAATCAAGATACTTGAGCAGCTCTGCGACGGAAAGATTTATCAGAAGGAAGTTGAGGGGTACAGCGAAAATACCGTGTACCGGAAACTCAAGGCTGCCCGTGAGAGAAACGGGAACATCACCCGCGAGCAGCTTGTCGAGCTTTTCCGCAATGAGCGCAAGGCCGGCTTGCACGGAAAATGAATTTCCGCCGCCGCTGACAGAGCCGTTTTTTCTGCCGGCTCCGCCAGTTTTCCTTTCGCCTGACTTTTCCGCCCTATTTTCTTTGGGACAGTTCTTTGTCAAGCGCATAAAGTCCCTCCGGCGTGGAACCGAATATCTCGTATTTGGTGATAAGTGACCGTGCGTTCTCCTCCTCTTCCAGCTGTTCGGTTATGAACCATTCAAGAAAATTCAGCGTGAACAGGTCGTTTTCCTTTTCAGCCTGAAAGTAGATGTTGCTTATGAGCCCTGTCACATATTCCTCGTGGACAAGAGCGGCTTTGAGCGTCTGCTCTATTGATTCGGGCTTTTTCTGGGGAGCGTTTATCGGAAGCAAGTCGATTTTCTGGTCGGTTCTGCACAGATAATCGTAGAATTTCATCGCATGGGATTCCTCCTCCCTTGCCTGAATTTTGTACCATTTCGCAAATCCGGAAAGCCCTTTCTGCTCAAAAAACGCCGCGAATCCAAGATAAATGTATGCTGACTCGAATTCCTTCTGAATCTGAGCGTTCAGAAGTGTCGAAATGAATGTTGATATTTCCCTGCTCATTTTTCACCTCCCCAGTCGGCCTTCCACAGTTTGTGGATGTTGCAGTATTCGTACGCCGCCTCAACCCGTTCTCCTGTCATTACGGCAAAATCCACCTGCGGTGAATTTCCCGGGGCAAGCCATTTCTGCTGGACTCCCTGATCGGTCTGCAGCAGAATCCATTCAATATAATGCTCCGCCACCGACGGATGGATTTTTGAGCCGACCGTGACGGACACGGTGTTTCCAGTAATCTTTATCACCGGAATATGCTTTTCCGCGGCTCCGTCGCTTGTTCCCGGAACAAGTTCCTCCATTACCTCTCCGCAGCATACCGTCGGTAAGCCGGAATCCTTCACCATGGAAAAGATTTTTCCGCAGTGACTGCAATAGTAAAATTTAAGCTGCATTTGATGCCTCCTTTTGGCTTTGTGATTCAAGCATAACACCTATCCGAGAAAAGTGTGAAAAAAACACCCTCAAACAGTCACCAAAAAATCACCACCGGATTTGCGGCTGTTTGCGGATAAAAATTCTCATGTCGGGAAAGGATTCGTGCGGAATCGTAATAAAATTGTTTTGACATTCGGCTATATAAAACGTATAATTACGAAAATTCAGGATTTATGGAGTTGTCAGCTGTTGCGGCAGCGGCAAAGCACGTTTCCTTTCATCTGATTTTCCGGTCGCATATACAATATATGCTGGCAACGGCGGAGCTATGTCCGTTGCCGTGAATTCTTGCGGCCGCACGTCATAAGAAAATTTCTGTATTTCAGTCACATTTTCCCCCTTGATGGACAGACCGCCATTTTACGGGCCGGGTATAAAAGACAACTCCATAGATTTAAAGATATAAAAATAGGCGTTCCGCCTGCTGATAAAATTCAACTGCCTATACAAAATGGATTTATTCCAATAAATCAAACAAACAAAATTCACAATCAAACTAATTTCTAAAAAACAATGAACGAACCAAAAATCATTCAGCTCCCAAAGATAAGTGACCCCAGGGGAAATTTGTCTTTTTTTAATTCGGCTTTGGAGAAATATTAACTATGGAACTTTGCAGACTTCTTGATTTTAAGGACTTAGGCGATGAGCGCGGAAAGCTTGTCGTTGTGGAAGGCGCGCAGGACATTCCGTTCGAGATAAAAAGAGTCTTCTATATATATGGCTCTGACAACGAGATTGTGCGCGGAAAGCATGCGAACAAGGAGAGCGAATTTGTTCTTATCAATGTTGCCGGAAAATCAAAGGTGCGCGTTACAGACGGAATCGGCGAGCATGTTGTTGAGCTGAACCGCCCTATGCAGGGAATCTATCTTCCAAAAATGGTCTGGAAAGACATGTATGATTTTTCGCCGGACTCTGTTCTTCTTGCTCTTGCAAGCACTCATTATGACGGAAAGGAATATATCCGCGACTATGATGAATATTTGAAGATTATGGGTGTGAAGAAGTGAGCCAGCCTTTAATTTCACTCTGCATTCCGACAAACGGCGTGATTGAATGGGTGTTTCCGGTTCTTGACAGCATTTATTCCCAGAATGTGGACAATGAGCTTTTTGAGGTTGTTGTTACGGACAACGGAAACAATGCGGAGTTTTTTACACTTATGTCTGAGTATGCACTAAAACATAATAATTTGAAGTATCAAAAAAATAATGCATATATGTTTGATAATCAACTTGAAGCCTTAAAACTTGCAGATGGAAAATACTTAAAATTTGTTAATCATAGTGCTGTATTTACAGATGGATCTTTAAACCATCTTATAAAAATTATTAAAGAAAACATTTTAGAAAAACCTGTAATATATTTTTCATGTGGTGCTCTAAAAAAGGACATCTATAAATTGTCTAATTTTGATGATTTTGTAAAAACATTAGGTAAGCTGGTGTCTTGGACAACGGGTGTCGGTATTTGGAAAGAGGATTATGATAAAATTCCTAAAAATGTAAAATATGACAAAATTTCACCACACTCAGGCATTCTCTTTTCTGAAAGGCAAAAGAATAAATACATAGTTGATAACTATCCTTTTTCAAAAGAAATAAGAACTAATCATGCTAATAAAGGTTCTTATGATTTGTTTAAGGCGTTTGCGGTTGAAGAGGTTGCAATTGCCTTGAATTTGTATATTGACAATTCAATAAAGGCAAAAACATTTAAATCTGTAAAAAAAGATTATAGAAAATTTGTTAGTGATCTTTATAAAAACTTTTGCATTCTAAAATCACCTTGTTCTTACAATTTAAAAGGTTTTGATGATGCAATGGGGATTTTCTTTTCAAAAAAACAGATAGTAATGGAAGCATATCTGTTTTTATGTAAATCAGTTTTGGGAAAAATTAAGAGAGTGTTGTTAAGGAGAAAATAAAGATGATACATTTTAATGTACCCCCATTCATCGGAACCGAATTTGAATATATGAAGCAGGCTGTAGCAAATCATAAGATTTGTGGGGATGGTCCATTTACAAAAAAATGTGATGAATGGCTTGAAAAACGTTTTGATGCCAAAAAAGTTATGCTGACGACAAGTGGCTCTTCTGCACTTGATATGGCAGCATTGCTATGTGGAATAAAAAATGGTGATGAAGTTATTCTTCCAAGTTTTACTTTTTCAAGCACTGCAAATGCATTTGTACTCGCTGGTGCAAAACTAGTTTTTGTAGATATCCGTCCAGATACAATGAATATTGATGAAACTAAAATCGAAGCTGCTGTTACAGAAAAAACAAAGGTCATTTGTCCTGTGCATTATGCAGGAGTGGCTTGTGAAATGGATGCAATTATGGATATTGCGAAGAGGTATAACATTAAGGTTGTCGAAGATGCTGCTCAGGGAGTTATGAGTACCTATAAAGGGAAAGCTCTTGGCACAATAGGAGATTTTGGTTGTTATTCTTTTCATGAAACCAAGAATTATTCCATGGGTGAAGGTGGCGCAATAGTAATAAATAATGAAAACTATATTGAAAAAGCTGAAATTCTAAGAGAGAAAGGCACTAATCGTTCTCAGTTTTTTAGGGGGCAGGTTGCGAAATATAACTGGGTGGATTTTGGAGATAGTTACTTGCAGAGCGATTTGAATGCGGCATACCTTTGGGCTCAATTAGAACAGGCTGATAAGATTAACAACAATCGTCTAAAAACTTGGAATACATATTACAATGCATTAAAGCCTTTATCTGATAAAGGAGTTCTTGATCTTCCTGTCGTGCCGGAAGGTTGTATACATAATGCGCATATGTTCTATATAAAATGCAAAGATTTGAAAACACGGCAGGCATTTATTGAATATATGAAAAAAAACGACATTCTCTGTGTGTTTCATTATGTTCCATTGCATTCTGCTCCTGCTGGAAAAAAGTTTGGAAGATTCAGTGGAGTTGATGAACATACAACTTCTGATAGTGATAGATTGGTCAGGTTACCTTTGTATTATGACATTGATAAAAATGATTTGAAAAAGGTAATTGAAAAGACTTTAGAATTTTTTAATTGCAACTAAAATCAAGTGCAATCTTTTCATTCTAAAATGAAGAAAAATAGTTCAAAATATGAGCAACTGCAGTATGTGATTAATGAGAGGAAGTTTTTTTTGCAAGAATATAAATGAGGTGGTTTATATGGATAATTTACAAGAAGATTTGAAAGAGGAGTTTACTGACTGGTACAAAAGTAAAGAGAATGTTTTTTATAAAATTGAAAAAGTGTATAAAAATCTTATCGAAACTTTAATATCAAAAGAACCAAAGTTAGTTTCTCCACAAATTGAAAGTAGAGTAAAATCCTTAGATAGCTGTATTTCTAAAATTGAAAGAAAATATTTAGAAGAAAATGAAGAAATTTTATGTCAAGAAATTTGCAAGAAAATTACCGATTATGTTGGTATAAGAATAATTTGTTTTTATGAAGATGAAATTCCTATTGTCAAAGGGATTATAGACAAGGAATTTGCAATAGAAGGGGAAACAGATAAAACAAAAGAAAAAGAGGAAAGAGATACTTTTGGTTATAGAGGGTTACATCTTGATATAAGAATGAAAGAAAACAGATTTGCATTAACAGAATATAATGATTTATCAGAATTTTCTGTTGAAATTCAGATAAGAACTGTTATTCAAGATGCCTGGAGTAGACTAGAGCATAAGATTGTATATAAAAGAAATGTTCCGCAGGAAATTTCTAGGTCAACAGAACGCCTTGCGGCTTTATTTGAAATTGCTGATTCAGAATTTATAAGATTAAGAGATAAGACAAAAGAACAGGAAGAAAAATCAGTAAATCAAATAAATAAACTAGAAGAAGGAAAGCTAAAGGAGATTGAGGAAATCTCACAGAAGAAAATAAATTTTATTACATTTGATAAATTTTTGAAATTTAAATTTCCTGCTTATACTTTTTCACAAGAAAATGAAAGTCGAATTCTGATTGAAATTTTTGAATGTAATTCAAATTTTTGTCTTGGTGATTTGGATTCTGCATATAAGAATGCTAAAGGAGTTGTAGAAGAATTTAAGAAATTTAAACAAATATCAACTATGAACCCATTTACAATGTTACGGCATATGTTATATTTCGTTGATAATAATAAATATAAAAATCTTTTAACTAAAAAACAGCAAAATATTTTTGATGATTATTTAAAATCAAAAAAGACTAAAGGATACTCATTTTGTACCTTACAGAAACCAAACACCTGATTTTTGACAATCCAAAAAAGATAGATTTAAAGTTTTTTGTAAAAATTACGCTTTCTTTTTTGTTGTCTTTTTTCTATAAAATAAAACTGAATCTCATTTTTCCACGAGAAAAAAGAAACTTAAAATACAAAGTTGCGGTTTGCGCAATTTTCAAGGATGAAGCAAAATATTTAAGGGAATGGATTGAATTTCATAAAATAGTCGGTGTTGAGCATTTTTATCTTTATAACAATTTTTCTACCGATGACTATCTTTCTGTTTTAACTCCGTATATTGATTCTGGTCTCGTCACTTTGATTGACTGGCCTGTAATGCAAGGGCAGATGTCTGCTTATAGGGATTGTGTTGAAAAATTTCAGAATGAAACACAATGGATAGGCTTTATTGATATTGACGAATTTGTCTGTCCGAATTGTTTTGATAAAATTGGTGATTTTTTGGAGCAATTCAAAAAGCGCCCGATTGTAATTGTCTACTGGAGATATTTTGGTTCTTCTGGGATTTTGGAGCGTGATGAAAATTCTCTTGTAACTGAAAGTTTCTTTTCTTGCTGGGAAAAGTACGCCGATATTGGAAAATGTTTTTACAATACAAGTTATGATTATGCTCCAGATTTGAAAGGAAATGAGTGGATGCATTATCGCTGGGGAAAATATAAAAATCAAAAGCTGCCGCCTGTAAATGTATTCGACAATGTTTGTGTTTTAGGCTTTAATCCTGTAGAAACTGATAAAATGCCGATTCAGATAAACCATTATGTTGTAAAATCCCTGAATGAATATAAAGAAAAGTCCAAAAAAGGAGACGCCTGTTTTAAGGAAAACGGACATAATATGAGCTATTTTTGCGAGCATGAAAGAAAATCTCAATTTGCAGATTTTCATATATTCCGATATTTATCTGAATTGAAATTAAATATAGACGAATCATATAAATTAGAAAAAATTAATGGGGGGGGGTACAATAGAATAGTATTTTCTAAGCATTGTGCAATTTTCCAGAAGAGGAGAGCTGCATAATGTTAAAAAAAGAAAATAAATATTTTATTTTGGACAATCCAAGAAAAAAGGGTATAAGAACTTTTATAAAACAAAACTTAATTGAAATAAAAAGCTTTATTTATAAAAGTCTTTTGGATGTTTCACATCCAAAAATTACTGAAAAAAAATATAAAGTTTCAGTTTGTGCAATTTTCAAAAATGAAGCTCCGTATTTAAAAGAATGGATTGAATTTAATCATCTTGTCGGTGTTGAGCATTTTTATATGTATAACAATAATTCAGAAGATGATTACCTATCTGTTCTTAATCCTTATATAGAAAAAGGCTGGATTACTTTAGTCCAATGGCCGCATAATCAAATGCAGATGGAGTCTTATAAGGATTGCATTAAGAATTTTGCTTCAGAAACAAAATGGCTTGGTTTTATTGATATTGATGAATTCATAGTCCCGAAAAGCACGGATAATATTTATGATTTCTTGCAGCCTTTTGAAAGAAAACGTGGGGCGGTAATTATTTATTGGCGGCTTTATGGTTCTTCCGGCTTGATTGAGCGAGATTTGAAAAGTTCTGTAGCTCAAGATTTTACAGTCTGCTGGCCAAAATATAGTGATGTCGGAAAGTGTTTCTATAATACGGCATTCGGGTTTGATTTTAATACAAAGAAAAACAGCTGTTTGCATCATAACTTCTGGGCTAACTGGCATGGAATTAATCTTCCGCCTGTAAATATTTTTGATAAAATTTGTTTTGGTGGTCGAAATGTGGCAAAAAAAGAAGATTTTCCAATTCAAATAAATCATTATTTTACGAAAAGCTATAAAGAATATGCCATAAAACGTGCAAAGGGAGATGTTTACTTTAAGACAAATCCTCATGATGAGGAATATTTTTATGAACATGAAATGAAATGCACCTCTGTAGATTATTCTGCTTATAAATATTTAATAAAATTAAAATTAGCAATGGAAAAACATGACTAACTCGACTAGAGTTTTAAAAAATACGATTTCTCTCTATTTCAGAATGATTATTCTTACTGTAATTTCATTGTTCACTGTAAGGGTTGTGCTGAATTCTTTGGGAGCGGCAGATTACGGACTGTATAATGTTGTTGCCGGCTTTATTTCAATGTTCAATTTTATTTCAGGAACATTGACAATAGCTTCCCAGCGTTTTTTTTCAATTGAAATAGGAAAAAATGATTGGGATGGGGTTAACAAATATTTTTCTGTAAATTTTACTTTATACCTTGCTTTTTGCATTCTGATTGTGCTTTTTGCGGAAACCATTGGTCTTTGGTTTGTGCAGAATAAAATGGTTATCGCTCCGGAACGAGTGACGGCTGCTGTAATTGTTTATCAGTTTTCTGTAATTACATTTATCATAGGAATAATTGTTTCGCCTCATCTTGCCTTGCTTATTGCGGATGAAAATCTTTCAGTTTATTCATTTGTTTCAATTTTTGAAGGTGTATTTAAGATTGTTGTTGCATATTTGTTGTATATAACGACCAAAGATAAACTGGTTGCTTATGGTTTTTTATTATTTTTAGTTTCGATTATCATAAACGGATTCTATTTTATTTATACAAAGCTGAAATATAAAAAAATACATTTTTATATTGTAAAAGATAAGAGTGCCTATAAAGAAGTTTTTGGATTTTTGAACTGGAATATGATTGGCGCACTTGCAAGTGTGGGTAAAGGGCAGGGATTAAATATTGTAATAAACTTATTTTTTGGAACAGTTGTAAACGCTGCAAGGGGAATCGCTTTTCAGATAAATAATGTTGTTTCTTCTTTTTCTATGAATTTTATGAAAGCCATAGATCCTCAGATTACAAAAAGTTATGCATCTGGAGATAAGCAAAAATTTTTTAATATTTCTTGTTCTGCTTCAAAAATATCTTTCTTCTTACTATTTATTATTTCAATGCCATTAATGACTAATATGGAATACATATTGAGATTATGGTTAAAAAATGTTCCTGAATATACAGTTATGTTTGCAAAACTGGCTCTGATTGATGCTCTTATAATGTCTCTTACAGATCCTATTTCAACAGGAATTCAGGCTATCGGAAAATTGAAGTGGTATCAGCTTATTGTAGGCGGTTTGTTTCTGCTGAATGTTCCTGTTTCATATATTATTCTAAAGTTTTTTCAGAATCCGTCTGTTCCTTTTTTTGTTTCAATTGTTGTTGCTTTCTTTATGATGATAGCAAAAATCGTATTTTTTAAATATCTTGGAAAGATTTCAATAAAAGAATATTTAAAGCAAGTTTGTATTCCTGTTTTTATTGTTTCTGCCGTATCTGCGACATTCAGCTGGCTTTTGTTGAAGAATCCTGAAATGTTTGGAATGTTGCTTCTGAATGTATGTACAGAGGTTGTTTTTATCTCTGTTCTGGTTCTTTTTATAGGGTTAAATAAATGCGAAAGAAAGTTAATTCTTTCAAAAATTCCTATTTTCAAGAAGTTTTATAAGGATTAAGTTTTATGCTGACAGTTTATAACTCAAAAGATATGTGCTGTGGCTGTACAGCTTGTGAAAGTGTTTGTCCAAAGAGTGCTGTAAAAATGCAAGCTTTGGCTGAAACAGGTTTTAAGTATCCTGTTATAAATCAGGATATTTGTGTTGACTGCGGTCTATGCAGAAAAACATGTCGTTGGGTAAATCCTAAGATTGCCGTACCTGAAATCAAGAGATTTTTCGCCTTAAAAGTAAAAGATGTTGATGTTTTGAATAAAAGCCAAAGTGGAGGAGCTTTTACAGTTTTTTCTGACGCCATTTTAGAAAATAATGGTGTTGTTTATGGTGCATATCTTGATAAAGAGAATGATTTTACGGTTTATCATAAACGAGCGGATAATTTTGAAGGGCGAAATCTTCTTAGAGGCTCGAAATATGTGCAGTCAGATATACGGAATACGTTTTTACAGGTTGCAGAGGATTTGAATTCTGGAAAAAAGGTTTTGTTTTCAGGCACTCCTTGCCAAACTGACGGGCTACTTTCGTATATAGAAACAAAACGTATTCCTGCAGAAAATCTTTATACAATGGATTTGATTTGTCATGGAGTGCCATCGCCTGATGTTTTTAATGATTACTTAAAATATACAGAAAAAAAGTATGGCGATAAAATTACCGACTTTAATTTCCGTGAGAAGAAAATCAATAAATGGGGAACTCATATTGAAGAAATAAAGTTTCAAAATAGAAAAAACGTTTATTGTGATTGGTATGCCAATCTGTTTTATAATGATGCAAATTTGCGGCCGAACTGCTACAACTGCCAATATATTCCTACTGACAGAAATACAGACATTACAATCGGAGACTTCTGGGGCGTGGAAAATGTGCTGCCCGATTTTTACAATCCGCACGGCGTTTCCGCAGTTATGGTTCGTTCCGAAAAAGCCTTGAAATTGCTTGAAAGCCAGAAGGAAAATATTGAACTTGTTGAAGTAAAGGAAAAAGACATTGTATCACCGCAGCCACGTTTGAATTCATGTAATAAGAAACCTGCTGATTATGACATTTTTTGGAATGATTACAAGAACCTTGATTTTGAAACTTTTATGCATAGGCACAGTTTTAATCAATATTCTTTTTCTAATTGTCTGAAAAGAAAAGTTATTTTTGTACTAAAACTTCCTTTTAAGATTTTACGGAAAATATATAGGATTATAAGACGAGTAGTTGCTAGATAAATGTCTTTGGTAACTAGAAAAAAAATACTTAGGTTTTTACTGATGAAAAAAATAGGAATAATAACATTTTGGGGAGTTCCAAACTACGGAACATTTTTTCAGGCTTACGCATTAAGAAATATGTTGCAGCAACTTTATCCCGACAGTCAGGTTGAAGTTGTTCCGTATTTAGCGGATTCTCATTATAAAACTTATTATGGAATTAGAGGTGCTGATTGTAGATATAAATTTTTAAGACCTAAGTTTTATTTGTCTTTGATAAAGGGATTTGTTGATTTGCCAGCTAACAAAAAGAAAGAAAATGAATTTTTGAAGTATTATGAAACTCTTTCTTTTTCAAAACGGATAAATGCAGACGAGCTAAAAAAAAGAAATTATGACACGGTGATTTTAGGCAGTGATATTGTCTGGGATTTTTCAATTCCATTTTTTGGGAATGATAGATTCTTATTCGGGCTTGAGCTAACCGTGACAAAGAAAATTGCTTATGCCGCAAGTTTTGGAACAGTCCGCTATGGCTCGGAGATTCCAGAGTATGTAAAGAAAGGCTTAAATGAACTTGATGCGATTTCTGTCCGTGAAACAAATTCTCAGGCTATTGTAAAATCCATAACGAATACAGAACCTTTGGTTGTAAGCGATCCGACTTTTATATATGACTTTGAGAATGACAAAAATATTACGTCAGAAAATAAATATGGCGATTATATTGTTGTTTATGGCTCAACAATGGGAGATGAGCTTGTAAAGGGCTGTGTGGAGTATGCAAAAAAACATAATTTAAAAATTATTTGCTTGGACAGTCTGGATGACAAATTTGACTGGTGTGATATAAACATAAAGCAAAAAGATTTGACTCCGTTTGAATGGCTTGCAATGTTCAAGCATGCAAAAATAATTTTCACATGCACATTCCATGGCTTGATGTTCGGGCTGATATTTAAGAAGCCTATTGTATTCAATCCTTTAAAATTTATCTTGGACAAGGCAGAAAGTTTTATTGATTACCTTGAGCTAAGACAACCGCTGATAGAAGCAAAAACATTTGAGGAGAAAGTTTCATGGGGGTGGGATTATAAAAGGCTTGAAAAAAATATAGAACGGCTGAAATGTATTTCTATGAAGTTTTTGAAAGATAATGTTTGACTTAAAATCGATTTCCATTTTATACAGATGATTTTAATAAAAAATATGCAAATCTTGACAAAAAATTATTGCTTTTATATATAACACTGCATCGAATCGATTATTGAGAAAATATAAATATTTATGTATATTATTCTGTGAATAAACTAGTTAGAGTGCAGAACATTATTTTACACAGGAAGATTTCATGGATATTTCAAAACAAATTATTGACCAGCGTATTCAAGGAATAATAAAAGAAAATCCTGATTTTTTTATTGAAAACGAGGAAAAAAATATTTCTAAAGCCTTTCTGTTGTTAGGTGTAGCTTCTTATTTGGATATAGAAATTTCAGAGGCAGAGCAGTATGTTACAGACGGCGGCAATGATGGTGGTTTTGATGCGGCCTATATTGATGATGTGTCTGAATCTCAGATAAATGTTGTTCTCTTTCAGTCTAAATATACACGGGACTTAAACAAGGATTCAAATTTTCCATTAAATGCAATTGAAAAGGCTGTAAATACAATAAAATGTGTTTTTGATCCATCTGTAAAACTTTCACTAAATGAAAAAAGCCAAAGTGTTGTTGATGAAATTCGTTCATTAATTTTAGATGGCAAAATACCTTATGTAACTTTTGTAATGCTGAACAATGGGCTGGATTGGACAAAAGACGGAGATGACTGTATTCAACGAAATTTTGAAAGTCAAAATCAGGTAAGCTTTATACATTTTAACCATTCTGCTATTGTCAAATATATTAACAGGTCTAAAACAATTTCAACTCAGTTAAATTTATGCGGAAAGTCTTTGCAGGAGGATTTTAACTATAAAAGAGTTATAATAGGAAAAGTTTCAGCCCGTGAAATTCATAATCTGATAAAAGAATTTGGCGATTCTCTTTTAGAAAAGAATATTCGCCGTTATCTTGGCAAGAATACTGTTAACTTGCAAATCATTGAGACGCTTAAAGATCAGAATAAGAATCAGAATTTTTTTTTCTACAACAACGGAATAACATTAATATGTAATAAGTTTAGCTATAATGCCCTGCAGCATGACAACTGGATAGTGAAACTGGACAATTTGCAGATAATCAATGGCGGTCAAACTTGCAAGTCAATATTTAACACGTTGGAAGAAAATCCGGAATTGGATTATTCCAATGTCTATGTCCTTACAAGAATTTATGAAGTTAATGACAATGAAAATATTGTGCAGGACATTACGTTTGCAACAAACAGCCAGAATCCTGTTGATTTAAAAGATTTGCTTTCAAATGATGAAATGCAGAAAAATCTTGAATTGGCAGCTAGAGAACTCGGATATATATATAAACGAAAAAGGGATATTAATACCTCCGGCAATTCTATTCCAATTAGTGTTGCCGCAACTGCAATTGCTTCTGTATGGAAAGATATGCCGCATATAGCCAGATATAGGAAAAATGACCTTTTTGAGAATTATTATGATAAAATATTTTCAGAAATAAATGCGGCGCAAATGGTTTTGGCAGTTCTGATTTTTAGATTTTGTGATACATCGCGTAAAAAATATACCGATGACAGAAATATTTCTGCATTTAGAGGATTTGAAACTCATTTTGCTGCAAAGATTTTTGGAAAACTTCTTTTACAGGAATGTTCTGTTTCTTTTGAACAAGTGACGCATAAAACATTTAATCAGCTAATAGAATATTTTGAAGCAAATAAAGTTAAATTATTTTCTAAAGCAGAAGCCTTGTTATGTAGAATGTTGCAACAGAATTTTTCTACAGAAGATTTATATGCGCTCGATGGAAGAACAGTTGCAGCCCCATTTAGGCGTTTTGACTTATTGATTAACTATATCAATAATGAAAAATGGTGGCGCGAAGCTTGTAAAGAAGTTGAAAAAGATTAATCTCTTGTATTCATTAAATGAAAAAAACTTCTTTTATTAATAATCATATTATTAATAAAAATTGAATTAAAATATCTGCTTCTATAATAATGCACAGAATCGCAAAAAATATTCTGTGCGTTCTTTCTGAATAAAATAAAACAACAAAAACATTTCTATAATTTTCTCATTCCTTAGGAAAAATAATGCTTTTAGCTATTTTAAAACTCAAAATTTTCCACAGGCTGTTTCGTCTGCGGAACAGGCACAACCTTGTGTGTGTTGTGAATATGTGCGACATGAACCGTGTTCAGGTTGGAAGAAAATCTTACGGAGCAATCAGCGTGATAGATTTTTCCCCGGCTGACACAAAGCTTATTATCGGAAATTACTGCTCGATTGCCGGCGGAACAACTTTCCTTTTGGGCGGCGAGCATAATCTTGACACAATCTCGACTTATCCGTTCAAGGTGCGGCTTTTTGGAGAAAAGCGCGAGGCTGGAAGCAAGGGAAACATTGTTATAAAAGACGATGTCTGGATTGGTCAGAATGCGATAATTTGCTCTGGCGTTACAGTCGGACAGGGAGCTGTTGTTGCAGCCGGTGCTGTGGTCACAAAAGATGTCGAGCCTTATGCAATAGTCGGGGGAAATCCTGCAAGGCTCATAAAGTACAGGCTGGATGAAAATCTTCGAAAAAAACTTGAAAAAATTGACGTCGCCGCCTTGTTCGATAAATTCACAAAAGAAGATATGCCGGTTGTTTATGAAAAAGTGGATGAAGAAATGCTAGACGAATTTTTGAAGAGATAGGGGGGATTTTTATGGGTAAGATTGTTTTTATTGGAAATTACAAGGGCGGAGTCGGGAAGACTACAACTGTAGTAAATTTTGCAAATTATCTTTCAAAAGAAGGGCATAAAGTTTTAACCATTGATCTTGATCCACAGTCTTCATTAAGTGAAATACAAGTATCAAGTTTTTTATCAAAAACTTTGGCAGAACTTGAAGATGATGAGGTTTTGAATCACGTTTTTGATTTATATATAATGAAAATAAAAAAATATCCGGCTTTAAATATTCCTTTTCCAGAAAAGATAATTCATAAAAGAGATGACAACTATTTTTTTATTCCTTCAAGTTTGTTTTATAAAAAAGGTGTGGGACTTGATACTCTTGCAATGCAGATGTTGCCTAATCTTGAATATTTGTCAATATTAGGGAATTTATTGAATGAAGTTACGAATGATTATAATTACATACTTATTGATTGCCCGCCTTCAAATAATGTGATTACACAATCTGCATTTTTAAGTTCTGATTATTATTTGATTCCTTCCGTTTTGGATCATTTGAGTACAAATGGAGTTGTTCATTATATAAAAGTTATAGAAAGAATTTATTCAGACTATTGTGAAAATGACAAAAATGAAGATTCTGTAATTGCAAAGACAATTTTTGGAAAGAAGCCAGAACTAGTCGGAATATTTTATAACCTAATAAGAGGAACTGTAAATTACGAAGCTGAAAAAATACAATTTTTAAATGAGTTAAAGAAAAGTTTTAGTAATAATACACCATATATTTTTAACTCCTATGTAAATAATTTTGTTGATATTGCACGTGATACAGCTTATGGAAATTCTTCTAACTATATAAAGGATTTTGATTCTGTTGCAAAAGAATTCTTAAAACGTATGGAGAATAAAAAATGATAACGAATGTTCAATTAGAAGAATTTCGAAAAATTTTGGATTTTTTTAATTCAGATGAGAAATTTGATATTGATGCATATAATGAATTTGTTGAAGAGCCAAAAGTTTTTTTTAAATTACTTTCTTCATTTGATAGAAAAAAACTAACAAAAATTCTTTCAGAAAACAAAAATAAAAAGAAAAAAACTAACGAACAGATAAATTTTAATCCGTCGGAAGATGAAGTGTTTGAAATAATAAATAAAAGCACAACAGAGGAACTTGAAAAAAAATATTCTCTTACAGAATTAAAAATAATGTATGAAAAACTTTACTCTGGAAAGCCACTATGTAAAACAAATAAATCTAAATTAGCGAATTCCTTGAAGAAGTTTATTTTGCAGCTTCAACGTGGAACGGATTTTCTTGATATTTAAGAATCAAGATTGGAGTTGCCTAAAATACGATATTAAAATATGGAGAATAAATTGTGAAAACTGCTTTATGTACTATTAGTTCAAATAATTTTTTGCCTTACGGTTTGACTTGTCTTACATCAGTAGAAAAATTTAATGACTATGATTTATTTTATTTAATTGCAGATGAGTTCAAAGATGATTTGTATAAGAAATATGAAGACAAAATTACTTTCGTAAAATTGAATCAGCTTAATAAATCTGAATCTGAATTAGCGAATTTAGAATTTAAATATAATATTGTTGAATTTAATACCTGTGTGAAGCCAGCCTTTTATCAGTATTTGTTTTCTCTTGGATATGACAATGTCATTTATTTAGATCCGGACATTGAATGTTATGACAAATTGTCGTATCTGGACAATTTGCTTGAATCTTATTCAATAGTTCTTACTCCGCACAAGAATACAAGCAAAAAATCTTCTTTTTTTGATGAAAATGCGTTTCTGAATAACGGGCTCTATAACTTAGGTTTTATTGCCATGCATAAATCCTCTGAAACTGACAGATTTTTAACCTGGTGGGATTTGGCATTAAAGGACGGTTGCTATCTTGATTACGAAAAGGGGTTTGCGACGGATCAGATTTGGCTCAATTTAGTTCCTATCTATTTTGATAATGTTTATATTTCAAAACATCCGGGCATGAATATTGCGTTCTGGAATATAGATGAAAGAAATATTTCGGCTAACCTGACTGTTGATTCAGAAAAAATACAATTTATTCACTATTCATCAATGTCTGTTAATTGCAAAAGGGAACTGCTTGATAAGATATTTTCTGTTTCACCAGAATTTAAGTATATTTACGATTCTCATATCAATACAGTGAAGTCATTTGACTTTGAATTGTACAGTCGTCAGAAATATAAATTTGACTATTTTGACAACGGAATGAAAATTTCTCCGCAAATAAAACGTTTTTACGGATATTCAGAATTTAACAGATTGAACGACGAGAATCCTTTTTCTACGGATAAAGGTAGTTTTTTCTATAAATTGTCCAAAAACAAAATAAAGTGCAAAAAAGCAAATCTTACCTCGAATGAGAAAAAACTGAATAAGCTTATAAAAATCTTTGGTTTAAAAAATATTCTTAATCTTTCAAGATATTTTTCAGCGGTAAATTTATCAAATATTTCTAAATTATATGAATAAGTTAAAATTCATTATAAAAAAACTGATAAATATATTTGTCTCACTGCCTTATGGTCATTTTGGAATCGGATCTAAAATCTGCCGACCTGTAACTTTAATGACAAACAGAAAGCATATCTTTGTTGGCCGAAATGTTTTTATAAGAAAATTCGCACGTATTGAGCCGATTGTTCTATGGTATGATAAAAAGTTCAGTCCAAGAATAGAGATAGAAGACAATGTGCATATTGAGCAGAATCTTCACCTTATCTGCGCAGAGAAAGTTTTTATAGGGAATTCGACATTAATAAGCAGTTTCGTTTTTATTACAGATGTAAATCATATTTTTGATAATATTTCTCTTTCTGTAATACAGCAGGGGCTTGCTGTTGCTCCTACTATTATTGAAAAGAATTGTTTTATTGGAACTGGAGTAAAAATCATGGCGGGCGTCCATATCGGCGAGCATTCTGTAATCGGTGCAAATGCTGTTGTAACGCATGATATTCCGCCTTATTCGGTTGCGGTCGGAATTCCTGCAAAAGTCATAAAAAAGTTTAATTTTGAAACAAATTAATGGGAGAAAACAAAATGAAAATACTTGTAACTGGCGCGAACGGTTTTATGGGGCACGGAATCATAAAGGAACTTTCAGAAAGCGGAAATGAGATTGTCGCCTCGGACTTCACGGACTTTACTTACGGATACAAGAATGTCTCTTCCATTGCCGGAAATCTTTTTGAAATAGAGAATCCGTTTGAGCATTTCGGTAAGCCTGATGTTCTTGTCCATCTTGCGTGGCGAGACGGATTCAAGCATGCCTCGGACAATCACATTCTTGACCTCCCGAAGCATTATGAATTTCTTAAGAAAATGGTAGTCGGCGGCGTGAAAAAGTTTGTTGTCCTTGGAAGTATGCATGAGGTTGGATTTCATGAGGGAAGCATAAACGAGAATACTCCGTGCAATCCTCTGTCACTTTACGGAATCGCAAAAAACGCGTTGCGGCAGATGACGGAGCTGCTCGTAAAAAATACAGAGACCCGGCTTCAATGGGTGCGAGGTTTTTACATTGTTGACAACACTGTGAAAGGCTGCTCGATTTTCTCAAAGATAATGCAGGCTGCGGCTGACGGAAAGAAGACATTTCCGTTCACATCGGGAATAAACCAGTTTGACTTTCTGGATTTCAACGTTTTCTGCAAACAGGTGGCCGCAGTTGTCTTGAACGACACGGTTTTTGGAACAATAAACGCCTGCTGCGGAAAGCCTGAGACACTTGCTTCCCGGGTTGAACGATTTATTAAGGAAAACAATCTTGACATCAAGCTTGAATACGGCGCATTCCCGGACAGACCTTATGATTCTCTTGCAATTTGGGGAGATAGCAGGAAAATCCAGAAAATTATGGAGAGCAAATGATGGAAGAAAAAAGAATTGGAATCGTTACAGTATTGTATAACAGCGAGAAAGTTCTTGATGATTTTTTTGACAGTCTGAAAAGACAGACTTACAGTAATTTTATCCTTTACGTCGTGGACAATGCCTCTCCTGACAATTCACTTGAAAAGGCAAAAATATTGGCGGCAGACTGTGAGTTTGAGACAAAATTCATCGCAAACAAAGAAAACTATGGAGTTGCGAAAGGAAATAATCAGGGAATTATAAACGCGCTTTATGATGAGTGTGATTATGTTCTGCTGTCCAACAATGATGTGGTGCTTTATGAGGATACAATATCAAAATTGTATGATGCACTTAAAAAGGAAAACGGTTTAATAGGTGTTCCTAAAATTCTAATATATGATAACAAAAATATATGGTTTGGCGGTGGAAAATTCAGCAAAATTACATATAAATCTAAACATATAGGTTTTGACAAACGAGATGATGGGGTGTTTAACCAAAAAAAAATTATTACATATAGTCCGACCTGCTTTATGCTTATTCATAAGTCTATTTTTGAAAAAATAGGACTTATGGATGAATCCTATTTCGTGTATTGGGATGATACAGATTTTGTTTATAGGGCATTGCAAAATAAAGTTAAGATATTTTATCTGCCGTCGGCTTGCATGGAACATAAGGAAAGCGTCTGTACAGGAAAACATTCTGATTTCTTCTACAAATTTATTTATAGAAACCGTGAAAAATTTATAAACAAGCATTCTAAAATAGCAAGCATCAGACATTTTATAGATTTCGTTTATCTTAATACAGTGATGCGTTTTAAGATGCAGAATAATACAAAACAATGGGAAATTGTTAGAAATGCTATGAAAGAAGGTTGCAGTCTGTAGCTTATGCAGTTCTATTTCTTTTTCCTCTTTTTTATCATTCTTCTCTGCGGACGCTACAACATCATTCAAGGGCATTATTTTATTCCCAAGCAAATGGGATATAAAATTTCTGTATTGTTCATAATCTTTGTAACAGCTTTTCGGTTTAATATAGGCTATGACTGGTCCAGTTATTTAAGTTATGTCTATCCGACTTTTAATCCGCTGAATATAAGTCGGCTTGAGCCGTTGGACAAGCTTATAATCGGTTGTGCAGGATATTTCAATCAGCCGCTCATAATGTTTTCTGTTTATGCGGTTATAACTTATGCAAACATCGGAATATTGATAAATAGATACAGCGTTTCAAAATTTGAATCTCTTATGATTTATTTGTGTCTGTTTTATCTTACAGATTTAAGCACGATAAGGCAGGCTGTAGCTGTTTCCTTTGCTTTTTACGGATTCAAATATATTGAGCAAAGAAAAATATTTAAATACTTTTTGATTTGTATTGTATCAATTCTCTTCCATAAATCAGCTGCAATAGCTTTGCTTTTTTATCCTTTGTATTATGCAAAGCCTATGACAACAATGCTTGCTGTTGTTGGAATATATGTCGGAATAAAAGTTGTTCTTCCAAAAATTCTTGGAAGCATTCTTCCGATTTTTCTTATGTATCTTGAAAAGGGCGGCATAAAAGATTCCAGCGGAAGTTTTCAGAGGCTTGTTTATCTGATTCTTTTTTTATATGCCCTTGTATTTCATAGAAAAAATTCTTCTGGGTTTGTTAATATCTGTGCTGTTGGCGTGATTCTTCCGTTTGTTTTGGGCGGACACACAGGCGGACGTTTAGCTCAGTATTTTTTGATTTATTATTGTCTTCTGATTCCTGAGTGTAACAGACGTTTTAACATTAATTACAGAATTCTTTTTATGATTCCTTTTTATGCGTACTTCTTTATGTATTTAATAGTTTCTGTAACTGCAAACAACAGCAATGAATACGTGCCTTTCAGATGGTACTTTTTTGAAGACCTGAATCAGAATCTGATGTGAAAAATCGCTTCTTACAAGTCAAAGATATATTTGAAAAATAGATGAGGAAATTAGCAAATGAAAATTACAGTTTTGTACTTAGGAAAATCAGGTGGAGGCTCTGTTTACACTTATGAGATGGTTCGCCATCTTTTGGAGCAAAAAGCGGAAATCCAGCTTATTCTTTCATCTTTGATTGAAAACAAGAGCGACTTTGAGAATTTAAAGAACCAAGGAAATCTGAACTTGATTTTTACACCGACATATAAAAATGGAAAGGATTTTGTTCTAAAAAGTCTGAATATTCTTAAATTCATGAAGCTTGGAAAAAAAATAAATTCTTTTTCTCCTGACTGGATTTACATACCGATGATTTCCGTTTGGGCAAGAATGATTTTGCCTTTTGTAAACAAAAAAACAAAAGTTATAACAACAGTCCATGATGTTTCCATGCACTTGGGTGAGAAAAATTCCTTAATTGACAGATTCAACGATTATATCATAAGACGCTCGCATAAAATTGTTACTCTTTCAGAAAGATTTATTCCTTTGATTTCTGAAAAATATGGTTTTAATAAAAAACAGATTTGTTGGATAAGACACGGAAATTATAATTATTACAGGTCTTCAAATTTCGTCAATAAAAATTCAATAACAAAAAGAATCCTTTTTTTTGGAAGAATACATGAATACAAGGGAATTTCTGTTCTTCTTGATGCGATGGCTATAGTAAAGGAAAAAGATGCGGATATTGTGCTGAACATTGTTGGAAAAGGAAAACTTTCAGATTCTGATAACGAGAAAATAAATCGGCTTGGAAAATCATGCAGTATTGTAAATAAATATATCCCGAATGAAGAGATTCACAGATATTTTGAGGATATTGATTTTGTTGTAGTTCCATATATAGAAGCTTCCCAGTCAGGTGTCGTAATGCTTGCGTATTCGTTTTCAAAACCTGTTATTGTTACGGATGTAGGCGGACTGCCGGAACAGGTTTTTGAGGACACTGGAGTTATTATTCAGCCAAATGACAAAAACGCTCTTGCTGATTCGATTCTTAAAATGTATGCGGAACCGCAGAAAATTCTTGATATGGGAAAATCGGCAGAAGAAAAAAATGAAACTGTTTTTTCGTGGAAAGTATCTGCAAAAAAATTGCTTAAGTTTTTAGAAACTGATTTTTAATACATTTTTTATTCATTTCAATTTATATAAAAAATCTTTTACATAACATTCTTCTCAAAATGAGGCAAATTATGGATAAAAATAATTCGTATCAACGTAAAGTCCTCTTTCTTTCCAACACCGCCAATTTCTCGAAGTTCAATCTGCCTTATATGCGCTGGTTCAGGGAGCAGGGCTGGCAGGTTGACTATGCTTCGGCAGGCGAGGAGGAGGTGAAGGACTGCGACAATCAGTACACGATAAGCATTGCGCGCTCTCCTTTTTCCTTGAAAAATTTCAAGGCGTACAGGCAGCTTAAAAAGATTCTCTCTGAAAACCATTATGATATTCTGCACTGCCACACGCCTATGGGCGGAGTTCTCGGGCGGCTTGCGGCAAAAAAACTCTGGAAGCAGCACAAAATCAAGGTGATTTACACTGCGCACGGATTCCATTTTTACAAGGGGGCGCCGGTCTTGAACTGGCTTTTGTATTATCCAATGGAAAAATGGCTTTCGCACTGCACAGATGTGATTGTAACAATAAACGAGGAAGACTATGAGCGGGCAAAAAAATCATTCTGAGATTTTCAAGATTGACGGCGTTGGAGTGAACCTTTCAAGATTTCACACTTGCTCTATGGAAGAAAAAAATGCGCTGAGGGCGAAGCTTGGATATTCTGAAAAGGATTTTATCATCACGGTTGTCGCGGAGCTGAACAGAAACAAGAACCAAATTATGCTTGTGAAGTCTGTTCCCGAGCTTGCAAAAATTATTCCGAATCTGAAAATTCTTTTGATTGGAAAAGAGACTCTTCCGATTGTGCACGAGTTTGTACAAAAGGAAAAACTTGAAGAATATGTGGAATTCTTAGGCTACAGGCGCGATGTGGAAAAACTTACGATGATGAGCGATGTGGCGTTTTCTGCAAGTCTTCGTGAAGGGCTTCCTGTGAACATAATTGAGGCGATGGCGTGCGGACTTCCTGTTGTTGTGAGCGACAACCGCGGACACCGCTCGCTCATAAAGGACAAGGAGACAGGTTTTATCTTCAGCCCGAAGTCCGAAAAAGAAATGGCAGACGCGATTGTTCTTCTATATAAAAATCCTTCGCTGCGTGAGGAAATGGGCAGGCGGAATGTCTGCGAGGCGAAAAAATATTCCGTTGACATTGCGGTGAGGAAGATGGCAGGAATATACAGCGAAGTCATTTTTGAGAATGTCGGGGGGGGGACACCTGTAGAGTAGTTTTTCAGTCCAATTTGCCTTCATTTGCAAATATGGAGGCTGCGTGATGAAAAAGCATGCTCAGGTTTTTATGCTGGACGGAGTTGGAATAAATCTTGAAAAATTCAAGGCTGTATTTACTGAAGAAAAACTCGCGCTCCGCTCAAAATACAAATACGATTCAGGCGACTTCATAATTCTTTACATTGCGGAGTTCATTCCGCGCAAAGACCACGAGTTTTTCATAAAAAACATTCCGAAGCTGAAAAAGCTGATTCCGAACCTGAAAGTTATAATGCCCGGCCGTGGCGTGCAGCTGAAAGAAATGAAAATTCTCGCCGTGAACCTTGAGGTTGACGACATCATCTGGTTTCCCGGCTACAGGAAAGACATAAATCTGCTGTGTGCAATTTCCGACCTTTACGTCACGACAAGCCGGCAGGAAGGGCTTCCAATCAGCGTGATTGAGGCTATGGCGAGCGGGCTTCCTGTTGTGGCAAGCAATATCCGCGGTCAGACCGACGCAGTTGTGCCCAGACGAAACGGCGAACTTTACCAGCTGGACAACAGCGCAGACTTTGTGGAGAAAATCCTGAAACTCTACAAAAATCCCGGGCTTATGGCAGAAATCCGGAAGAATAACATAGAAGATTCTGCAAAATATTCGGTTGACATTGCCGTGAAGAAAATGGCGGAGATTTATGGGGAATGTGTGAGAATGGAGATGTAAAACAATGAAAATAGGGAGCTTTTATTTATTGAAATATCAGTTAAGCGATTTAAAGATTCATTGTGTTTTACAAAGAAGAAGATATTTTAAAATTACGAAAAAAATTTGAAATACTTTTTATTGATGATGAGGAAATTGCATATTTAGAAAATCTAAAAAGTAATGGATTTAATGTTACATATAAAACAAATATAACTGATATAAAAGATGTCTCTGCGTATGATATTATAATGTGTGATATTAATGGTGTTGGAGAAGCATAAGGAAAGGATGGGGTATCAATGGCGGGCAAATAAAAAATGCTTACCCGAATAAAGTTGTTATTTCGTATTCTGCTGCTTCACATTCTTTTACATATCAAAAGACTCTAGAATCTGTCGATAAAAGGATTCCAAAAGGAACTTCTATAGAAGATTGGTTAAATTTGTTAGATGAAATAATTGAAGAAAATTCAAATCCTATAAAAATATGGAATAAAACTGAACTGAAATTGCTAAAAGCAAATTTATCAACTAGAGAAATTGCCGAATTAGAATCTAAATATGTAGAAGCAATTATAAAGAAAAAGTTCAATTTATTAGAGAAACTATCAAATTCTGAAATTGTTATCCAGATATTGAAAACAACAATTCCTTTCCTTGTTCAGATTTTAAAAACAGTTCAGGTAGGTTCATAATGTATGCATTTCCTTGCGTAATAGATGGT
>ERZ808286.505-NODE-505-length-25335-cov-4.458979_pt1 | contig 25335 bp, 22 predicted proteins | sample MGYA00521276_ERZ808286 | MGnify/ENA primary metagenome ERZ808286 (study PRJEB31516, sample SAMN03275607) | gut metagenome | biome: mammalia-associated habitat; material: feces | host: Papio cynocephalus | place: Kenya | collected 2012-08-01 ... | reverse complement strand
ATTTCCATGTCCAGATAAGCCTTGTCGCAATAGACCTGTTCCTCGCCCGTTTCCCCCAGAACGAGAAATTCGTGGTGCAGATCCCCGCCGATGGGTCCCGTGGACGCTTTCATCGGAATGGCGTGGACGCCGCAGCGCGCGAACGTGCGCAGATAGGCGACGAACATCTTGTTGTAGGAATGCTTCGCGCCTTCGTAAGTCAAATCGAACGAATAGGCGTCCTTCATCAAAAATTCGCGTCCGCGCATCACGCCGAAACGGGGGCGCACCTCGTCGCGGAACTTCCATTGAATGTTGTACAGGATTTTAGGCAGTTCCTTGTAGCTTTTCAGTTCGTTGCGCGCCAAGTCGTTAATCACTTCCTCGGCGGTCGGACCGTAGACCAAAACGCGGTCGTGACGGTCGGTGACGCGCAGCATTTCGGGACCGTAGGCGTCGTAGCGCCCGCTGTCTTTCCACAAATCGGACGGCTGCAAAGTCGGCATCAGCAGTTCCTGCGCGCCCGCGCGGTCCTGTTCTTCGCGCACGATGTTTTCAATCTTTTTCAAAACGCGCAATCCCAGCGGCAGCCAAGTGTAGATCCCCGCGCTGCTTTGGCGGATCATGCCGGCGCGCAGCATCAGACGGTGGGACACGATTTGAGCTTCGACCGGATTTTCTTTCAGGGTCGGCATAAAATAACGGGATAAACGCATAGTCACACTCTTCAATTAAACATACGACAACGACGGGCGCACCGGCGCCCTTTGTTTTGGACTTTAAGCAATCCGCGCGCAATAATCAAAGCTTTTTTTGCAACTCCGCCGGTTCGCCGCGTCCGCCCGTTTTCCGCAGGACGATTTCCAGCCCCGAAACCGTCAGAACTTTGATCTTCCGCCCGTCCGGCAGTCTTTTGTTGCGAACGGAGAAAATTTGCCGAAAGATTGCGCGCGCCGGACGGTAAATGTCGTGAAACGCCCGCGACGTCAGCAGTTTGCACCAAACCGCCGGCTTGTTTTCGCAATGGGAAATCATATAGTCCAAATAGGGGCGGAACACGGATCCGACCCGCATTCCGCGAAGCGCGTCCGATTTTTTCGCTTCTTCGACAAAAGCGAAAAAATTCGAAAAGTCGGAAACGGAAAACCGCTTTTTATCCAAAGCCGAAAAGCCCAATTTTCCTTTCAAATCCGGCAAACGGTCGAACGCGTCCAGATTGATTTTCGACATCAGGCGGGCGGTCCATTCCGGATGGCGCGCCATGATGGAATCTCCGTTCACCCTGCTTTTGAACAGGACCTTGTTCAGATTTTTAATAACGCGCCCGTCCAGCAGCAGCCTGCGGAACAGCAGGCAGTCCTCGCACGGCTTGACGTGTTCGTATTCGATGTTCAGTTCGCGTCGGAACATCATGGCGGGGTGGACGATCCCGCACATTTCAACGCAAACGGCAAGGTCGACGTTTTCGGGGTACTCCGTCACGCGCGGCTCGGTGTCGCCGAACAGTTCCGCCTGACACGAACACAAGCCGACCCGCGGGTTTTGTTCCAAAAAGCGGACCTGCTCCTCCAACCTTTGCGGCAGGGAAACGTCGTCGGAATCCATGCGCGCGATGTAAATGCCCTTCGCCGTTTTCAGTCCCAGATTCAAGCAGTTGATATAGCCTTTCGCTTTGCGAAAGACGATTCTGGGATCGTCGAACTCCCCGATCACCCGCGAATTGGCGTCGGTCAAGCCGCCGTCAACGACGATCAGTTCGAAATCGGAATACGTTTGATTCAGAATGCTTTCCACCGCGCGGCGCAAACGGCGCGCCGGGTGATTGAACACGGGCATGACCACGCTGACGATCGGACGCGTCACGCCCTCATCTCCGACAGCACCTGACGAATCAGGGGAACGGTCACGGCGTTTTTGCGTTCCAAAGACAACTCGTCCGCGCGCCGCGCGACAAACGACAGCGCCTTGAACGACCGTTCGATGTTTTTCAAAACATAGGCGACGACTTCGGGCGCGACCGTCAGCTGCCGGTCGGCGAACTGCTTGACCAGAACGGCGCGCATCAACGTTTCGTCCGGCGGGCGGATTTCCGCGCACGGCAGGGATTTCAGCCGCGTCATCAGATCGGGCAGACGCAAATTCCACCCCGCGGGCGGACGTTCGGACGTCATCAGAACAAAGCCGTTCAGGCTTTTCGCCGTGTTCAGCAGGTGAAACAGCGCCGGTTCGTCCACGGGGGCGGCGACGTTTTCCAAAACCAGATACGGGCTTTTTTGCGGCAAACCGTCGGACGCGGACGCGAAAAAGTCCGCCGCGGATAAGATTTCCGCCGTTTTTCCCGTTTTGGCGAACACGGTTTCGCCGAACAAATGCGCCAGATGCGTTTTGCCGCACCCCTTTTCGCCGTAAATGACCGCGCCGTAAAAACCATTCGGAAAGGAGTCGATCAGCGCCGCCGCCGCCGCGTTTTCCGGCGCGACGAAGAAATCCCCGCGCCCCGTCAGGGAACGCACGGGCAAATCAAAAGCGGTCTGATGAAAAAGGTCGGGCATTTCAGGCGTTTTTTCCCAGATACAGCGGGCTTTCCATATACTTCTGAATGCCGAAACGCACCAGAACGCCGATAATCGCGGCGGCGGGAACGGCGATCAGAACCCCCAAAAAGCCGAATAAAGCCGCGCCCGCCAGCAAAGCGAACATCACCCACACGGGGTGCAGTCCGACTTTTTCCCCGACCAGCTTCGGCGTCAGGACGTTGCCTTCCAGCATCTGCCCCAAAAAGAACACGACCACGATCACGGCGACGCGGTGCCAGTCGTCGAACTGCACAGCCGCCAAACCGACGCTGAGGGCGAATCCGACGGTCGATCCGACATACGGAATAAAGGACATCGCCCCGATGCCCAAACCGATCAGCAATCCCAAATCCAGCCCCGACAGCGTCAGCCCGACGGCGTAGAACACGCCCAGACACAGGCAAACGGTCGCCTGTCCGCGCACGAACCCCGAAATGATGTCGTTCATCTGCGCCAGCAGGGAACGGATCGTCTTCGCCTCTTCGCGCGGCATCAAACGGCGGATCGCCAGACAGAACTTCGTCCAATCGCGCAACAGGTAAAAAGCGACGACGGGCGTGATCACCAGAACGGACAGCAGATTGACCAGAGCCATACTGCCGGACAGCAGTTTTTGCGCCGTCCCCAGCAGAATCTTCACGCCGCCGGACAAATGCCCCGCCGCGTTCTGGCGCAGGGTGTCAGCCTGTTTCGGCAGCAAATGCCGGACGTCGTTGACGTAAGGTTCGATTTTTTCCCACAGCAGACTGACGTACAGCGGCAAATTGGCGACGAACAGGCTCAACTGCTTTTGAACAATCGGCACGACGATCAGCACGCACAGCAAAAACAACAGGATCAAAACGGCGGACACGATGCACACCGCCGCGATTCTGGAATGGATCCGCTTTTGCAGTTTCGACGTGACCGGATCCAGAAAATACGCGATGACGATTCCCGCCACGAACGGCAGCAAGACGTCGCGCAACACATAGACGCCCGCCAAAAACAGGGCGAACGCCGCGGACCAGACGATCAATTTCTGCATATTCGACATGGGCGTTTCCTTTTCGGATCGCGTCAGCGCGCTTTTTCAGCCGCAGACATCATGCCGTCGCCGGATCTTTTCGTCCCGCCCGCCAGATAGGAAACGGTTTCGGACGCGCCCAGTCTGAACACGCCCGACGGCAAAACGTCCAGCGTCAGCATTCTTTTGTTCATTTCCCTTTGCAGGCGCTCCAGATTTTCGGCAAAGAAAACGGTCAGCTGCAACACGCCGGCGCGCGCCGCCTGCAAATAAAAAGAACTGACGATGGGTATGCGTTCCAGACGCGATTTGATCTTTTCCCACTGTTTCAAATCGGAAACGGAAACCAGAGCGACCAGCGACGTCTCTTCGTTAAACTGAACCATCTGTTCGCTTTTCCAGACGTTTTCCAGATGCGCGACGACCTTTTTAACGGCGTAAGCCATCGTCGACGCGGTGTTGCCGGAAAAAGCGACCGAAAAATCGAAATTCGGAATTTCGGACGCCGTCGTTTCGTCCATGGCGCGCCCTTCGACGGAAAAGGTGTTGCCGCGGCGCACCAGTTTGACGATCAGGATTCCCTCCGCCTCGTAGCGTTTCGCCAAAGCCTGCGCCGCGTCCAGATCGCCGCGCGCCACCTGTTCGGCGTTCAGCGTCTGCAAATCGGACAGCTCGCCCATCGGGACGAACAGCGGCACCATATAGCTTTCCGCAGTCCTGTTCAGCCACGCGCGCAACCACGCGTTGTCTTCCGACCACAAAACGGGCGCGGCGGACGCGGAACGTTTGTACAGCGGCAGAATCAACAGCGGCTTGCCCGACGTTCTGACGTACGGCACGCCGTTCTGGCGCAACAGTTCGCGCACGGCGTCGGGGTCGAATCTGACCTCCAGCGTCGCCATATAGCGCACGGAGGACGATTTTTCGTTCATCACGCGCACGTCGCGGACATAGTTTTGAATGTTGTCCGGCACCAGTTCGGGCAACTGTTCGGCGACATAGGACGGCGTCACGCGTTCCATGACGACCATCAGCGCCTTTTTCTGCCCGTCCTGCATCGCCTGATCGCGGGCGGCGGAGGCGTTCGCGGCGGTCACGTCGACCTGAACGCCCCCCGCGGAAAACATTTTCGAATCAACGGAAGCCGTCTGCGCGCGACCGGCGGACGCGCCGAACAGAACGGCGGTCAAAACTGTCGCAAAAAGGATCGTTCTCTTTTTCATCACAGGCGGCTCCGCGTTTTTCAAATCAAGTCAAATCAACCGACGATGTCGCATTGCGAGAAGAAAAAGCCGATTTCGCGGGCGGCGTTTTCTTCGGAATCCGAACCGTGGACGGAATTTTCGCCCATGGAAACGGCGAACATTTTGCGAATCGTGCCTTCGGCGGCTTTTTCGGGGTTGGTGGCGCCCATGACTTCGCGGTAATGCGCGACGGCGTTTTCGCCTTCCAGCACCTGAACGACGACGGGTTCGGACGTCATGAACGCGACCAGTTCGTCATAGAACGGCTTGCCGGCGTGGACGTCGTAAAAAGCCTTCGCCTGTTCGGTCGTCAGGCGCACGCGGCGCTGGGCGACGATGCGCAGACCGTTTTCTTCGATGACGGCGTTGATCTTGCCCGTCAGGTTGCGGCGGGTGGCGTCGGGTTTGATGATGGAAAATGTGCGTTGTACGGTCATTTTATCCTCTGATTGTTAAAAGTTAAAAAGATTCCGCTTCTTTATACCCGTCCTTGCGCGACCTTTCAACACGCAATTTGTTTATTTTCGGGGAACGAAGCCCTTTATTTCGACGTCCAGCAGTCCGCGCTGATAGTCCGTCAGCTTCGACGCGGCGGTTTCCAGCGCTTTTTGCGCGCGTTCGGACGCGCCCCCGCCCGCCAGCGACAGCCAAAAGTAAGCCTGTTCGAAATCGCCCGACATCAGGGAATAGATCCCCAGGTCGTTCTGCGCGCGCTTGCAGCCCCGATACGCGACCTGCGTCAGCCGCGCCGTCGCCCAGCCTTTGGGCATTTGCTTCGCTTCGCCGCGGAAAGCCATCGACGCCGCCATGTATTTCGCGGGGACGGACCGTTCCGCCGCGGCTTTGAAATTTTCAAACGCGCGCTTGGCGTTTTTTTCGACGCCCAAGCCGTTGTAGTACATTTCGCCCAGCAGATAGCGCGCGTCGGCGTACCCGTGTTCGGCGGGATAGATCAGGTGTTTGAAAGCGTCGGCGTAACGTCCCGTTTCGTACAGATGCCGTCCCGTCTTCATCGCTTCGGAAAACTCGCGTTCGGTTTTGGGGACTTTGGGACCGCCCGCCAGAAACACCGCCGCCAGAAACCCCGCGACGAAAACGGCGGCGCCCGGAATCAGCAACGATTTGTAGCGCAGGAAAAAGACCTTTGTGTAATACCAGCGATTGCTCATGCCTTCAATCTTTGCCCAAAAACCGCGTTTTGTAAAGCGAACGTTTCAAAAGCCTTTTCTTTTCCCGGATTATCGGTTACAGTCCCGCCACTATGCTGGATATCAACGACATCACATTGCGCTTCGGCGGTCGCCTGCTGTTCGACAAGGCGTCCGCCCACATCTCCGACGGACAGAAAGTCGGACTGACCGGACGGAACGGAACGGGAAAAACGACGCTGTTCCGCCTGATTTTGGGCGAACTGTCCCCCGACGACGGCGACATTCGCACGACAAAGGGACAACGGATCGCGACCGTCCGGCAGGAAATCGCGGACACGAGCCTGTCCCTGCTGGATTGCGTTCTGCAAGCCGACACGGAACGAACGGAACTGCTGGCGGAACTGGAAAAGGCGGAAGCGTCAAGCGACGGTGTCAAAATCGGCGAACTGCACGAACGTTTGAACGTCATCGGCGCCAATTCCGCCGAAGCGCGCGCCGGCGCGATTTTGTACGGTTTGGGATTTTCCGCCGAACAGCAGAAACAGCCCTTGTCCGACTTTTCGGGCGGGTGGCGCATGCGCGTGTCGCTGGCGTCGGCGCTGTTCGTGCCGTCCGACATTCTGCTGTTGGACGAACCGACCAACCATTTGGATTTGGAAGCGACGCTGTGGCTTGAAAACTATCTGGAAAAGTACGGCGGCACGCTGGTCGTCATCAGTCACGACCGGTCTTTGCTGAACCGCCTTTGCACCCGCATTCTGCACGTTGAAAATCTGAAGATCGCCGGTTACGGCGGCAATTACGACGCGTTCGAGCAAACCCGCGCCCTGCAACTGGAAAACGAACAGAAGCAAGCCGCGAAAATCGAGGAAACGCGCAAGCATCTGCAATCGTTCGTCGACCGGTTCAGGTACAAGGCGAACAAGGCAAAACAGGCGCAAAGCCGCGTCAAAATGCTGGAAAAACTGCCGCCCAAAGCCGTTTTTTCAGCCGAATCGTCGTTGCGTTTCACTTTCCCGTCGCCGCAGGAACTGCCCTCGCCTCTGGTGAAAATCGAAGACGGCAGCGTCGGATACGGCGACCATATCGTCCTGTCGAAACTGAATTTGCGAATCGACGCGGACGACCGCATCGCCCTGCTGGGCGCGAACGGCAACGGGAAATCGACTTTCGCCAAACTGCTGGCGGGCAAGCTGAGCCTGGCGGGCGGGACGATGCAGGCGTCCGCGAAATTGCATGTCGGCTACTACGCCCAGCACCAGACCGAAGAACTGTCGCCCGTTCTGACCGCTTTCCAGCAAATGCAGCTGTTTATGAAAGACGCGAACGAAACGCGGATTCGCGCGCATCTGGGCAATTTCGGGCTGACGCAGCAAAAAGCCGACACCCGCATCGAACAGCTGTCCGGCGGGGAAAAGGCGCGCCTGCTGTTCGCCGTGATGACCCGCGACGCGCCGCATATCCTGTTGCTGGACGAGCCGACGAACCATTTGGACATCGACGCGCGCGATGCGCTGACGGACGCGATCAACTCCTATCGCGGGGCGGTGATTTTGATTACGCACGACCCGCGGCTGATCGAATTGACCGCCGACAGGCTGTGGCTGGTCGACGGCGGACGGTGTCAGCCATACGACGGCGATTTGGACGACTACCGGGAACTGCTGGCGCAAAAGGCGCGCGTGCAAAGCGCGGGAAAAGCGGTCGAAAAAACTGACAAAGCCCCCGCCGTTTCCCGCAGGGACGAACGCCGCGAAGCTGCCGAAAGGCGTCAGCTTCAAGCGCCGATCCGCAAAAAAATCAAAGAGTTGGAATCCAAACTTGACAAACTGAACGAACAAAAGGAAAAGGTCGAGGACATGCTGGAAGATCCGACCATGTACATGATCGGACTGAACGCGGCGAAGGTCAAAAACCTGCAAATATCGCTCGCCCAGCTGAACGGCGAAATCGACGCGGCGGAACAGGAATGGCTGGAACTGTCCGAAGAACTGGAAAAAACGGTTTAAAACGAAAGCCCCGTTTCGGAGGGCTTTGTCTTGGTCATTTTGAAATGCAACAACACAAATCGGCGCTCAGCGTTTTGTCGGGCGGACAGAACGCGACCTGCGTCTTCGGCTTGACCGCGCAAGCGCCGTTTTTCAGAACATAGCCGTCCTCGCATTTCAAACACGCGCCGGAATCGTCGCATTCCGCGCAGTTCGCGGGACAGGCTGGCTTGACGACGCACTGACCGTTTTGCAAAACATAGCCGCTTTTGCACGACGTACAAGTTGATGGCGACGTACACCACGAACAGTTTTCGGGACAGTCTATTTCGCAAGTATATACTGTGAAGGGATTCCTACCGAATCCATCGGTTTGGGTATGCGCCGTCAGTTTATAACCGTCCAAACAAACATCGCACGAGACGGCAGTAGCCGTCCCTTCTTCATTGCGAATATATTTTTGCTGATTACCGTCAAAGTATGAACAAGCCGCCGCATGCTCAATCCCATGACAGGATATACACCCGGTCGGACAACCTTGGCATTCTTCTGTCCCAAGACCGCAGCACTCCATGCCGCAAGTACTCACAAACAAATACTCTCCCTGATCGCACGACAGTCCTTTCAATTCCCACGTCAGCGCCTTTGCTTCCGCCGCAAGCAATAAAAACAGACCGAATATCGGCAAAAACTTTTTCATAACTCCCCCTTTTTTTCAGGTTAAAAAAATGACCGCCGAAAGCGGTCGGGGAGTTGAAAGATCATATCCTATGAAATGATATTTCGACCTTTAAAGCCTTGCGAATGACGGGGGCTTTTGGACATGCGCCGAAATCTCCCCGACCTGATGAAAAGTCGGGGATATGTTCCGTTCTCGCGTTCGCGCGAAACGGTGACGGCGCCTATCGCGCGCCGCATAGGATAAAGAGCCTTTCACAACTCCGCGCCCGCAAAGGCGCTTGTTCGCCGCAACGGCGAACCGCGTTTATTTTACAAAACAACCGCGGCAAAAACAAGCCGGAAAAAGGACGTTTTCTTTACGCTTTACATTCGGGCGGCGTTTCGGTTAATTTAAACAAAATATTAACCTTTTGAATCGGAAAGCCCGCCGTGCCCGCGAAAATCATCACTTTCGGCTGTCGTTTGAACACTTTTGAATCCGCCGCCATCGGGCAGAAGCTGGAACAATGCGACCGCGACATCGTCGTCGTCAACACCTGCGCCGTCACGGGCGAAGCCGAACGCCAGTGCCGTCAGGCGATTCGCAAAGCCCGCCGCGAACACCCCAACGCTTTTCTGGTCGTCACGGGGTGCGCCGCGCAGGTTCACCCCGAACTGTACGCCAAAATGCCCGAAGTCGACCGCGTTCTGGGCAACCGCGAAAAACTCGACCCCGCCGCCTTTGCGCCGCAAAGCCCCGACCTCGCCGTTTCCGACATCGACGCGCCCGCCGGTTTCGAAAGCGTCGAACCCGTTTCCTTTGACGGGCGATGCCGCGCTTTCATTCAAATTCAGCAGGGGTGCGACAATCACTGCACTTTCTGCATCATTCCGCAGGCACGCGGCAAAAGCGTCTATCTGGGCGCGGACAAGATTCTGCATTACGCGCGCGTTCTGGTCGACAAGGGGTTTTGCGAAATCGGACTGACGGGCGTCGACATCACGGACTATCCCGATTTTGCCGGACTGGTCGCCGGTTTGACGAAAGTCGACGGGTTGAAACGTCTGCGGCTGGGATCGCTCGACCCCGCGTGCGTGCGCGGCGACCTGATCGCGCTGTTCGGCGAAACGGACGTGTTGCAGCCGCATCTGCACCTGTCGGCGCAGGCGGGCGACGATCTGGTTCTGAAACGCATGGCGCGCCGCCACACCCGCGAAGACATCATACGCCTGTGCGAACGGGTGCGCGCCGTCCGTCCCGACGTTGTTTTCGGCGCGGATTTCATCGCGGGCTTTCCGACGGAAACCGAAGCGATGTTCCGCAACACGCTGGATCTGGTCGAAACGGCGAACATCACGCATCTGCACGTCTTTCCCTATTCCGAACGGTCGGGGACGCCCGCCGCGAAAATGCCGCAAGTTCCCGTTCAAACGCGCAAGGAACGCGCCGCACGCCTGCGCGAAAAGGGGGAAAGCTTGCTTTTTGATTACATGCGGGGCAAAATGGGACAAACGGCGGTTGTGCTGTGCGAAACCGAACGCAAGGGGTTGTGTGAACACTACCTGCCCGTCCGTCTGGACAGGGATTGCGCCGCGGGACAAATCGTCCGCGCGCGGCTGACGGGAATGCGGGACGGCGTTTTTGAAGGGAGCGTGCTGTAATGTCTTGGTTTGAACGGATTAAACGGGGATTGTCGCGCACCGCCGCGCCTTTGGTGTCCGGCATCGGCGGTCTGCTGACGAAACGGCGGCTGGACAAAGACGCGCTGACCGACATCGAAGATTTATTGATCATGGCGGACGTCGGCGCGAAAACGGCGGCTTCCCTGACCGCCGAACTGGCGCGGGAAAAGTTCGACAAAGAGGTTTCCGACACCGAAGTCCGGACTTTCTTCGCCGACAAAATAGCGCAAAGACTGGAACCGGTCGCGCGCCCGCTGAACATCGACGCCGCGAAAAAGCCGTTCGTGATTTTAATGGTCGGCGTCAACGGCGCGGGCAAAACGACGACGATCGGGAAAATGGCGAAACAAATGACGGACCGGGGATTGAAGGTCCGCTTCGCCGCCGCCGACACGTTCCGCGCCGCCGCCGTCGAACAGCTGAAAGTCTGGGGCGAACGCGCGGGGTGTCCCGTCGTTTCCAAACCGACCGGCGCGGACGCCGCGGGACTGGTGTTCGACGCTTTGGTCGAATCGAAACGGGACGGCGACGACGTTTTGTTCATCGACACGGCGGGACGTCTGCAAAACAAATCCGAATTGATGGACGAACTGCAAAAGATCGTCCGCATCATCAAAAAACAAATTCCCGACGCGCCGCACGCCTGTTTGCAGGTTTTGGACGCGACCGTCGGACAAAACGCCCGTTCGCAGGTCCGCCTGTTTTCCCAAGCCGTCCCCGTCACGGGATTGATTTTAACCAAACTGGACGGCACGGCGAAAGGCGGCGTGCTGGTCGCGCTGGGCGAGGAATTCGATCTGCCCGTGCCGCTGATCGGCGTCGGCGAGCAAATCGACGATTTGCAGTCGTTCGACGCCGGCGATTACGCGCGGTCGCTGATGGGTTTGACGCAAGAGGAGGTCGCATGACGCAATCCGACCGGAAAAAAATGGGTTTGGGGATTTACATTTCCGCGCAGGACGCCCTGCCCGCCCTGCTGTTGGTCTTGTGTTCCTTTTTAAAGACGTTCGCCGTCGGGACGCTGGACGCCGGCGCGTCGGTGCTGTTCCTTGTCCGGAACGAGGGGCAGTTCATTCCGCAAATTCTGACGGCGACCGCCGTTCTGCTGGTTCCCGTCTGGCTGTTTTTGTCGCGGCTGGGTGAACGTCATCAGCGCGCCCCCGCGCATTTGCTGTTCGGCGCGGCGGCGGTCACGCTGTTGTTCGCCGTTTTGACGCCGCTGACGGGGCGTCCCGTTCTGTCAAGCGCCGTCATGGTCTGGCGCGAAGTGTTCCGCGTCGTCGCGGAAACGGCGTTCTGGGTGGTCGCTTTCCGTTTCGGCGTTTTCAACGGCAAGCTTAAAACCCTGTCCGCCGTTTTGATCGCCCAAGCCGCCGCCGCGCTGGCGACGGGCGGTTTTCTGGCGTTCGCGTCCGACGGGCGCGTCGCGCTTTCCGTTCCGGCGGCGGCGGTCGCCGCGTACGGCGCCGCGCTGATTTTGCGCGCCCTGATCAACAACGGGGACGCGCCGATCGCGGAAAAAGTCGCGTTGAAAAAGCGCGCCCTTAAAATCGTCGGCAGCGAAACGAAACAGCGCCGTTTGTACCTGTGTTTCTACTTTACGGCGGCGGTTCTGTTTTTCGCGTCGGGATTTTTCGAATACTTTTTCCTCAGCGAAACGGCGTGGCGCGCCGCCGACGACGCCGCGGCGACCGCGCGCGTGTTCGCGGGGCTTTACCTGTTGCTGGGCGTTTTGATCGCGGGACTGTTCCTTTCCGTTAAAAAAGGCGAAAGTTCGCTGTTTTCGATGCTGTATCTGATGCCGTTCGCGCTTGCCGCCGCGGCGTTCGGCGGCGGATACGCGCTGTTTTCCGTCGTTGTCGCCGCCCGTTGCGTTTGGGAACTGACGACCGTCGAAGCGCGCGAAGACACTTTGCAATCCCTGCCTTTGGCGATTTCGCCGCGCGCGGGATTCCGCATGACGATCATGCGCAAATCGATCGTCGAACCGCTGTCGCTGGCGGCGTGCGGCGTCTTTTTATGGAACGCCGAAGACGTGATGACGGAATCGGATCTGATCGCGTGCGCGGCGGGGCTGGCGGCGTTGACGCTGGCGATGATCACGCTGACGCGCAAAGTCTATCTGGATTTGATTTTGTCGATGCTGAACGCGCATCTGTGGCGCGGCGGGCGTCTGCTGTTGACAGGCGGAGCCGTCAAACGGTTTTTAAATGAAAAACTGAACAGCGCCGACACGCGGGAAGTCCTGTACGCCCTGCGTTTGACGGAGGAATCCCTCTCCCCCGCTTTTCCGTCGCAATTAAGCGTTGCGCTGAAACATCAAAACGCCGACGTCAGACTTTACGCTTTGGCGCGCATCGAAGCGTTGCGCCTGACCGGAGCCGTTTCCGAAATCCGCGAAACGGCGGACGGCGATCCCGACGTCGGGGTGCGCCGCGCCGCCTGGCGCGTCCTGTGCCGTCTGGGCGGCGACGAAGACCGCGCCCGCGCCGTTTCTCTGGTCGCCGACGCCGATTTGGGCGAAGGCGCGCTGACCGGACTGATCGCCGCGGGACGCGAAGGCGTCTTTTCCGCCATCGAACAGGTCGCCGCGCTGGCGGTGTCGCTGGATCCCCGCGCCAGAGCTTTGGCGGCGACGGTTCTGGGCGACGCCGGAAACGCCGCGTTTTACCACCCGCTGATCGATTTAATGAACGATGACGATCCGACGGTCTGCCGCGCCGCCCTGACCGCCGCAGGGAAACTGCGCAACACGCGTCTGCTGCCCGCCGTCATGGACACGTTCCGCTTTCCCGAATTGCGCGAAGACGCCGTCGGCGTCCTGTTGCTTTACCGCGAAAAGGCGCTGGACCAAATCGACGCGGTGCTGAAAAACGGCGCCTACCCCGTTCAGTTCCGCATGTTGCTGGCGCGCGTCGTCGGCAGAATGGAATCTCCGGAATCCGAAAAGTTCCTGTTCAAGCATATCCGGACGACCGACCGCCGCATTCGTTTCAACATCATCAAAGCGCTGATGCTGTCCGGCTATAAAACCGCGGGCAAAGACGTCAACACCGTCCGTTTGTGCCTGTACGACGAAATCGAAACGGCGACGGGCGTTCTGGCGGCTGTCGACGCGTTCGAAAAACAGCCGGACGGTTCAAAGACGGCGGCGCTCGTTTCGGCTTTGACGGGCGAAATCGAATACATCAAGGAACGCATTTTGCTGTTGCTGGCGCTGTTGCAGCCATCGCCCGTCTTAAACGGCATGCTGACTCGCTACGATTACTGCGAACGCGACGACGCGCAAACCGCGAAAATCGTCGACAAAGTCCTGTCGGGCGAATTGCGCACGCTGTGCCTGCCCCTGTATGAAAAGAAAAGCGCTTCGGAAAAGCTGACGTTGTTGCGTCCGCATTTCTATCCGCCCGTTCTGTCCGTCAACGGATACGTCGCGGACATTCTGTCGGCGCCGGACGGCGAATACACCGATTGGACGGTCGCCTGCGCCGCCTACGCCGCCGGCAAATTGAAAGACGTGTCGTTCATCGACGCGCTGGTCGGACTGTTGACGAAAGCCGATCCGATCACGCGGGAAACGGCTGTTTGGGCGATCGGCGAAATTCTGCCGCGCGACGAAGCCGCCCGTCTGATTTCGGACTGTCTGTCCGATCCGGTCGCTCCGGTCGCCCGCATGGCGCGTTTCGTCACAGACGGCAAAGGACAGACCGTTTTTTAAAGGAGTATTTTGATGCAGTTGACGCTTGAAAAAGTATTGGTTTTAAAGCAGGTTCCCCTGTTTTCGAACATTCCCGAAGCCGCCCTGTCCGACATTGTCGCCGCCGCGGACGAAACCGCCGCGATGATCGGAACGGACATCGTCAAAGAAGGCGACGAATGGAACGCCCTTTACATTATTCTGCAAGGACAGGTCCGTTTGCACAAAAACGGCGAAACCGTTTGCGAACACAACGCTTTGGACGTGTTCGGCGAATTGTCCGCGCTGGATCCCGCCCCCGCCGACGTGACCGTCACGGCGCTGGACGACACGATCATGTTCAAGATTTCCGGTTCCGCCCTGTACCGTTTGATGAACGAACACAAAGCGTTGGAACGCGGCGTCATTCAAATGCTGTGCCGCCGTATCCGCGACATGCGCGAACGGATGTTCGAAACGCGGCGGGGCTGATTTTCCCGTCGCGCCGCCGTTTCCGGATTTTTTATTTTCCGAACGACCCGACCGCGGATTTGCTGATCAGCGTCGCGCCGGACACTTTTTGCGACGGGGTCAATTCCGTGATTTTGACGCCGATGTAGCCTTCGTCCGTAACGATGACCTCTCCCTTGGCGATGGGAATTTCGTTGGCGAGGATTTCGACGGGGTCGTTCAGCAGCTGGTTCAGTTCGACGACCGCGCCGCGCCCCAGTTTCAGCAGCTGGTACACGCGCAGCAAAGTGCGCCCCAAAACGACGGACAAATCGACGCTCACCTCCATCAGCGCCTCGTCGTCGAAAACGCGCCGCAACACCGTGTCGTTCATATTTTCCTGTCCCCGTTTGTCTGTCATTTTTCCATTCCGTTAAAAATCAAACGCCGCCCTCATCAGCGCGCGCGTGTAGGGTTGTTTCTGCCGTTCAAACAGTTCCGGATTGCCGCCCGTTTCGACGATCCGCCCGTTTTTCATCACATACACGGCGTGCGCCAGCGATTTGACGACGCGCATGTCGTGGCTGATGAACAGATAGGCTATCTTATACCGCTTTTGCAGATTTTTCAAAAGTTCCGTGATTTGCGCCTGAACGCTGACGTCCAGCGCGCTGGTCGGTTCGTCCAGAACGATCAGTTTCGGGCGCAGAACCAAAGCGCGGGCGATGGCGATCCGCTGCCTTTGCCCGCCCGAAAACATATGCGGATAGCGGTTCAAAACATCGGCGTCCAGCCCGACGTCCCGCACCGCCCGTTCGATTTCAGCCCTCTTTTGTTCCGGCGTCATCTCTTTGCAATGGACGTCCAGACCTTCGGCGACGATTTGCCCGACCGTCATGCGGGGGCTGAGCGACGAATACGGATCCTGAAAGACGATCTGCATTTTCGCGCGCAGACGGCGCAATTTTTCGCCTTTCAGCCGCGTTATGTCCGCGCCGTCGAAAACGATCGTCCCCTCCGCCGGAATCAATTTCAGCAAAGCCTGCCCCAGCGTCGTTTTCCCCGACCCGCTTTCCCCGACCAATCCGACCGTCTGCCCCGCCCTGACGGTCAGGGAAACGCCGTCGACCGCGTCCAAGGCTTCGATCGTCCGCCCGAACGGATTTTTTTTCAGCGCGAAGCGAACGCGAACATTGTCGGCGCGCAGGATTTCGGGCGCGTTTTCATCGCGGGCGTCGGGCGGCGGCAGTTTTTTCGCGGCGATCAAAGCGCGCGTGTACGGGTGGCGCGGATTGCTCATCACGTCCCGCGTCGCGCCCGTTTCGACGATTTCCCCGTCCTTCATCACGCAAACGCGTTTTGCGACGCGCGCGACGACGTCCAAATCGTGCGAAATGAACAGAACCGCCAGTCCCAAATCCTTTTGCAAAGCGGACAGCAATTCCAGAATTTGCGCCTGCACCGTCACGTCCAACGCCGTCGTCGGTTCGTCCGCGATCAGCAGATCGGGTTCGTTCGCCAGCGCCATCGCGATCATCACGCGCTGACGTTCCCCGCCGGACAATTCGTGCGGCAGGGCGTCCAGCCGGCGTTCCGCGTCGCGCAGCCCCACCATATCCAGCAGTTCCAAAACGCGTTTTCGGGCGTCCTTTTTAGATATTTCGCCGTGCAGGATCATCGTTTCGGCGATTTGGCGTTCTATCGTGTGCAGAGGGTTCAAAGAGGTCATCGGCTCTTGAAAAATCATCGCCAGCCGGTTGCCGCGCAGATCGCGCAAAACGCTTTCGGGCGCCGACAGCAAATCGCGTCCGCCGAACATCGCCCGTCCGGACGGAACGGCGGCGCCCAGCCGCAAAAGCGACAAAGCCGTGACCGATTTTCCCGATCCGCTTTCCCCGACCAAAGCCAGCGTTTCCCCTCTGCCGATTTCAAAGGACACGCCCTTGACGACCGGAGGATTGTCTGCGAAACGGACGGTCAGATTTTCAACACTCAGCAACGGCGTCATTTGTTTTTCCTCGGATCGAAAGCGTCGCGCGCGGCTTCGCCGACAAAGACCAGAACGGACAGCAAAAACGCCAGCGACGCGAAAGCCGACGCCGCCAGCCACGGCGCTTGCAGGTTTTCTTTGCCCTGACGCACCAGATCGCCCAGCGACGGTTCGCCGGGGGGCAACCCGAACCCCAGAAAATCCAGCGCCGTCAGCGACACCACCGCCCCCGACAGGATAAACGGCAGATAGGTCAGCGTCGCCACCATGGCGTTCGGGAAAACATGCCTGAAAATGATGACGAAATCCGGAACGCCCAGCGCGTAAGCCGCCTTGACGTAATCAAAATTCCGCGCGCGCAGAAACTCGGCGCGGACGACGGGAACCAAAGCCGTCCACGAAAACAGCAGCATCACCAGCAACAGCGTCCAGAACCCCGGCGCGATGACGGCGGAAACGACGATCAGAACGAACAGCTGCGGCAAAGCCCCCCAGATTTCCAGAAAGCGCTGGGCGAACAAATCGATTTTTCCGCCGAAATATCCCTGCGCCGCCCCCGCGAAAACGCCGACAAGGGACGAAACGACCGTCAGCATCACGCCGAACAGCAGCGACGACCGCGTGCCGTAAATCAGCCGCGCCAGAACGTCGCGTCCCAGATCGTCCGTTCCCAGCCAGTTCCGGCGGTCGGGCGCGGACGGCGCGGGCGACGGCAGATCGTACGCCACGGTATCGTAGGAAAAGGGCACGGGCGGCATGATGAAAAAGCCCTTTTCGTTTATTTTTTTCCGCACATAGGGATCTTTGTAATCCGCCGCCGTTTTGAACGTCCCGCCGAAAACCGTTTCGGGATAATTCCGCACGATCGGAAAGTACCACCGTCCGTCGTACCGCACGACCAGCGGTTTGTCGTTGGCGATGAAATCGGCGCACAGCGACAGGGCGAACACCGCGCAAAAAGCGATGAAAGCGTACCAGCCGCGTTTGTTGGATTTGAATTTGCGCCAGCGTTCGCGCGCGCGTTCATTCATGACGACCTCCGAAATCAATGCGCGGATCGACCAGATGATAGGTCATGTCGCAAACCAGATTCAGAACCAGCCCGATCAGGGCGAAGATGTACAGCGTGCCGAAAATCACGGGATAGTCGCGCGTCATCACGGATTCAAAACCCAGCAGTCCCAGCCCGTCCAGCGAAAAGACGACCTCGATCAGGACGGATCCCGTGAACAGCATTCCGACCAGCACAGCCGGAAACCCCGCCAGAACGATCAGCATCGCGTTTCTGAAAACATGCCCGTACAGAACCGCCGTGTCGTCCAGCCCTTTGGCTTTGGCGGTCAAGACGTACTGTTTCGAAATCTCTTCCAGAAACGAGTTTTTCGTCAGCATCGTCAGCCCCGCGAAACCGCCCGCGACCATAGCCGTCACGGGCATCGCCAAATGCCAGAAGTAATCTTTGACCTTGTCGAGCGTCCCCATTTGCTCCCAGTTTTCGGAAACCAGCCCGCGCAAGGGAAACCAGTCCAGATACCGCCCGCCGCAAAACACGACGATCAGCATCATCGCGAACAGAAAAGCGGGGACGGCGTACCCGACGACGATCAGAACGCCCGTCGCCGCGTCGAATTTCGACCCGTTTCGCACGGCTTTGTCGATTCCCAGCGGGATCGACACCAGATAGACGATCAGGGTCGTCCACACCCCCAGCGAAACGGAAACGGGCATTTTCTCGCCGATCAGTCCGATCACGGGCGCGTCGCGATAAAAGCTGTCGCCGAAATCGAACCACGCGTAGTTTTTCATCATCGTCCAAAACCGTTCGTGCAAAGGCTTGTCAAAACCGAACCGGATTTCCAATTCCCGAATCAAAGCGGGATCCAGCCCTTGCGCCCCGCGGTATTTCGACGAAACGACGTCGCCGCGGCGGGTCGAAACGCCCGCCATCGCCGCGCCGTCGCCGCCGGAAAATCCGCCGATCCGCGCCGCGCCCGCGCCGCCGTCCTGCAATTTGGCGATCATGTGTTCGACCGGACCGCCGGGAGCGAGCTGAACGAACAGAAAATTCACCGCCATAATCCCCAGCAGAGTCAGCGGTATCAGAAACAGACGGCGCAAAAAGTATCGAAACATCAGAACCACTCCCTCAGCCGGTCGAAAACCGTTTCGGCGTCAGCCTTTTTTCTGTCTTTTTCTTTGTTTTTCAAAGCGTTCAGATTTTTCAGCTTTGTTTGATCGATCCACCACGTCATCAGCTGGACGCCCTTCATCGGATTTTTGTCCGTTTTTCCGAACTTGTCCCAATAGACCAGCCGCGTCGTCGGCACGTACCAATGCGGCACGACGTAGTGTTCCCACAACAGCACGCGGTCCAACGCCCTGACGGCGGCGACCAGCTTGCGCCGGTCGGTCGCTTCGACGATTTTTTCGATCAAATCGTCGACGACGGGATTTTTAATCCCCGCGTAGTTCTGCGCCCCCGCCCTGCCGGCGGCTTTGCTTCCCCAGAAAGAGCGCTGTTCGTTCCCGGGGGAGGTCGACTGTCCCCAGACGTGGACGATCATGTCGTAATCGTAATTGTCCGTCCTGTTTTTGTACTGCGTCGCGTCGACCGCGCGCAAAACCGCCTTTATCCCCAGCCGTTTCAGGTTGCGGACGTAAGGCAGGACGATGCGCTGCCACGCCCCGGACGACGCGGCGTCGATCAATATTTCAAACGCGAAGGGTTTGCCGTCCGCGTCGGTCAGGACGCCGTCGCCGTTCACCGTCCAGCCCGCCTGTTCCAGCAGAGCGAAAGCCTTTTCCAGCTGAGGGCGGATATTGCCGTCCCCCGCCGTCCTATCCGACGAAAACGGCTGTTTGAAAAGCTCTTCGGGCAGTTTGTCGCGGTATTCGTTCAGAATTTTCAGCTCTTCGCCCTTGGGCAACCCTTTCGCCGCCAACTCCGAATTGTCGAAATAGCTTTGCGTGCGCTCGTACAGCCCGTAAAACAGATTTTTGTTCGACCATTCGAAATCGAACGCCAGCCCCAAAGCCCGACGGACGCGCGCGTCCCCGAACAGCGGACGGCGCGTGTTGAACACGAACCCCTGCATTCCCGACGGCAGAGCGTGAGGGAACTCCGCCTTGACCAGCCCGTTTTTTTCGGAAAATCCGTTGTACGCCGACACCCACTTTTTGGCTTCGTTTTCGACGCGCAGGTCGAACGCGCCCGCTTTGAACGCTTCGACGGCGACGCCCGTGTCGCGGTAATAATCGTACCGGATAACGTCGAAATTGTTGAATCCCCTGACGGCGGGCAGATCTTTCGCCCAATAGTCGGGATCGCGTTCATAGACGACGTAGCGTCCGGTTTCGAACTTCGCGACGCGGTACGGACCGCTGCCGAGCGGCGGTTCCAGCGTCGTCGCAGAAAAATCCCTGTCCCGCCAGTATTTTTTCGAAAACACGGGCATCTGTCCCAAAATCAGGGGAAGCTCGCGGTTGTCGCCTTTTTTAAACGTGAACAGGACGCGGGTCGGGCTTTCCGCGACGGCTTTGTCGACGTTGCCGTAATAATAGCGGTACATCGGCAGTCCCTTGGCGCGCAAAGTGTCGAAAGAGAAAACGACGTCCTCCGCCGTCACGGGGGTTTTGTCGGAAAATCTGGCTTTGCGGTTGATGTTGAACGCGACCCAAGACCTGTCTTTGGGCATTTCGACCGTGTCGGCGATCAGCCCGTATTCGGAAAACGGCTCGTCCGCCGATTCGACCATCAGCGTGTCGAACGGCAGTCCCGCCCCCGCCGCGGGGACGCCCCTGACCGTATAGGGATTGAACGTGTCGAACCCGCCGAACGCCGACATTTTCAGCGTTCCTCCCTTTGGCGCGTCCGGATTGGCGTAATCGAAATGCTTGTAGTTCCAGCCGTATTTCGGATAGCCGTGCATGGCGACGCCGCGCGCGGGCGAAGCGCGAAAGCCCGACGACTGCGCCGAAACGGCGGCGGGCGCGACTGCCAGAACGAAACAAAGCGCGACTTTCCCGAACCTCATTCGCCCAGCGCCTCCGCCAGCGGGGGCAGCAGACGCGCGTCGCCGACCGCCAAAACATGATTGTCGCCGCTTTCGAACAGATCGCCGCCGCGCCAGTCCGTCATCGCGCCGCCCGCCCCCGTTACGACCGGCACCAAAGCCGCGTAATCGTACAGTTTCAAATCGGCTTCGCACACGACGTCGCCGAAACCCGACGCGACCATAGCGTAACCGTAGCAATCCGTGCTGAACCGCGACGTTTTGACGCGTTTGCGCAAAGCGTCGAACCGCCGTTTGTCCCGCGCGCCGGCAAACATCGACTCGTCCGCGGTCGAATATAAAACCGCCTGTTTCAAATCGGCGCAGGGACGGGTTTTGACGGCGGCGCCGTTCATTTCCGTCGGGCGTCCCGCGACGCCGACCCAGCGTTCCCGCATGTACGGCTGGTTGATGACGCCGATCACGGGTTTTCCGCGCCATAAAACGGCGATCAAAGTGCCGAACAAAGGCAAGCCAGCGATAAACGAACGCGTGCCGTCGATCGGATCCAGCACCCAGACGAATTCCGCGTTTTCGCGTTCGGCGCCGTATTCTTCGCCGACGACGCCGTCGCCCGGAAAAGCGCGCGCGATCATGTCGCGCATCAGCCGTTCCGCGCCCCTGTCCGCGACGGTGACGGGTGAATCGTCCGCCTTGTCTTCGACGGCGATCGGACGGCGGAAGTATTCCATAATCAAACCGCCGGACGCGTCAGCCAGACGTCGGGCGAAATCCGCGCGCGTTTCAAACATATTTTCGCATCCACTTCAACCCTTCCGCCGTCGTCAGACGCGGCGTGTAGGAACAGCCGACATGCCCCTGATACCCTTGCAGTTCCAGCAGGGAAAGCAGATAGCCGTAATCGACTTCGCCCGTGTCGGGTTCCGTTCCCGCCGGAACGCCCGCGACGCGGACGTGACCGATCAGGGAAATCAGCCCGTCGATCGTGTTGCTCAGCCCGCCTTCGGTCATCTGCGCCTGATACACGTCGAACAGATAAGCAAAGACTTTGTCGTCGTCCAGCTCGTCCATCAGCTGCAACACCTCCAGCGTCGACGCGGGGTAATGGTCGGGGTAGTCCGTCGGGTTTTTAAAACCCAGCAGGATTTTCACCCCCGCCTGCCGCGCCCGCGCCGCGACGGCGTGCAAGGCCTCGGCGAAAGCATCGCCGGCTTCGTCGAATTTCGTTTCGTCGACGACCGTTCCGGGGATATGGATTTTTTTGCATTCCAAAAAATCGGCTTTGTCCAGCAGATCGTCGAACGCTTCGATAAACCGTTTTTTCGTTTTTTTGGAAAAAGCATGCGCCGCGCGATTCGCCGGCATGGTTAAAACGGCGACTTTCAGCCCCTTGTACGCGGCGGCGTCGCCCAGCTCGCCCAACCCGACGCCGTCGGGCAAAGTAAATTCGACGGACGAAAAACCGGCGTCGCGCGCGGCTTTGCAACGGTCCAAAAACGGCACTTCGGTGAACAGCTTGTCGATGTCGGCGCAAAAAGAAACCATGGTCACAATCCTTTGATTCTGTCGGCGACGATTTGCGCCGCGTTTAAACGTTTCACGTTTTCGGGGGCGATCGGACGCGGATCGTCCGTCAGTTCGGCGGCGTACCCGCCGGCGTACAGCTCGCGATGCAGCAAAGCGTGCTTTTTCCCGACCGTTCCGGCGGGGGCGTAGATATAGACGGGAACGCCCGCCGCGCAGGCTTCGGAACACATGGAAACGGAATCGCCCGTCACGACGACGGCGTCCGCCCACGCCAGATAGCCGAAATACGGATTTTCGATTTCCTTGTTTCCCCAGCCGTAAAAGAATTTCGGTTCGGGCAAAGCGTCGCGAATGATTTTTTCCTGTTCCGTTCCCGTGCGTCTGGACGTCGTCGCCATGAACGACCCGCCGCCCGACTTTTCAGCCAAAGCGACCGCGCGGCGCGCCAAATCCCGCGCCATATCGGCGGTAAAGGGCTTGTCCTTCGTCGCCCCGCCGACGATCAGCGCGATTCGGGGACGGGGCAGGCTTTCGAATACCCGCGCCCACTTTTCGCGTTCGGATTTCAGACGTTCGGCGGTGATGCGGTGCGGCGCGCCCGTCACGCGCAAAATGTTCGGACGAACGGCTTTGCACCCGTCGTGATTCGGCAAAACGACCAGATCGAAATCGGACAGTCCGATCATTCCGGGGAACATGATCTGAACGGTTTTCGTCCTGCCGCCCGATTTTTTTCCGATAAAGCGCAACAAAGGCGCGGCGCGGCGTCCCGCGGCGATCGCGACGTCGGGATACGGCGGCTTGATTTCGTCGGCGGTTTCGCGCGTCACGCCGATCGTCGACGCCCCGCGCAACGCGTTCGGCAACAGAACCGCTTTGGTGTAGCGCACTTTTTTGATTTCGACCCGCGCGCCGCAAGCCTCCGCCACGCCGAGGGATTGCGCCGTGTTTCCCGCGCGGTCGTCCGCCAGAACCCAGATTGTTTGAATTGTCACGACAGCCTTCTTTTGTTAATGAATTTCCAATCAATTTAAAATAGAATGAAAAAAATTGCGAAGAAAAAAACACACGGAAAGTCGCCTTGATGTTCAAAAAAGCGTTTTTTTGCGCCCTGAGCCTGCTTCTCGCCTGCCCCGCGACGGCGCGGGCGCGGGATTTGGCGCAGGTTCCCGACGATTTCGATCCGTTGGAGGAACGCTTTAAGATCGAAGCCGCCTTTATCCCGAACTACCGCGACATGATGCGCGACGTCGTGGCGGCTTTGGGGCAGTACGCGCGCGACAACAATCCCGATTTTCTGGTGTTCGCAGACGGCGGGCTGGATCTGCTGACGCGCGGGGAATGGGAAAACAATCTGGACGACCTGCACCGCGCCGAAAAATCGGGCGCGAAAACCGACGACGAAAAGTTTTTGCTGAAACTGTTTTCCCCAGAACACCCGATTCCGGCGGGAACGCCGATTCGCCGCTATATTCAGGCGTTAAACGGCGTCGTGCTGAAAAACCGCGTCTGTTCAGGGAAAACGGGCGTCCCCTCCCCCGCCGTTCGGCGAATCATCGACGAATACGGGCTGACCGTCATCGGCGTTGAACACTGTCCGACCGCGAAACAGCGCGCGGCGGCGAAAAACAGCGCGGTTTTGAAAAACGCCCCCGTCCATATCGATTCCGACGCGGCGGACGCGTTCGACGCGGTGCGGACGCCGGACAACGAAACCCCCGACAACGTCGCTTCGCCCGCCAAGGCGAAAAACATGCTGGTGCTGACGAACACGCGCCGCTTTTCGGACAAGGATCTGCTGATTAAAACGCTGGCGGACACGAATTTCGATCTGCTGGTCGTCGATCCGTTTTTCAAATCGAGCGTCGCCCTGACCAAAGACGACGTGAAAGAGCTTCAAACAAAAAAAATCGGGGCGAAGCGGCTGGTTTTCGCCGTTTTGAACGTCGCCGTCGCCGAAGACACCCGCCCTTATTGGGAAAAAAGCTGGAAACCGCGCGATCCGGCTTGGCTGCGTTTCGCGTCAAAGGACGATCCCGACAAAATCGTCGTCGACTATTGGAATCCCGACTGGAAACGCATCGTCGGCATATACTTCCGCGGCATTATGGAACTGGGATTCGACGGCGTCGTTTTGCAGGGGCTGGACCACCACAAAACATACGAACGCATCATTCCGATCGATTGAGGACGAATCAGCGGACGACCCGCGTTTCGCCGATAACGGCGGAGCAGTGCTTTTTCAGCAGTTCAGCCGTCTTTTCCAGCCAAAGCGGCAAATCCGCCCCGCCGTCGAACGCGTAAATCACGTACAGCAGACGCCGCCCCGCCCCCGCGCCGATCATCGTCCTGCGGCTGTCGCTGGTCGGATTGCCGAACACCCCGGCGTCATCGTACAGCGCGGGCAGACGTTCGATGTTCAAAACGTCCTTGCCGATGCCGCGGTACTGTTCGCCGTCGGGCGTCGCCTTGAACACGATTTGTCCCGAAACCGCCGCCAAATCGTAAGAGCCGAGCGAATATCCCGATTCGATTGAAATCATATTGTTCGCGTCGACGGCGTTGTTCACGCGGTACAGTCCGTTTTTCTTCGCGACGCGGCGCAGCATCGCTTCGGCGGAGTTGCGGTATTTCGACGGATCTTTGCCAACGGCTTTGTACGCCGCGCGCGTGGCGGCGACGCGCGGATTTCGCGCCACGGACGGCAGATCGGGATAAACCGTTTCCAGCCGCCGGATCAAATCGTCGAATTCCGCCAGCTGTTCGGGCGAATCCGCCGCGACGTCCGCGGTGCAGGTCAGCACGCCCAAAGCGGCGGACGGAATCAAATCGCGCAAAGCGCCGTCGATGACAATCATGAAAAGCCTCCAGTTTTATCCGTACAGCCACAATGAATCAAAGCGGAATAAAATCAAGCCCTTTTTCGTCCCCGCCCGCGAAATAAAAAAAATCTTGCCGTATTTCGGGATTATGGTATGCTGATAGACGGTTTATTCGGACTACCCGAATGGACAAGTGCCTTTTAGCGGGGCGCGGAGTCGTAAGAAGCTCTTTATCTATTACTCGGCGCGGCAACGCGCCGTTATTCCGCCTTTGCGCATGCTAAGACGGAAATATCCCTGAATCCTTAACAACGGTTTGGGGAGCTTTTGGCGTATGTCCAAAATGTACCGCTCTTATCCTCAATCTTGCGGAACATTTAAAGGTCAAAAGGGTCATATAGTAATAGGTGATTTCTTAACTCCCCGAACCGCCCGCACAAAGGCGGTTGTTTTTTTGTTAAAACACAAGGGGAATTGAAATGAAATTCAATCACACACAGGAATCCGGACGTTCCATGGTCGAAATGCTTGGCGTTCTGGCGATCGTCGGCGTTCTGTCCGTCGGTGGTA
>ERZ808286.501-NODE-501-length-25476-cov-9.263011_pt1 | contig 25476 bp, 25 predicted proteins | sample MGYA00521276_ERZ808286 | MGnify/ENA primary metagenome ERZ808286 (study PRJEB31516, sample SAMN03275607) | gut metagenome | biome: mammalia-associated habitat; material: feces | host: Papio cynocephalus | place: Kenya | collected 2012-08-01 ... | reverse complement strand
CGACGTAGGACATCAGGTTCCGCCTGTAGTGCACGAGGCACCGCTGGCGGAGGGCGATGGATTCGATGAAATTTCCATTTGAAATTGCATTTCCGTTTGCCATAATGCAACTAGGAACGAAGGCGGTTCAGATTGGTGAAACAAAATCAACTAGAGGGCCTGAAAATCAGTTCCTATCATAGCCGTCCGCTATCGTCCACAGCCCGTCCGCAAAAGCCAATGTACGCAAGTTGTTAGCATTCTTTTTCGTACTTTGGGCTGGAAACAAATCTGCTCTTTTCCGTCCTGTTCCTATCATGTACTCTTTGTTCTTCTGAATTAAGGAAAAAGACATGTAGGACTTAGGATCCATTGGAGAACTCCATGCAGGTTCAAGTCCTGTCGTCCGCACCATTAAAAATAAAAGCCTCCAGTTCCTTATAGGATTGACCGAAGGCTTTTTTATTTTGTTCGGACAAAAGGCCAAGAATATAAGTTTAAAGGCAAGAATAGGATGATCATGGTAGAAGGCACTCAAAAAATAGATGCCCCGTCTATTACAAATACAGATGTGACTGTGGAAAGTAATTCGCCCTAACAGAGGATAAACTAGTAAAAGATCAGTATTCCTGCGGATGCAAGCCAAGCGGAAACGCCAACAGAAGAAAGAAGAAACGATTGAGCTTTAGTCTATGGCAAAGACAGGCACACCATGGACTGCATGACAAAACCGACGAGACAGGTCTATCTCAGTTCGAAGTCTGGTATATCCGGAGTCTACTACATCAAAAGCAGAGACAAATGGAGAGCGGTCATCACTTATAAGCAACATACCATATTCAAAACAAAAGGACAGGCAATAAAGGCACGAGTGGAGGGGGAAAAGAAGTACTGGTAAAAGTAGTTTGACCCTGTGTACTACCATTAAGCTATCCCTATTTCTTTGTTCTTCTCCATTTCCGCTTTCTCAACAATTGTTCTAGCATCAATTGCCAATTTATATTGTTCATCACTTGTGATTTCTTTTAGGTTACCCACATTCTTTTCAATGTCTAAATCAATTAATATCCAGCCAGAGCAAATTAAAATTCTTGAAAAACAATCATTGAGGTTTTTCTTTCTGCAATTCTTCAGGAAAAAAGGCAACCAGACTGTTTTCAAATAAACATTTCTCAAAATAAACAACTCATATTTCGAACACTTTTGATACTGCCCTTTAGTTAAAGTGACGACCTTGTTTTCTATGGCCGAATAGATAGGCATAAATGGTCCTGAAGCAGGGCCTCTATCATAAACAGCACAACTTTTACTAGGCTTGAGACCCAAAGCGCCCCATCCGCATTCATACCCCAATTGATTTATACGCTTTAAATAACTATCGTTTTTCTTTGCATTCACATAAGGTAACTTGCTCCATAAACGATGAGCTTCTTGATCTTCAGGATCACTTGCATCAGTCACTTCAATTCCAACATCCAACGACTCGCAGTACAAATCAGGCTTATCCCGAATAATAAGACTCTTATATCTACTATTATCGTACCATTCAAGTATCCTCTTCGCGTAACATTCTTCGTACTTAAGTGCTGTATGATCTGGCAGTGGCTTATTTTTTTCAATCCTTGCCATGGCACCCCCTTTTATTTATGCTTTACCCTTATTTTAAGCCTTTGGTTGTTGCAAATTAACTAAATTGCTCTATATAGAGATGGTGCTAAACGTTTGACAAAAATTGCCAAAAACTATTTTTTGAGCATCATAATCATTTCCTTTAGATTTAATTTTTTGTCTCATGTCTTCTTATCCTTGAAATATTGGTAACAAACCTAGTTAAATATAATTTTTCCACTGGCAATAATATAACCTTTTGTTTGTTTTAACTTAATGCCTCTTCGCATTTTTTCTGGTGCACCTCTTTAAGTTTTCCCAGCGAAATTAGTTGTAAACGATTTCGATGCCATAATCTTAAAATTATCATCATGAGTTTAAAACTCCTCCATAAGCCAGTATATGCCATTGGTTCCCTTCTTGATTTTTTCGAAAGTTGCTCTCTTGTGATAGGCATCACTTGAAAAATGCTGATATATTTATGATTCAAAATAAAGCATTTCACTATATTCGGAGATTTGAATATTTCAGGCAATAGCAATACGATTCCGCAGTACTTGCCATCAAGTTCCATGTCAATGGTGTTGGAAACAGTAATGCAGTCTTTTTCGTTAAAGAGGTATTCAGCAGTAGACCATAGCAGCGAATCGAGAAAAAGCCATTCTGCGTTACTTCAACCGCAGGTGCTATAAGCTCATGTATTCATTACGGCGGTTTGTGTTTCTTCCCCAGCCCATTTCGCTCTCGGGCATCAAATAATCACTTGCACCGATTGTGCAGGGCTTCCAAAACGGCATTTCATCCATCGGCTTGAAAACGTGAGTCACAATCGGCATCATATTCGAAGGCAAAACATTCTTCATCAGTTTCAAACTGAAGATTGGTTCTTCACCGAAGATAGTCTTAAAATGCGCGTATAATTTTTGATGCCGTTTACTGTCCATATATGGTTGCCTGCTAATTATTATCTCATATAGTTCTTCAATCTTTTTCTCATATTTTTTCAAAGGTAAAAAATTTTTAAAGACTCAAATCATCAAGAAAGTTCATCTTAAAATCCTAAAAAAGGAAATCGGTAGGCGTTTTATTTTTATCTTGAAAGAATTTGAAAATCATGAATCTTGGTTTCAAGTCTGGAATGATTTGGATGGTCACATTGGAAGAGAGTCACACTATGCAAAGCATGATAAAACCCACCAGAAACGTCCGTCTCAATTCAAAGTCTGTCATCTCCGGACCTACTACATCAAGAGCAGAGGCAAACGGAGAGCGGTCATCACCTATAAACAGCATACCTACCACCTAGGCATGTTCAAGACAAAAGAAGAGGCGATAAAGGCTAGAGTGGAAGGTGAGAAGAAATACTGGAGCAAATACCCAAATTTTAAAGTCCAGGATTTTCCTTCAGAATCGACATTAGGACTTTCTTGGCTGCATCGGCCTCAGCACTGCTTTTCTTGTAAAAATATCCTGTACTTTCCTGAGCATCGAATCCATCAACCGTGCAGGAACATTTCCAAAGCTGGCGATTATCATCATCGAAGCTTTGATCCAGTATTTCATAAACTGGATTACCGATAATCCCTTTGGTATAAAGCTTATTCAAAGCGCCTTTGGGGTTTTCAAAATCCTGTTCTTTGATAATGGAATCTTTATGGATGTATTCTTTGTTTTCTTCTTCATCAAGAAAACGCTCCGCATCCAAAAGGTTGCTCATAACATTATCAATTCTTTTATAATCGATTGGCATACAATCAGAAAGGCATACATTCTCACTAGGGCTTTTTTGATGCAAATAAGCCGGTCTAAAAGAAAGCAGGCTTCGTATAAAAGAATCGACACCCAGACATTTCAAAATATACCCAGGATTGCTCATTTTCTGCTTATAATCAAAGATACTATCGATTGCACACGCTCCGATAAGGGCTTCCATAAGTTCTCCGAGTACATTATCGCTATTGATTTCAGATTCCTTCGATCCTTTGCCCACACGAAGGTAGTCCCCTAAATCATAGTAGCGGGCAATTCTAGCTAGATTACTACGTCGGACGAGTTTAGACTTCATCTCCGTATAATCATCTTCCCCAAAATCCGAAACAAGCCAAGGGACTTCTTGCCCTTCCCCTGAAAAACGATCCAGGAGCGCTCTCGTCACATACCATTCGAGGACTCTGTCGCCATAGAAAGCAAGAACTTCATTGTCCTCTGCTTCATGGTGCTCGTTCACATAGCTTTTCTGCGTCAGAGCCTGAAGAAATAGATAGGGATTATGAATGTCTTCCCAGCTTGTCGCATAGCCAAGAATTTTGGCAGCAGCAAAAACAGCAGACTTATCTTCGTCAGTCAAAACATAGGTCATGAAAAGACCCTTCCTTTCTGCAAGCTTTTCCTTCTTTTGATTAAGAAGCCGCTGTTAAGATTTGCCTAGAAGCTAGGTAAAGCATAGCAATTGAGTCTTATGTCTAAGAAAGATGGTATTGCAACCAAAAATAATATATCATAGCAGGCTTTTCTTTTTCTAGATGAAGTCAAGACTATTCAAAAAGCCCATATAAAATAGCGATTAATCAGAAAACAAACGTTATCACACTCCTGCGTCACATAAACACAACAGCTTATTTAACGTTCTCCATCAACTGATCTCTCCACTTGTTGACATAGCCATCAAAGATTTCCCAGGTTATGAGTCCCTCTCCAATTGAAACGCCTAAATATATTCCTAGTTAAGTGTTGGTGACTCTTTCAGGTGTTATAATGAACCCGCTAAATATAAGAGTTCCGGAATCCGAAGAGGCAGATATTTAGCGATACTCCCGCTTCCTCGGATTCCGGAACTCTCGGGAGCATCGCATATGACATTCACCGCTTTTTCCGCACTCGGAAGATACGATTCGAGGAAGGCCGGAGACGGATCCCTTTCCCCTGTCTACGACAGGAAGCCGGACAGGTGTCCCTACTGCCGCTCGCGCATGGTCATCCGGCATGGACACGTCGGATCGAACCGCCGGGGGAGATACCTCTGCAAGAAGTGCGGACATACGTTTTCCGGTTCCTTCGGGACCCCGCATTACAGAGGCCGCCTCGGGCAACACGTTGTCCGGGAGCTCCTTGACCTTATCCTCGCCGGGACGACGGTGATAGGTTCCTCGGTTATTGCGGGCGTGAACAAGAACACCTCCCTCCGTTACCGCCACAGGCTTCTCTCCTACGTCAGGAAGGCCGACGGAAAGCCCGTGCTTTCGGGAAAGGCGGAGGTGGACGAGACCTATGTCGGACTGAGCGGGAGGACGAAGGGGACGGGGAAGAAGCGGGGCATATCCTCGCAGAAGGAGGGCATCGCCATCGGGACCGACGTCAAAGGAAGGATAGCCATCGCCGACCTCAGGGCCGGCCATCCGACCGCCGAGTCGCTGAGAAAGGCATGGAAGGGCCGGATCCGTGAGGGGACGGCCGTTATCCATGACCGCCTTCGCGGATACAGAGGCGTATTCGGCCGCGGCAGGAAGGAAACGGCGGTGAAGTCGACCGTCCCTAAAGAGGAGGCGCTTCTCGCGGACGTCAACCGGGCATGCTCCGGACTGAAATGGTTCCTCAGGAAGCACAGAGGCATCACGAAGAAGTACCTGGGCGGCTACCTTGCCTGGTACGAGCTCGTCAGCAACCTGAAGCCGGGAGTCCCCGAATTCGAGGAGACGGTGTTCGGCAGATTCCTGCAGAAAACGGGAACCAACACTTAACTAGGAATATATTTTCGGCAAAAAATCGGCGCGACCTCTTCCCGAGGTCGAAGACATGTTCGCAAAAAGAAATACGGGCGATCCTTTCCGGAAATTCCGGAACCAGCCACAGAGGAAAGTTGCTATATCAGCCTGTGCCTGGCCTCGGAACTCCATTGATATAGCAAGAATACCGCGTTCAGGAATCGGAAGCACTATTGTTTATCCTTTTTTGTTTTATTCCTCTGCCATATTCGTATCTTCTAAGCTGGTAAGGATTGCAATATATCTAGAGATTTTGGATTCCGATAAACTAGGACCATCACTAAAAAAGCCGTCTCATCAGATTCGAGAATTTTTCTATTTTGCAATTTTTCTTATGCCACCAGAAAAGAAGGGTCAACATTTAGCTTGATTATATTCATTTTTTAAAGAGCGATACATGTCACAATGCCTATCAAAAACAAGGTTCCAAAAATGATTAAAAATATCCAAAGCCTTATTTTTACGAAATTGTCCTTTTTTCTCTCTTGGTAAGCGATTGCAGCGTCTAATTCGAGCTTTTCTTTCTTCTTTCTTTCCTCCTCCAGCTTCTTTCGTTCCTCTTCTTGCTTCTTTCGTTCCTCTTCCTGCTTCTTTCGTTCCTCTTCTATCTTTTTTCTTTCCTCTTCCTGCTTCTTTCGTTCCTCTTCCTGCTTTGAATAATCGCCGATGGTTACTTGTACCTGTTTGGCTTTATCAGATGTCACCTTATTGCCTTTAAAATCAAACACTTGTCCGTCATCTGAAATATAGTAGAAATCAAATATTTTTAGTTTCAAAACATTAAACATTAAAATAAACTCTTCTAGCGACCACCAAAAATCCTTACTTTTCGTATCTACATGTTCGCCATCCAAATTTATTTTTAAAGGCTTATAGATTACGTACAATTGATCAGTTACAATAAAGCAACAATCATTTTTAAGATAAATTTCTTTTACTGCACGCATATTAATATCCTTAACTAATGCGTAATCCGGATAGCTCCAAAAGAATTCACTAACCTGGACATGCGGATATTGCATACTTGAATCGAAGTAACCTTCGTACCATGTTCCATCATGAAAAGGAAGGTCTTTATCTTTAAGAAAACGTAAAAATGTTCTATTGTAGGTTTCATCAGATTGTGATAATTCAAGCAATTTGTTTGCTATTAAAATAAGTTGGTTTTCACGTTTTGCTATATCTATGATTTCTTCTTTTTTAAATGGTTCATTTTTTCTAAGAAGAGTCTTTACATCTTCAGAAAGAAAATCACATAGTGTGTTATAATTGACGACCAGGTAATAATAAAGAGAGGCTTTTTCTTCAGTTTTTATTTTCTCATCAGGGCAAAACTTAAGAAACCACTTAAAGTCATTATCAGAATCAAAATCTATAAACAGTGAACATTCTCCTGATTTACATTCCAACAAATAGTAATAGACTCTCCAGTTTTTTGGGGCTTCATTGATGAGATCGTCTAGCAATTCTTTTGCTTGATCAAATTGTCCGGCTTCAATTAACAATTGGCATCTATCTAGCTTGGCATCCACAGTTCCATATGATCCATTTGTATTTCTGACACTTTCGTTTTTTTCAGATTGTTTATTTTTGCCAAGTATTTTCTCAACACCCGTCTTCAGATCCTGGATAAAGCCCAGTTTTCCCCTGTCCAATCCTTGAAGGTTTCGTAGTTCCTTTGGAAGGTCATAGGGATCCCTATCGCGATAGCAAGGAATAAGAGTTTTCGAAGAATCGCTCTTCATCCTATCAACAAATCTCGACCATTCGTTCTTTACCCAGACGGAATTCACATGCTGTTCATCCGTGGTCACCAAAATCATCACTTTAGCCGTATACAAAGCAGAATAAATATACGGCTCATACTCTTTTCCGATGACATTGGACAGGGTGACTCTGGATAAGAAAACACGATAACCTTCTTTTGTCAAAGCATCGTAGATTTCCTGTGCAAGCAAGGAATCCTTTGTCCGATCACCAAACTCATCTGTCTCCTTATAAGAAACGAAGATATCATAAGGCTCTTCCTTGCGGACAATCTTAAGAATTCCTTTTTGAATGTCATTAATTTTATTGGCTTCCTGTTCATAGACTTCCTTAGAAACGGCATCACTGAGTTCGATTGCTTTCTTGTAGTCGTCGTCATCCAAAATTGAGGTCATCGACCTTCGATTCATCGTGGGTTTCTTCTTTCCGTCATAGTCATCGACATAGGTAATGCCATATTTGCAAAGAAGAAGATTCCAATATACTTCGGCATTCTCTTTGCCTTCGGAAAGAAGCTGAGAGTAAGTAGAATACGCTTTATCGAATTCGCCCTGGCTTCGTAGCCTGTTCCCTCGGGCATAGATTTTCAGAACCTGTTCGTCTTTTTCATCAGGGATCGTCTGCTGAGAACCGCAATAAGGACAGGTGACAACCTTATCCCCTTCCTTAACATTCAGATCACCGCCGCAACATTTGCACTTTAATAAAGACATATCTTGTTTAACCTCCAATGTCGTTTACTTTCGGACAGCTTTACACAGGGAACTTCGATGAACCTGAAAATCAACTTTCTTATCTTCTAATTGCAAGGCGAAAAATGTTTTTCTTTTTCCGGAACCAAGAAATAATTTTCTGATTGCATTACTTTGCTTTTGTGCATCTTGCCCTGCTTTGGAAGTTTTCTTAGCTTTTTCAATTGGGAAATAATAGATTTCAATTCGCTTAAGAGAATTCAAATTAATCGGTTTTAATTCAAAAAATTCATCCGATTGATTCGGCTTACCCACTAAGATAAACCGATATTCCTTCTCATATTTCCAATAATTTGACTTAATAAATCCAATATCTTCCTTAGGAATCACTTTTTTGGAATTATTGTATTTTTTGAATTCTGCTTGTTTACAGTAACGAACGCCCTTCGACTCTACGTTTGAAAACAAGTCGCGAGAATCACAATCCGGTTTAAAGGTAAAATAGATCATAGCCGGTATAAAATCGTTATCGGAGGTCTTTGAACTACCATTTCCCTGCTTTGCTCCGGCTTCTGTGGTTATTCCGCCTTCTTCTTTTTTCTCTTTTGTACCATAGATTCTGTACCTTGGAAAATATTCCTTCATCAAACAAAAACTAGCCGTTCGCAGATTCGCGTATTCTTTTGAATGGTTTTCTGCTAATCGTTGTTCCTGTAAATCATTCTGATTTTTGATTTTCGTAAACTTAAAGCCAATACATTCATCCTTAGGGTTTAATATATTTATTGCTGCTCCTAGATTTGTATAATGTGAAAGGTGCTGTGCCATAGCAATTACTTTTTATTCCTTTCACATAAAGTATTTCTTTCCCGAATCCTATCAATTGAATCCTGGACATCAGAAATTTTCTGGTTGTCCTTTATCTCTTCCTTATATTTAGAAAAAAGAGTTAAAATCTTCTTCTCGATTTCCACCGTACTTTCGGTCGAAACAGGGTCAGAATATTTAAGCCTGTCCGAAAGCTTGCTCCTGTTATTTCTTGTCACCTCATCTTTTGAAAGCCCCACAAGTAGCAACGATTGCTTTCTCAGTTCTTTCATCAAACACGTGGATTGATCCTTTTCCTTTTCGTTCTGCAGGATATGCCGGATGTTACTCGTTTTTAATTGGATGGTAATGGCAAAGCCACTGATTAAGAAAAGGACAACCGACAAAGGGACATAGAAAGGAACAGGAACAAATATATTGACAACGTATTCAGCAATAGTCAGAAGCAATCCTACTAAAGAAAATATGACAATGGTCTTAACCAGAGGAAGCGAAAGAGTAATTTTCTCTGCATCGCCGCTTTTCCGCAGAGGAAAAGCAATTGAGACAAAAATTACAGCCAAATAAGCCCTGAAACAGAAATAGCAAAGAATATGACTGATCAAATCCTTCTTTTCAAAAGGGAGAAAGAAATATAAAAGGGAGAAAGAGACCAAAAAAGCCAAAAGAGAAACGGATATTACTATACTTTTCTTCTTCATAAATCAGCCTTCTTTCTTCGTTCCGCAGTTAGGGCAGAAATTTGTAGTGATTCCTTTTGTATGACAATTTGGGCATTCCCAGGCACTAGCCGGTTTCTTCGTGCCACAGTTCGGGCAAAAATTCGATTTAATCCCTTTCCTATGACAGTTTGGACACTCCCAGCCAGTGTCAGCGTCTGAAGGAAGAGAGGACGTTAGGGAGGACTCCTTTAGTGTCTGTCCTACATTATGAGCGACTTCCTTCCTTGCCCCAAGGCCAATGCCTAAGTCAATCCTGGTAGATGCCATGGAAGAGACATTCCCTATGCCAGGGTTATTCACAGCTCCAAGAGAAACCTGTCTTCTTGTCTCGTCCTGATAGGAATAGCCTTTCCTCTTCCTCTCGTCCGCCTCGGCCTGGGCCTGAAGGCGGTAAGCCTGGGCCTTTGCCTGTGCCCTCCTAAGCTGCTCGTTTGCCTGGGTCTGGACCTCGACCATTCTCCGCTGCTGTCTGGCCAAGGCTTCGTCACGAAGAATATTCTCGTTCTTGAGTTTCAGATACTGCTCGGCATATTGTTCCTTCCTCTTTCTGAAATTCGGATCGTCATCCGGAAGAAGGAAACCGGAAATAAAGAACTCCGTCAGGGATAATCCATATTCTTCCCTTCCGGGATTAATCAAATCCCGTAGTTTGGACGAGAGTTCATCGAGATGTTCATCCAGCTCCAGGACATTGATGTTCTCTTCGCGGATAGTCTTGGCCAGGAACGATTTTACTTTCGTAATAACAAATGATTTAAATCTCCCGCTGAAGTCATCTTTGGATATGTAATCTCCGATAATATCAGAATTCCGCAGTTCGGATTCCGTGCCAACCATTTTTGTCAACAATTTCCGCGGTTCTTTCACCAGAAGATTGAATTGGCCATACGCTCCAATGTCAACATGCAATCCACTATGGGGATCAAAAAGCGAAACCTTCGAAGGAGTGCCCCACTTAATGCCCCTAATGGCAGAACAATTAACGAAATAAATTTCACAATGAAAAGGCTCGGCATCCTGGTTAGTGTCCAAATGATAAGCCTTTCCAGCCAAAGGAAGACGGTCAGTGGTTAGGAAATGTCTCCCTGGGCCAAAGGAATCCAAAGCTTCTCCGTCTTTCAGGAAGACCGCAATCTGAGATTCATGCACAATCAATTCCGAACCGGTAATAAAATCTTCAATTGGATACTTATAGACGATAACGTCTCTCGGTCCTTCGTATTTGATAATGGAAATCTTATCGTTCTTAGAGGCTTTTTCTTTTAGAATCTGCTTCTGAACATCAAATTCAGTATCACAGACAGGGCAGGTGTAAATGGATGCTCCGCGATCGACTTCCAAAGATACATTGCACGTAGGACAATGTATCGAAACGGTGTTTGTTCCCGCAAATGGATCAAGGTGTGAATGGCAAACCGGGCATTCCACATCATCGCTTTTAGCCTGATCATAGACAACGATATTGGAACATTTCGGGCACTTCCTGCTTGCCCTTCTGTCAGTCTTCACATTAATCTGGTAGCCGCAGTCGCAGGGAATCACTTTTTTTGCAAACAAGCCGGAAGAAGCAAGATGATATTTACCACATTTTGGACATTTAATATAGAACTTTGCCATTTTCATTTCCTCACAGTTTTATAAATCCGGGACTTGCTCATTCAACTTGTCTAATGCAATGGGCAGGGCAACCCCATAGTCACTTATGTCTGCTTTTTCATGGCTATGTCATTCGCAAAAACAGCTCAACCGATTGTTATTTTACAGAAAAAAAAAAAAAAACGCAAGTAAAATTGCTTCATATTACAAGAATTTTTTCTTCTTTCCTAAATCCCATTTTGAATGCCATCGGCTTTAATTTAGGAAACGAATCACCAGAAGCTATAGGCAGATTCAGGCAAAAGAAAAATCTGGGAATATCAAGGAAAGGAAGACACCACTTAAGCTCCAGCATGGTTTGCTTAAATATGATTTCTATTTTCTTACCAATGAGCACCCTTTACCTCAGCAGAAATAGACACAGAAAACAATGCTTTCTTTGTGATTCCGACCATCCAATTTATTTCCATAAGCTCCATGAGAAGGGGTTACAATATCAGATTCCTCGCCTTGCAATTTATTCCAATTATTTTTCTTAAATGCAGTTCTGTTTTGACTAGTGCTATTTTGAACCCTTAATCCGAAATTCAATGCATTGCTTTTGGTCTGCGTTTTGCATATAGTGAGGATTTAAAGGAATCAATCTTATGGCAACAACAAATTTCAATCTCAGATTAGACAGCGATTTAAAAAAACGTGTCGAAGCCCTGTACAGCCAACTTGGAGTCAGTCTATCCGCGGCTTTTCATATTTTCCTGCAGGAATCCTTATCTGTAGGCGGCTTTCCATTCGACGTCAGAATCGATGAAGCAAGCAAAGAAGAACTGTTTGCCTTGCTCGATGCAGACAAGATTTCCAAAGACCATAACATAATAGGACTTGATGTCGAAGAGGCCTTGAAAGAACTCAAGAAATAAGCAGCTAACCATTGATCTGAAATGGTTGGCTTAAGGATATCTTTGAATCAGACATGATGAGACTTCTCGTGAGGAGACTGCTAGCTAGAGTCATCAGAAACCTGGCCAACAGGAAAAGCCTGACTTCGAATCATTTTCCATCTGTGAACTGGAGAACGTTGATGGATACCGCATTAAAGTCAGATTAAGTCCCAATATACAGAGTCGGAAGCGATTGACTAGTCCGTACATTAATTAGAACAGAATCCCATGGTAACTCGTTTGTAAATTAATGCATTGTTTCCTCTTTATTGCCAGAACCTTTTTCCATTTGTAAATAGCATTTTTGTTCTTTTTTACATCAATTTCTTAGAATTCGATTAATCCCTTCCAGAAACCAGTCTCGAAGGCTAATTTAGGAAAATAAGATAAGTCCGAAACATATCCTAGAAAACCCCAATTAAGTCCTTCTTCGCCTTCTCTCTAAAGTTCTTTTCGTCGCTCTTGGAGATCTTCACTCCAAGGAAGATGCAGTAGATGGTACCGACTGCGGCCACTATCGCAATCGCCGGCCATAATATGGCGTCGAGTATCTCCAGTTTCGGCTGGATGACCAGGTAGAAATCGACGTCCGTCAAAACAATCGTGTTCAAATCTTTTCCTCCTTTTTATAAATGTTCCGATATAATGTATTTACCTATTCCGATAGTTGGTATTGTTCCGATAATAAAGTACAATAGTACCGATAGGGGTGATTTATATGTATATCGGAACGAAAGAAATGTCAGAAAGATGGGGGATTTCAGAAAGACGAATCAGAACGCTTTGCCAAAACGGCAAGATTGATGGAGCAATCTTAAGCGGCAAGACATGGAAGATTTCTAGCGACGCCAAGAAGCCAGCCGATGGCAGAGAATCTGCCAAAGGCATTCTTTCAGCCATAGCTGAATTGAAGCAGGAACTTGATTCGCTTCGTCCTCTTACTCCAGACGAAGCCAAAGCACTGAACGAACAATTCGCCGTCGAATACACCTACAACTCCAACGCCATCGAAGGCAACACCCTGACTCTTCGGGAAACAGGTCTCGTCCTCCGTGGACTGACCATCGATAAGAAGCCTTTGAAAGATCATTTCGACGTTGTAGGCCACAAAGAGGCATTCGACTATGTCTCACAACTCGTGAAGGACAAGGAGCCTCTTTCCGAATGGGCCATCAAGCAGATTCATTTCCTGGTCCTGGGAAGAGATATCCAACACAGAGGGGTATATCGTAGCGTTCCCGTCTGCATCTCTGGCGCTAAGACTCAGACAGCAGAGCCCATACTGATTCCTGAAAAGATTCAGGAACTTTTGAAATGGTATCAAAGCGATGCAAATGACGACTTCCTCACGAAGATTGCCCTGTTCCATCTCCGTTTCGAGTCCATCCACCCTTTTATCGACGGGAACGGCAGAACCGGACGGCTTTTGGTGAACTTAGAGCTCATGAAGCTCGATTACCCTCCCATCGATATCAAATTCACCGACAGAAAGGCCTATTACAACGCATTCGGCTCTTACGCCGAAACCGGCTCTCCAAAAGCGATGTTCAAGCTGTTTGCCAAATATCTCAACCAACGGCTAAAAAGATACATAGAGACCGTAAGAGTTGCCGGGCAGATTGCAAAGCAGCGGCAAACCATAGAATAGTCTGCTTTTCTTGTCATGCGGGCTTCCCGCTGCTGGCCTTGTCGGAGAGGGGATTGACGCAGATTGCTAAAGTTCCTTATCCTGTTATACAAAAGGCAAACTTAAATTTATTTTTTGCACATACATAGCACACATTTTTTCCGTTATTTCTGTTAGATATTACAATAATGGCAGATACAAATAGGCAGGCATACTTATTGCAAGCGTGAACGTAACGATTCGGATGGATGCTGATGACAAGACCAATTTCGAGAAACTCTGCACTGATCTGGGGCTCACGATGAATGCTGCCTTCAACATGTTCGCCAGGCAGGCCATCAGAGAGCAGGGCATTCCCTTTAAAGTCACCAGAAACACTTCTGTCCAGTACATGGATAGAAACCTTCTCGATAAAATGCTGGAAAAGTCCGAAAAGAAACACCACAAAGTCTATGAGGAACTGGCCAAATGAGCCTGTGTTTTTCAAAAATATATTCCTAGTTAAGTGTTGGTGACTCCTTCCGGTGTTGTAATAAACCCGCTAAATAAAGAGTTCCGGAATCCGAGGAGACGGTGTTCGGCAGATTCCTGCAGAAAACGGGAACCAACACTTAACTAGGAATATATTTAAGAATAACTATTTTTGAAAGTGCCAATCATGTTCCGAAGATGGGTAAGATAGATGACAAAGGGACAATCTTTCTAGGCTTAAAGATGTTCCTTATCAATCCGGATTCCATAAAAGCCTGAAGAATCTTTTAGAACCACATCCGTTTTCTAAAACATAAAATTGCAAGAACTTGCAAAAATTTTAGTTAGAAATCGTTTTTTGCCTTCTTCAAGTTATATAATAAATATGCAAGAACTTGCAAAAATTTTAGTTAGGAGGCAGTCGTGATTGAAAGAAACGAATATCTGAGAAAGCTCATTGACCGAATGGGAAATGGAAGGATCAAGGTAATCACTGGCATCAGAAGATGCGGGAAATCCTATTTGTTATTTGAAATATTTTATAACTATCTGCTTGAAAACGGCGTTGATAAGTCACATATCATCGCTTTACAACTAGATGACAGGCTGAATATCAAATTCCAAAATCCAGAATATTTGTGTCAATATGTCCATAATCAGATTACTGACGACGGGAAATACTATATTCTTTTAGATGAAGTACAATTCGTGGATCATTTTGAAAGGGTTTTGAATTCTTTCCTGCACATCAAAAACGCAGATGTTTATGTAACCGGAAGCAATGCGAAATTTCTTTCTTCGGACATTATTACTGAATTCAGAGGAAGAGGAGACCAAATATATTTATCGCCACTGTCTTTCAAAGAATATTATGACTATTGCAAAATAGATTTTGATGATGCGTGGAATGAATATTCCATGTATGGAGGCATGCCTTTTCTTTTGACTTGCAAAACAGATGAACAAAAAGTCCATTATTTAGAAAACCTTTTCACTGAGACCTACATTAAAGATATAGTCAATCGTCACAATATCCGAGACACCGATGTTTTAGAAGATGTCCTGAATATTGTTTCTTCAAGTGTCGGTTCATTGACAAACCCTAATAAGTTATCGAAATCATTCAAATCAATCAAGAGCATCGATGTGGCGCCTAACACAATCAAGCAATATCTAGATTATTGCATCGACTCCTTTTTGTTGCAAAAAGCCTATCGGTACGATGTCAAAGGAAAGAAATACATTGATACGCCTTTAAAATACTATTTCACCGATATAGGCTTAAGAAATGCAAGACTAGGATTCAGACAACAGGAAGAAAACCACATCAGGGAAAACATCCTATTCAACGAATTGATAATCCGTGGATATAAAGTAGACGTTGGTGTTGTAACCACCAGTGAAAAGAACCCAAACGGCAACTATGTAAGAAAAAACCTAGAAGTTGATTTTGTCTGTAATCTCGGATATGAGAGATACTACATACAATCCGCATTTGCTCTCGACGATGCAGAAAAGAAAGAGCAAGAAGAAAAATCCTTGCTGAATATCTATGACGGTTTTAAAAAAATCATCATTGTAAGAAATAACATCAAGAAATGGATAGATGACAAAGGAACACTCTTTCTAGGCTTAAAGGAATTCCTTATCAATCCGGATTCCATAAAATCCTGAAGGATCTTTTAGAACCATATCTGTTTTCTAAAACATAAAATTGCAAGAACTTGCAAAATTTTTAGCCAGAATGCTTGTTCTCAAAGAAAACTACCGATGTTGGCGGAGAGGGAACTGACGCAAATTGCACCAGTCCTTTATCCTGTTATACAAGCAGGTGTCTCAAATAATCTTTTTACACATAGAATGCACGTCTTTTCTATCTGAGTTAATTTACCTGAAATGGTATAATGATCGGCAGACATGGATAGGACGTACACTTATGGCAAATCTGAATGTAACAATCCGGATGGATGCAGACGACAAGACCAATTTCGAGAAACTCTGCGCTGATCTGGGGCTCACGATGAATGCTGCCTTCAACATGTTCGCCAAGCAGGCCATCAGAGAACAGGGCATTCCTTTCAAAGCCACAAAGAACACCGGCATCCAATATTTGGATAGAAAAACACTCATTGAGATGTCGGAGAAATCAGACAAAAAGTTCCATAAAGCCTATGAAGAACTGGCCAAATGAGTTTTTATTTCTCCAAAGATGACATCCTCTTCATTCACTCAAAGCTGATTGACGATTTCGGCAGCAACGATGGAATCCGTGATGAAGGAATATCGGACTATGCGATCCAGACTTTTGATTTGCAAGACCTCTATCCGACCGCCATCAGCAAAATTGCAAGACACTCTTTTGGATTGATCATGGATCATCCTTTCATCGATGGAAACAAGAGAATCGCTGCCAAGGTCTTGGATATGGGCCTTGATATGAACGGCATTTTCCTTAAGGTAGCAAACGAAGAGGTAATCGAGAAATCCCTCGGCCTAGCGGCCGGGAAAATCGACTATCCTGGCTTTCTTTCCTGGGTCCATTCAAAAATCTGATTTTCCGAAACGTTCTGGTTCCTAATCCAAGAAGGCTTACTTTCAAAGTGGCTTTTCCGCCTGATGAAGATGGCGGAATTAGCCTAGGCAAGTGTCTAGCCCTACTAGATGATCAAACCGATTGGCTCACCAATCGGTTTATTGCCGAACCTCTATCTAGTAGGCGATTGCTTCGGTATGACTATTCATGCTGGAATGTCAATCTTCGTAGGTAGTAAGGCTCGTTAAAAAATTTAAAAGGATAAACAATAGTGTTCCCGATTAAAGGACGCGGTATAATCTCCGTGCTACATTGTTGAAGTTCCGAGGTCGGCCATGGGTCAATGTAGCAACTTTCCCCTGTGGCCGGTCCCGGAACTTCCGGAAAGGATCATCCGTATGTCTTTTTGCGAACACGTCTTCGACCTCGTGAAGAGGTCGCGCCGGTCTTTCGGAGAATGTCCCACTTCCAGAGCCATCGCCTGAAGAGGCACGGAAGGGAGCATGGACACCATAGATGGGTGTACCGCGGCTGTCGAAAGACGTTCCCGGTTAGAACGGAGACCGTCCTGTCCTCCTCCAAGCCGAAGCCGTCTCAGGTCCGGACCCAGCTGTCCATGCTCTCCGACGGTACGACCCTGAGACAGATGGCACACCAGGCGCACGTCTCCCTGCAGACCGCGCTGCTATAGAGAATCCCGGAAAAAGCCGGAAACAAGCCCCTTTCCGAGGATGTGTGGGTTGACAACACGTACGTAAACGTGCCGATGTCCGAGCGCAGGGGAAGAAAAAAGCGGGGGCTTTCCAGGCGGCTGCTGCAGGTGGCCGTCAACTTGAAGGATGGGGAGGCCCATGGGCTGCTAAGCCCTGCCAACCGGCTGTGGGCCCAGGTAAAGCGGAGGTTTGCAGTCCGTCTCCGGATCCACCGCAAGAGAGCGCAGCTCTGGCTGTCGGAGAAGGCGTTCCGCAGGGAAAACGGACGCGGACTGTCATTTGCAGAATACATGTCGTTCTTCTACGGAAAGATCTTCCTCTCAGGGAAAACCCTCAGAAGACGGGAGGCTTATGGCCGTTAGGAACACTATTGTTTATCCTTTTTTTCTGAATAAAATATGAAAATATTTTAGACTATTTTAAATTTAATCAAAATAACAAACATGACCATAGCAACTACAGCTATACCATTAATAATTCCACATGATAAAAGTATCATATTGATTCGTCTCTTCTCATTTTTATATTTTTCAAGCTCCTTTTGGCAGTCATCCAATTTTTTCATCAGATTAGCGTGATCTTGCTTATAGCAATTAATTGTTTGAATTATCAATTCGGCTTTAGAATCGATTTCTTTGATTTCTTTATAGTGTTTTGTTGCTTCAATTTTCCAGTTGTTAGGATTTACACTAGCAAATTCTGAACTCATTTTCTTATTGAATTCACAAATCTTTGTTACTGCATTTTTTAAATAGTCTAATGTCTTGTCTACATCGGCTTGAGCTTTTTCGGCTTTCTTGAACGCATGGACAGCTTCGTTATATGCTCCAATAATACCTGCTAAGTATTCTTCATCCAATGATTCCAAAGCACCATAAACGCCTTTGAACTGCATATAGAATTTATTTATCTTTTTGTTAAACTCGTTCAAGGTTTCTCCGAGATAAACGGAGTAGTCGTTCATCTCAGCCCCGGTGATTTTCTTTTGAAACCTATTAAAAGGACCTGCCCAAGTATCAAAATTCTTTAAATGAATAGGGCAGTTTCCTTCATTTTGCAATCGTTCAATTTCGCTAAGTTGTTTTTCAAACTGATCTTTCTTGGGTGTTATTTCATTCATAATGCATTTACCTTTTATTAATCCAAATTATCTATCAAATTTGATAAATCATTAAATTTCTGTTCATTATCAGATTTTACCGGCTCATCCTTTCGACTTTTAATTTCCTCAAGAACGTTTTTCGCTTCTGAGAAATTCGAGATAATATGAATTTTGCAATCGGAAGCTGATTTCAAAACAACGCTATTATAGATTTTGAACTGTTCATTCTGGAGCGTTAAAACTTTTTCGATTTTAACCAATTGAGAGATGTTGTTTTTGTCAATCATCTTAGCAGAGAGCATACCTTCAATCTGGTTCAAGACAATGGCCCCGCATATACCTGAGGCTAATCCCCCAAAAAAGATCCCAAGTAAGTCAGCTGCAGAACCCAGCCTTGGAATTTGGAATGTAGCTAAGGGGGGTATGCATTTGGCCAAAGTCAGAGTAATGACAGTTCCTAAAGCAACTGAACCAGCTGCTGTTAATCCATTGATTACAATCTCACCAATTTCCCCTGCTTTAGTCGCAGTTTCTTTAGCGTCATTCTCAGGTTTCTTAAAGTACTTCACGACATTTATTATTGTTTTTCCACCAATAGTAAGAAACAGCAAAGATTTTCTTAATATCGGGATAATTTCACCAAATATTTGAGCGGATATAACGGTCACACTAACATCAATTGATAGGAGTACATTGTTCTTGAAATCTAAGATAAAATCCTTGATTGCTTTTTTAATTTGTTCTTTTAAAGCTTTGTATTCGTGTTCGTTATCAAATAGCCATCCAATGACTTCTTCAAATATTGTCTTAGTAAATTTGGCCATCAGGGCTATTGCAACTGCCTGCAATGTGTATTGGGTTGAGCGGCGTAATTCATCTACTCTTGAGGCGTGACCTTCTTGTTTCGCACGTTGTTCCCCTTTGTTCTTAGTCTTATTCCATACCTCTCTGGCTTTTTCATCTTTTCGCAATAGTTTGTCTTTTTCTGATTCGGATATATCAAAAATCTCATCTGGCTTTTGCCCTTTTGCGTTAGCCGTATTTAGCCATTCAGTTGTCTTCATATCGGTTTTGGAAGCATTCCAATCACGCGGAATCTCATTCAAATTCGTATTTGAATTAGCAAAGCTCAATTTTTCATTTTCATCAAGAAAGGCACCTGCACTCTTATCTCTTAAAATTTCTCCAACAGATACTATATGATCAATACTAGTTTTGTTTCTTTTTGAGCCGATTGGTCTCCCTTTATCATATGGCTTTCTAGCCCCCGCCGCTAACGTTGCTTCTTCGGCACCCGTTCTTGTTTTATGGGTTATGACTTTTCCTTTTTCGTCTAATTTGAAATTAGAAAAATACTTCTCACGTCTTTGATTATATGTAGCTGAATTTTGGAAATTATGTGTTGGCCTTTTGCCTTTGTAAAAATCATTTTCGTTCAAATAATGATCGGCTTTCTTAAGGCTCAAGTTCAAATTGCGATTGGATTTGATAAAGTCTGATCCTGCCGATCCGGCCACCTCTAAAATAAACTGCTCCCACACAATTTGTGAAATTGAATAAGAAAGCGCTTTTGGATCTCCAATTTTAGTTTTATCAATTTTAAGTTGATTTAATTCTTTTATGGTCGATTCTATTTGACCTGCGATTGCTTTATCAAGCTCTCCATATAAAATTGTATCTGACTCTTGAATAGTTTCTTTATCGTTCATAATTAATTCTGAATTCCTAATAACCATTTTTGCCATCTGCTATTTTATTTACAATGATTATTATATTTAGTCTTGGTCATATCGGAGTTAAATATTTGAGAATTTTTTACTGTTTTATAAATTGAGGCAAGAAAGACACAGCCATTCAAGGAAGTAACATGTCTTCTTTTTAATATCCTCCCATGATGACCAAATAGGGAATTTGTCTTAGCTGGTATTGATTTTTCAGTTTATACTCTCCATTTCTCCTCGCCTCTGAAATCAATCGCCATCGTCACGTATCATAGTATCAGGCATGAAGGCAACAAGGACCGAGAAGACGTCCGGGACCCTCTTACTCTTGAATGGTATCTTGAACCAAGCGACCAGGATCTGACACGACCCTCTTATCTATTCTTTGAGGCAACGACGAGTCGCCTCTCCTTAGACCAAGCACCTTACGTAAGTCTATTTCCTCCGAATGCTCCGATATTGGGGTCCTCTAGCCTTTTATTCAAGTATGTATTGTTTTTTGCCTCTTATGCCCCCTCCGAAGGTTTGTCAACTTTTTTCATTCTTATTTCGATTTACAAGTCAGTTTTATGAAGGATAAACAATAGTGTTGCCGTCTCTCACTTTCGGTATAATTAGCATGTTGCATTGCCGAAGTTCCGAGGCCTGGCATGAGTCAAGGCTTAAACTTTCCCTCGTGGCAGGTCCCGGAACTTCCGGAAAGAATCATCCGTATGTCTTTTTGCAAACACGTCTTCGACCTCGGGAAAAGGACGCGCCGATTTGTTGCCGAATGTTCGTACTGCCACGGCCATCGCCTGAAGAGGCACGGAAGGGAGCACGGACATCGTAGATGGGTGTGCCGCGGCTGCGGAAAGACGTTCCCGGACAGAACGGAGACCGTCCTTTCCTCCTCTAATCCAAAGCCATCACAGATCCGGACCCTGCGGTCCATGCTCTACGACGGCACGCCCCTGAGACAGGCGGCTCGTCTCCCTGCAGACCGCGCTGCTATGGAAGAGAAAAATACAGAGAATCCCGGAAAACGCCGGAAACAAGGTCCTTTCCGGGGATGTGTGGGTTGACCACACGTACATAAACGTGCCGATGTCGGAGCACAGGGGAAGGAAAATGGGGGGCTTTCCAGGCAGCTTCTGTAGGCGACCGTCAACTCGAAGGATGAGGAGGCCCATGGGCTGCTCAGCCCTGTCAACCGGCTGTGCACCTAGGTAAAGCGGAGGTTTGCAGTCCATCTCCGGTTCCACCGCAAGAGAGCACAGTTCTGGCTGTCGGAGAAGGCGTTCCGCAGGGAGAAGGGACGCGGACTGTCCTTTGCAGCATACTTGTCGTTCTTCTACGAAGGATCTTCCTCTCAGAGCAAACCATCGGAAGACGGGAGGCTTACAGCCGTTAGGAACACTATTGTTTATCCTTCTATTTAATAATGCATTTTAAAATTTCATTGTTTATTCCTTTTTCTTATTCTTTCTCTTATTCTTTTTCCTATTCTTTTCTTCTTGCTCAAAATCATCTTCACAATCACTATAAGAGAACTTCTTACAGCCATTTTGATAGTAAGATTCTTCGATATCACTAAAATTATAATCTTTGTTTTCAATATAATATTTTATTATTAGATCTTCCTTATATAAATTCGTGAAACCAAGACCAGCAAGCTTTAATAATTTTTCAGATTCTTCCATATTAAGTCTTAAACCAATACAAAGGTGGAAAAGAAATTTCTTTGAAGGTTTGACATTTCCAGAAGTCACTTTACTGTATTCTTTTCTACTAATATATGATGGCTTATATATTTTTACACTACCGGAAGGATCAATATTTTTGTCTAGGCTTCTCAAAAATTCATTAAATAAGGTTCCAAAATCTTTAATTTCATTTTTATTAATTGCTTTAAAGCATAGTTTCATAGGTGTGAAATAAAAAGGAGGCAAAGTATTTCCACTTGAACTTGAAATTATTTCTCTGTCTAAATCCAAATCATCATCTCTGTCTAAATCAAAATCATCGTCTATGTCTAAATCAAAATCATCATCTACTTTAAAACCATCAACAGGTTCATTAAGTTTTAAATATTCTTTTAACTCTTTAACTTTCATTTTCGTATTAATCCTCTTTCCTTAGTTTATAACAAAAAATTTTTTAATAAAGATTTTCAAATTAAAATGTCGCTTGCTATTCCCTTAAAATATATTTTTACTTTCCGTATACTTGTGCTGTCATTAGGGGGCATACAAAATGATACTTCCGCCACAAATAAGAGAAAAGATAGCATTTAGAGATGTAATTGGTTACGATTCAATAAAAAACGAATTGCTGGTTATTTCTGACATGTTTTTATATAAAGGACTTTATGATCAAATTGGTGCTACATTACCACATGGAGTATTAATCAAAGGTGAGCCAGGATTAGGTAAAACATTATTAGCAAATTGCTTTATAAAAGCTTGCGAATGTACAAATTATTTGATTAGAAATGATTGTTCTTACGATAATTTGGTTAAGAACATTACAAAAGTTTTTGAATCGGCTAGTAAGGAAGCAGATAGAGGAAAGTCCTGCATCATATTTTTTGATGATCTTGATAAATTTGCTGAAGGAACAGAAGATGAAGATAAAAAAATATTTGTGAACATTCAGTCCTTGATGGAAAGTATAAAAGGGAAGAGAATTTTAATTTTAGCCACGGTTAATAATATTGATAAGATTCCAGCTTCTTTATATCGTAGTGGTCGCTTCGATAAAATTTTTGATTTGTCTGTTCCTTCTTTAAAGGATGCAATAAGTATTATTAAATATTATCTAAGTAAAAAGAAAGTCAGCCCGTTTCTTAATTATGATGATGTTGCCAAAATGGTTAAATATCAATCTTGCGCAAGTTTAGAAACATTGATAAATAATAGTGCCATTCGAGCTAAATATAATAGAAGAAATGAAATAACCATGGAGGATATTGTTCTTAGTTATGTGGGAAAAGAATTAAACTATTTAAAAGATGATGAAGGTGAAAAGGTCAAAAAAAGCGATGAAGATGAAAATATGGTCGCTCTTCATGAAGCAGGTCATGTTGCTGTCTTTGAAATCTTAGTGCCTAATTCCATAGGATTTGCTCATGTATTTGATGAATCAGAAGGTACTACTCGTTTGTGTAAAAGTGTTAATAGAAGACCACTTCTTTTATTAGGAGCATTGGCAGGAAAAGCAGCTTGTGAATTGTTTGATAAAGGAAGGGTAGCTTCTGGATGTGATAATGATTTAATGAAAGCATATCATCTTATTAGTGATGGTATAAAAAATAACGCTACACTCGGTTATCAATCTTTATTTGATCATGACTTTGATAGTCAAACATCTGAAATTTCGCTTTACCAAAATGAAGCGGTTGTAAGAGCTGAATTGCAAAGAAATGATTTCTTAGTAAAAGATATCTTGATGAAAAATAAGGAATTCTTATTTAAGATTAGAGATGTATTACTTAAGAAAAAATATATTCTCTTTTCGGATATTCAAAATATTAAGAAAAAGACGAAAATTGTCCCATATACCATCTATTAATAACAAAATCATGCATTACAATCATCAATTTGTTATAATAAAATGAGAATTAAAGATGAGGAGGCATTATGGGAAAATTAGATAATAATGGAAATATAAATGTTATTTGTCCTGAAGTGTTAAAAAGCTTTATTGTAGAATCATCTCTTTCTAAGCACCCTCATTTTATGGATTTAAAACAAGTTGAAAATGCCGCTTTTGACGATTGTTCTAGAGAAGATGTTGTTCTTTATGCATCCTACAAAGAGAAAAAAGATCCTCGTTATTCTTATGCCACAGCTAAAAAGGAGATGAATCAATTTCTTCTTTTAAAAGACAGACCGTCTAAAGACGTGCCATCTCCCATCTTAAATTTGTTTACAAAACGCAAAGAGTGCAAAGATAATGGTTTTCTAAAAGGCAAAGATGAATTGGATGCTTATACTCTAAAAAAATATCCAATTTATATTATTGGCTATCCCTCTAATCATTCAGCTTTATTGTCCGCCTTTAAAGTTTTAGGAATAATGAAATATACATTCTTAAGTCAGGAAGATTTAAATCTTACTAAGAATAATTATTCAGTTCATGTATTTTCCGACGCTATACAAGAGGTCTTTTATGGACTTTCTAATATGCGATATAAGTTGTATAGTGATAAAAATAATAAACAAAGAAAAGAAAAGATTGATATCAGAGAATATGCTATTCTTTGTCCAACTTCTTACAACACACTTTTAAAGAATGCAGCTCCATTATTTAAATTGCACCTTGATATATGTGATTTGAAAGTGAATGAAGTACCATTAATAAGAGATTGGATTAACAATGATTTTCCACACAGTGACTTTAATGCTTTCTTAACCAAACTTGGTGATAACATTTCTTTATCCGAATACGCAAGTAAGTTAGCTGAAGCATTAACCTCAATTAAATACATTCAGAAAAAAGATAAAGATATTGATTCGAAATTATTAAAAGAATATCTCAATTCTTTGCTCTCTGGGTGCGTAGTTTCTAATGATGGTTATACGGGTATTCCTGTTTACAATACAATAGAGCAAATAAGACATTGTAAACATCTTTTAATTTTGGGCTTCTCTGATGATCTTATTTCATCGGCTAAAGATAATGGACTTATTCCAGATTCACTTAAAGATTTATGTAGTTATCAAGAAACGTCTATTATTAAAAATGAAGTGACTGAACAAATAACTAAACTTCTTTTCACATTTATTGGCGATGTATCTATTTCTCGCTCTAAGATAAGTCAATTTAAAGAATATAGTAATGTCTTTTTTGTCAAAGATTTAGATGATAAATCTACTAAATCTTATTGGATTAAAGAAGATATAAATATTAATCCATACTTTGAATATCAAGAGAAAATGACTGAAGAAAAAACGAAGAATGAATCTAATTCACTAGATTTAGTCTTTCTCTCATCATATTTTCAAAATAGATTTGATTCTATTCATGATGTGAGTCCTTTACTTTTGGAGATAAAAGAAAAGAAGCCACAGTATCTTGAAAATTATGGTTCATACAATCCATCTTTTGATTCTGATGAAAAGACAAACAACTATTTTCATGATTTTTTTGCTAACAAAGCCATTGATTGGTCTTATTCTAGACTTACTCCTTATTTAACTAACCCTTTCCTCTACTTTGTTAAACATATTTTAAGCTTGAAACCACGTACACCTAATTCTTTAGTTGCAGCTATTGGAACATTAGTTCATTCTTATTTAGAGCAACGTGGACTTAATTTCAGACTTAAAGAAGAAAAGAAATATGTTTTAAATAAAAATGAAAATAATCTTGGATCTATTTGAGAGCTGTCAATAGTTTGTGTAAATAGGGGCTGTCTTCGATGGCCCTATCCCT
>ERZ808286.500-NODE-500-length-25492-cov-18.760782_pt1 | contig 25492 bp, 20 predicted proteins | sample MGYA00521276_ERZ808286 | MGnify/ENA primary metagenome ERZ808286 (study PRJEB31516, sample SAMN03275607) | gut metagenome | biome: mammalia-associated habitat; material: feces | host: Papio cynocephalus | place: Kenya | collected 2012-08-01 ... | reverse complement strand
AATCAAACTCTCAGAAAAAAGAATTTGAAAGCTCCTCACACAAACATTTACTGTTATTCCGTTTCTCTTCCGAAGGTTCGTTTTCACGAACTAGTGAAGAGTCACGTCTCAAGCATTCACTTCTCAAAGATCGCTGTTCAACCCGTGTCGGGCGAACGAGTGCATAGTATATCATATTTTTCTGTTAGGGCGCAAGAGGGTTTTTACACAAAACTAAAAATAATTTAATATCGTTCAGAAATAACGAAAAACTTGCATTTTTTGTCGCTTTCCCTCCTCCGTCGCTCGGAAAAACCAGAGTCCTGGCACGGCAACTTCCTCCCGCACGCCCCAAAAACATGAAAATCCTATCGTCCAACCCTCAAACAACCCTCTTAAACCCCGCAGGACAACGTACGATAGGATGTGACACCCGGGGCTATCCGTTCCCGCGGTTGGAGAGCGAGAATCAAAAAGGAGAAAGACCGATTGAGAAAGCGCAAGGCAGGTGCCCGCCAGATCCGCCCCCATGTGGGCGGCGTGCCGGATAAATGCTGCAAAGGCGTCCGCAATCGCGGCAAAATAAAGTCCAGACATCTACCGCGAAAGGACGCCGTGAAAAATTATGCCATAAAAAAGCCCCGGGCACAATCCGCGCGTCGCGGACATGGCGAAAATAATCGCGGAGGTTCAATTCACGCGCCCACGGGGGGCGTGACTAAATGCCTTCTTAGTCTTTTTAAAAATAACTGTTTCAATTCACGCGCCCACGGGGGGCGCGACAGCAGGTGCTGACGCTCGCGGACGACGGCAAGCGTTTCAATTCACGCGCCCACGGGGGGCGCGACGTGTTCCTGCGGGGACAGACGCTCGCGCCGTGGTTTCAATTCACGCGCCCACGGGGGGCGCGACTTGCGTCGTCGCAATTATCGACGCCAATGCTCGTGTTTCAATTCACGCGCCCACGGGGGGCGCGACTGGTGGAGGTCACGTAGTTCTGCGTCGCCTCATTGTTTCAATTCACGCGCCCACGGGGGGCGCGACCGCGACCGCGAAGGACTTCAACGAGGCGACGCAGTTTCAATTCACGCGCCCACGGGGGGCGCGACAGCGACGCGTGCGGAACGCCGCGCGCGTTGCAAGTTTCAATTCACGCGCCCACGGGGGGCGCGACTTGCGTCGTCGCAATTATCGACGCCAATGCTCGTGTTTCAATTCACGCGCCCACGGGGGGCGCGACTGGTGGAGGTCACGTAGTTCTGCGTCGCCTCATTGTTTCAATTCACGCGCCCACGGGGGGCGCGACCGCGACCGCGAAGGACTTCAACGAGGCGACGCAGTTTCAATTCACGCGCCCACGGGGGGCGCGACAGCGACGCGTGCGGAACGCCGCGCGCGTTGCAAGTTTCAATTCACGCGCCCACGGGGGGCGCGACCCTGCAGGGATTTGAACTGCAGGCGGCGAAGAAGTTTCAATTCACGCGCCCACGGGGGGCGCGACCTCGTCCGGCAGTTTGTGCTGGACGCCTCGCCGTTTCAATTCACGCGCCCACGGGGGGCGCGACGGGTTATCCGGCAGTACCTCCGTGCGCCGGACGGTTTCAATTCACGCGCCCACGGGGGGCGCGACCACAGGAGCTCTTCGCACTCCGACAACCCGCCGGTTTCAATTCACGCGCCCACGGGGGGCGCGACGCGTTGGAGACGCTGGTCAGGGGCGCGGGTCTTGTTTCAATTCACGCGCCCACGGGGGGCGCGACCCTACTCGACCAAAGGCCGTCCTCGACGCCCAGGTTTCAATTCACGCGCCCACGGGGGGCGCGACCGCCGACCGCATAGGCCTTCGTGGTCGCAAACGCGTTTCAATTCACGCGCCCACGGGGGGCGCGACCCGCGCCCCACGTATAGTCGCATGTGCCCACGCGTTTCAATTCACGCGCCCACGGGGGGCGCGACAGAGCCGCCCGAGGACGAGACATTGGCGGGCTGGTTTCAATTCACGCGCCCACGGGGGGCGCGACGCCGTCCGGACCGGACGCGGAGACGGAGCCCTGCGTTTCAATTCACGCGCCCACGGGGGGCGCGACCGTAGTCCACGACGGCGGCGACGCGTCCCGGACCGTTTCAATTCACGCGCCCACGGGGGGCGCGACAAGCGGACGGCGGGAACTTCGGTTCCCCGCGGTGTTTCAATTCACGCGCCCACGGGGGGCGCGACATGCGGGCGAGGGCTGGTGGCTTCGCGACAATCCGGTTTCAATTCACGCGCCCACGGGGGGCGCGACACCTATATGCTGTTGGAGTCACGGATGTGCCGGTTTCAATTCACGCGCCCACGGGGGGCGCGACGAAGCCTTGGTACCAACTGAAGCGCCATATAGAGTTTCAATTCACGCGCCCACGGGGGGCGCGACCCGCGAGTCTTATCCAATCGATTAGCTCCGCGTGGTTTCAATTCACGCGCCCACGGGGGGCGCGACGTTTGGCGTCCGCGTCCGTATCCCCGCGCCGGATGTTTCAATTCACGCGCCCACGGGGGGCGCGACCGGCGCAAGCGGACAACCGTCTCGACGCGCATCGAGTTTCAATTCACGCGCCCACGGGGGGCGCGACTCGGACGCGCTTCTGTCCAAACGCGCCCTGGGCGTTTCAATTCACGCGCCCACGGGGGGCGCGACGTTTCGCGCCGGCCGAGGCAATCGCCGCGACAAAGTTTCAATTCACGCGCCCACGGGGGGCGCGACTCAAAGAGCGATTTGCCGGTCTCGTCCGAGATACGTTTCAATTCACGCGCCCACGGGGGGCGCGACCGTTGCAAACGCTGGTCAGGAGCACGAGTCTTGTTTCAATTCACGCGCCCACGGGGGGCGCGACGTCAAAATCGATTGTCATATTCAAGTCCCGTAAGTTTCAATTCACGCGCCCACGGGGGGGCGCGACATACCCGGCCACGCGGTATCCGCCCTCTGATTCGTTTCAATTCACGCGCCCACGGGGGGCGCGACGGAAATATGCCTATCAGACGATCGGCGTGGATGTTTCAATTCACGCGCCCACGGGGGGCGCGACGTCCGCGTCTTGCCCGACGCCGACGCAGTGGGCGTTTCAATTCACGCGCCCACGGGGGGCGCGACTTGGCCGTCGAGGACAGTTCCGCGCAAGTCTGGTTTCAATTCACGCGCCCACGGGGGGCGCGACAGTCGTAGACCAGCACAAGGTCGCCACCCACACGTTTCAATTCACGCGCCCACGGGGGGCGCGACTTTCTGCGCCATGGATTGTCCGTTCTTGCTCACGTTTCAATTCACGCGCCCACGGGGGGCGCGACTTTGTGGTTTCTGTTGCAATAGGGGGAATCGTCTCGTTTCAATTCACGCGCCCACGGGGGGCGCGACACGCGCCGCGGCCGCCGCGAAACCGGCGGACCCCGTTTCAATTCACGCGCCCACGGGGGGCGCGACCGAACACCGCGCAGTTGAAGTCCGCCGCGTTTTCGTTTCAATTCACGCGCCCACGGGGGGCGCGACCATCCCGATTTTGGCATGACATTTGACTTCTGTGTTTCAATTCACGCGCCCACGGGGGGCGCGACTCGTCAACCTCGCGGGCGCGTACACGCCGGGCGAGTTTCAATTCACGCGCCCACGGGGGGCGCGACGAGTTCGGCGGCGGCCGCCGGCGGGTCGTCGTGTTTCAATTCACGCGCCCACGGGGGGGCGCGACCCGAAGCCCAAGCCCAAGCACGGCAGGCGGCAGTTTCAATTCACGCGCCCACGGGGGGCGCGACTTCGCGCCCCACATACCCTGCGCATTTGGTTTGTTTCAATTCACGCGCCCACGGGGGGCGCGACCAACTCCGCCAGTTTGTCTTCCGCGACGCCCGGGTTTCAATTCACGCGCCCACGGGGGGCGCGACCACCTTATCCGCCGCGAGCGGAATCTCGAGTGTGTTTCAATTCACGCGCCCACGGGGGGCGCGACAAGGGCTACCAGCGCCGCGTCGAGGGTTACAAGTTTCAATTCACGCGCCCACGGGGGGCGCGACGTTTCGCGCCGGCCGAGGCAATCGCCGCGACAAAGTTTCAATTCACGCGCCCACGGGGGGCGCGACGCGAGGAGCGCAAGCGTCTTGATCGCCACGCCCAGTTTCAATTCACGCGCCCACGGGGGGCGCGACGCGGGCGAGGGCTGGTGGCTCCGCGACAACCCCGTTTCAATTCACGCGCCCACGGGGGGCGCGACACGCTTGCCTCCGTCAAGCTCGGCAGCGTCCGGGTTTCAATTCACGCGCCCACGGGGGGCGCGACACGATTCTGCTCCGCGACAAACTGGGCGCGGACTGGTTTCAATTCACGCGCCCACGGGGGGCGCGACGCTTGCCTCCGTCAAGCTCGGCAGCGTCCGGGGTTTCAATTCACGCGCCCACGGGGGGCGCGACACTGGCTGGACCGCTTTGCGGCGGCCGAGCCGGAGTTTCAATTCACGCGCCCACGGGGGGCGCGACCGGCGACGACCGCATGTATCGCATCGCGCCCGGGTTTCAATTCACGCGCCCACGGGGGGCGCGACATCGCGCCCGATGACCTTTCTGAACTCTATGCGACGTTTCAATTCACGCGCCCACGGGGGGCGCGACCGAGGTCGTTCGTCAGCACGAGTTCGCGCTTGTAGTTTCAATTCACGCGCCCACGGGGGGCGCGACGACCGGGCCCTCGGCGACCATGTACGCGGCGTTGTTTCAATTCACGCGCCCACGGGGGGCGCGACGCACCCCGCGGCACGCGCCGTCAACCCCGTGGACGTTTCAATTCACGCGCCCACGGGGGGCGCGACGACGATGCCGTCGTGCTGGGTCGCGCCCGCGCCGTTTCAATTCACGCGCCCACGGGGGGCGCGACTGCCGGTCGCGTGTACGTTGCCCAAGCCCAGTGCGTTTCAATTCACGCGCCCACGGGGGGCGCGACCCGCGCCGAAGACGCGGCGGAAGTCGCCCTCCGTTTCAATTCACGCGCCCACGGGGGGCGCGACGCCGCGTCTACGGCGGACGACCGCGCGCCGCTGGTTTCAATTCACGCGCCCACGGGGGGCGCGACCAGATGGTCGATAATCTCGCCCATGCGCTCCGTTTCAATTCACGCGCCCACGGGGGGCGCGACTCCGCAGTCCGTTCAAGAGTATGACGAACTCATAGTTTCAATTCACGCGCCCACGGGGGGCGCGACTCGATTCTAGACCCCTTCTCGCGCGAGTTTCCGGTTTCAATTCACGCGCCCACGGGGGGCGCGACACCCACGCGTCGCCGGAGACCTTTGCGTTGCCGGGTTTCAATTCACGCGCCCACGGGGGGCGCGACTACGCCAAGGCGAACACGCACGCGCCCTTGATGTTTCAATTCACGCGCCCACGGGGGGCGCGACCCCCGACAGCCCGTCGCCGTCTTGCAGCTCAACGTTTCAATTCACGCGCCCACGGGGGGCGCGACGTCGGCGCACTCGCGGCGGTCTGCAGCTGCCGCAAGTTTCAATTCACGCGCCCACGGGGGGCGCGACGCCGTGGCGCGTGCCGTTGCCGTCAAACAGCGAGTTTCAATTCACGCGCCCACGGGGGGCGCGACAAACACGCCGTGCGGTTGTAGTCCTGCGCGAAGGCGTTTCAATTCACGCGCCCACGGGGGGCGCGACTTCTCGTCGCGGTCCAAAAAATAGCACGAGGCGTTTCAATTCACGCGCCCACGGGGGGCGCGACACCTGCAGGGATTTGAGCTGCAGGCGGCGAAGAGTTTCAATTCACGCGCCCACGGGGGGCGCGACAAACTCGTCGGCAAATTCCGCGTTGGAGAGGAGTTTCAATTCACGCGCCCACGGGGGGCGCGACGTCCGGCGATTATATCCTCGTCGCCGGGGAATGGTTTCAATTCACGCGCCCACGGGGGGCGCGACGGCATCGCGGGCACAGCGGAAATCGGCTTTCTGCAGTTTCAATTCACGCGCCCACGGGGGGCGCGACAGACGGCCGAGCGCGTGAAGCATCTCATCGAGGTTTCAATTCACGCGCCCACGGGGGGCGCGACGTACTCGACCAGAGGCCGTCCTCGACGCCCAGGTTTCAATTCACGCGCCCACGGGGGGCGCGACGCGCGGGAGGTCGCGCCGGAATGGTGATCCGCCAGTTTCAATTCACGCGCCCACGGGGGGCGCGACGGCCATCGCCTCCGCCGTGGTAAATTCCTTCTGTTTCAATTCACGCGCCCACGGGGGGCGCGACCGTCGCGATTGCGGCGGAGGTGACGCGGGCGAAGGTTTCAATTCACGCGCCCACGGGGGGCGCGACGGTTGTCGTAGCAACGGTACCACGAGCCGACCGCGTTTCAATTCACGCGCCCACGGGGGGCGCGACCCGTCGCCGCGGAAGACGCGCCCGCGTCCGACGTTTCAATTCACGCGCCCACGGGGGGCGCGACTCGCAAGCGCGAGAGAAATCTCGAAGGAGACGGGCGTTTCAATTCACGCGCCCACGGGGGGCGCGACACCAACCGACGCTCGGGCTCGTCGCGCAGGATGTTTCAATTCACGCGCCCACGGGGGGCGCGACTGTCGTACGTCAAGACGCCCATGACCGCCTCGACGTTTCAATTCACGCGCCCACGGGGGGCGCGACACAATCCGCCCGCAAGCGCGACGCGCGGCGACGTTTCAATTCACGCGCCCACGGGGGGCGCGACGCATGGACTTTGCGACCGCGCAGAAGTGCGCGGCGTTTCAATTCACGCGCCCACGGGGGGCGCGACCCTATGTCACCAACGACTATGTCCATGTCTCCTTCGTTTCAATTCACGCGCCCACGGGGGGCGCGACGAGGGGCGTCTCGCCGCGCTCGGAATCCAGAAGGTTTCAATTCACGCGCCCACGGGGGGCGCGACATCCGCGATTGAAAGTGTTAATGGAGAGGTTGGTTTCAATTCACGCGCCCACGGGGGGCGCGACGCGAACCGCCCCCGCGGTTTGCGTTAGTCGTCGTTTCAATTCACGCGCCCACGGGGGGCGCGACGCGGTTGACGGCAGCCTTGAGGACGACCTGGCCGTTTCAATTCACGCGCCCACGGGGGGCGCGACGGCGGACGCGGCGACGCGGGGGCGGCGTCCGGCGTTTCAATTCACGCGCCCACGGGGGGCGCGACGTATGTACCGGGGTGTAGCCGCCCGACGAAATGCCGTTTCAATTCACGCGCCCACGGGGGGCGCGACGGCGCACGTACTGGGCTTCGTCGGACTTCCCGGCATAGTTTCAATTCACGCGCCCACGGGGGGCGCGACTCAGACTGGACGCCCGGACCGAGCGTGCAGACGTTTCAATTCACGCGCCCACGGGGGGCGCGACACGCCGTCCGGCAATCTCCCCAAGCGCCTCGCCGTTTCAATTCACGCGCCCACGGGGGGCGCGACCGTCAAGGGGGTGTGCCAAGGAGAAAAATGCAAGTTTCAATTCACGCGCCCACGGGGGGCGCGACTTGCTCTCCGTCGCCGGCTTCGCGGACGCGGACGCGTTTCAATTCACGCGCCCACGGGGGGCGCGACGCACAAGGTCGCCACCCACGCAAAGCGTGCGGAGTTTCAATTCACGCGCCCACGGGGGGCGCGACGTGGGCAGTCGGATCTTTCTACGGCACGGGGAGGGTTTCAATTCACGCGCCCACGGGGGGCGCGACGGGCAAGGCAGACTACGAGTACAACCGCGACACGTTTCAATTCACGCGCCCACGGGGGGCGCGACCTACACACTTGACAAAGATCTCGCCCTCTACGCGGTTTCAATTCACGCGCCCACGGGGGGCGCGACACTGGGAGACGCGCTATAAGGGCGCGTCGCGCAGTTTCAATTCACGCGCCCACGGGGGGCGCGACTGCGGACGGGTGGCAGGGCGACCTGCCCCCGTAAGTTTCAATTCACGCGCCCACGGGGGGCGCGACCGCGATCGGGCACGCCTATCTGATTGCGGCCGAGTTTCAATTCACGCGCCCACGGGGGGCGCGACATGAACGTGGCGTCGCAGGTCTGCTCCCTCGTGTTTCAATTCACGCGCCCACGGGGGGCGCGACCTTGTAGGCGATTGCGGTTTTGCTGCAAGGATGGTTTCAATTCACGCGCCCACGGGGGGCGCGACAGAGGTGACGCGTGCCAAAGCCGCTGAGAAGGCGTTTCAATTCACGCGCCCACGGGGGGCGCGACCGCGCTGGGGGACTACTGCTGCACCCTCGCGCGTTTCAATTCACGCGCCCACGGGGGGCGCGACATGGACAACTGGACGGTCTTCTCGCGCTACAAGTTTCAATTCACGCGCCCACGGGGGGCGCGACACTTATGGGGGCGGACGCCCGCCCCCGCACAAAAGTTTCAATTCACGCGCCCACGGGGGGCGCGACGTCACGGCGACATTGTAGTTTGTGACGCTGACGCGGTTTCAATTCACGCGCCCACGGGGGGCGCGACCCGCGAACGAGCTCGGGCAGGTCCCGATCGCTGTTTCAATTCACGCGCCCACGGGGGGCGCGACGGACGCGGCGCGGATGTCCAGATCCCCGACCGCGAGTTTCAATTCACGCGCCCACGGGGGGCGCGACACGATGCCGTCGTGCTGGGTCGCGCCCGCGCCGTTTCAATTCACGCGCCCACGGGGGGCGCGACCGCGACCGCGAAGGACTTTAACGAGACCTCGCAGTTTCAATTCACGCGCCCACGGGGGGCGCGACTCCGCGCTGACAGCAGAGGTGACCCGCGCGAAGTTTCAATTCACGCGCCCACGGGGGGCGCGACCTCCGCGTCCGGTCCGGACGGCTTTGTGGTCGCGTTTCAATTCACGCGCCCACGGGGGGCGCGACCAAGGAAAACGGAAATGAAAATCAGCTACATCAGTTTCAATTCACGCGCCCACGGGGGGCGCGACCTGGTGGGCGCGAGTGCCGCGTCCATCAAGACCAAGTTTCAATTCACGCGCCCACGGGGGGCGCGACGGGCAAGGCGGACTACGAGTACAACCGCGATACGTTTCAATTCACGCGCCCACGGGGGGCGCGACAATCGCCAAGCGCGAGAATGAGATCGTCGAGATGTTTCAATTCACGCGCCCACGGGGGGCGCGACCACGCTTGCCTCCGTCAAGCTCGGCAGCGTCCGGGGTTTCAATTCACGCGCCCACGGGGGGCGCGACGGACTTTGCGGGCGTCATCGGCACGCCGCGCACGTTTCAATTCACGCGCCCACGGGGGGCGCGACCGGCGGGTTCGCCGCGGCCGCGAAGAACATCAAGTTTCAATTCACGCGCCCACGGGGGGCGCGACTTACTCGGTGACCCATTGCGATTTCACCGTGAGTTTCAATTCACGCGCCCACGGGGGGCGCGACCTCGGACTGGACGCCCGGGCCGAGCGTGCAGACGTTTCAATTCACGCGCCCACGGGGGGCGCGACAAAAGCGATTTGCCGGTCTCGTCCGAGATGCGGGTTTCAATTCACGCGCCCACGGGGGGCGCGACATGCACGGCGAGATCGTCAAGACGGAGGTCGCGACGTTTCAATTCACGCGCCCACGGGGGGCGCGACCGCCTATATTTTATCATATCCTATCGTTGACCTGCAAGGAGGATTTCCGCGAACCTGTCCTTTTTTTGGATTGTCTTCTCTTATTGTCAATGATCAAGTATTTTGCGCACGCCGGGAGCGTCCTATTCTTCTTCCGCGAACATCCTAAGGGTTTTCTGTCAACTTGGGGTTCGCGGAGCGTCTGCTAAAGGACTAGCGGCGCCTCGACATCCAACGCCGGCTTGGCCCCAAAGTGTTCAATTCTTCGCTGATAATCCCTTCCCAGATAGTAATAGCGCAAACTGTCCGTTTCTTTATCGCAAATTCCTTCCAAATCGGCTTTTAGTTTCGCCCATTGACCCCAATCCACATTGCATTCAAAGACCGAGTTTTGGACACGAATCCCATAATCAAGACACTTCTTCGCTATGCGACGCAAGCGACGTTGTCCTGCAGGCGTCACGGTGGAGACATCATAACTGACAAGCACGAGCATTCTATCTACACCTCCTATTTCACAATGAACGGCGGGTAGGCATCCAAATCGCCGCGCAAATGCCGCGCGAGCAATTGCGCCTGGACGAACGGGAGCAACCCGGCCTCAATTTTCTCGTTCAAGAACGGATGGACCAATTGCTCTTTCTTGCGGTTTTGCCACTCCACGAGAACGGTTTTGCGTGCCGCTTCGGAAAGGACGACCGCTCCCGATTCCGAAAAAGAGAAGTCCTTGCGACGGACCTGGCAGCGATTGACCAGCGACAACGCCACGCGATCCGCAAAGAATGCGCGAAACTCCTCCATCAGATCCAAAGCAAGACTCGCGCGGCCCGGGCGCAATGCATGCAAGAAGCCAACTTGCGCATCCAGCCCCACGCTCTTCACGGCGCCGGCGCAGTCATTCGCCAGCAACACGTACAAAAACGACAGCAGCGCGTTCATCGGATCGCGCGGCGGGCGGCGGTTGCGGTCCGTTATGCGGAAATCTTCCCGCTGAGCCACCAGAAGACCGTTGAAAGCCTGGAAATAATAAGACGCCGCCTCCCCTTCGAGTCCGCGCACCATCTCCAGCGTGTCCGATGAACGGAGGCGCAGAACGACATTGGCGAGTTGCGCCACGCCACGCGCGCACGCCTCGTCGGCGCCGTGATCGCGCAGGCGACGTTGCAGGATGGTCCGGGCATTCAGAATCTTTCCCGCAACCACATTGCGCGCGATGTCCGCGCTGAGCCGGGGATTGTCCGCTGCATGCATCTGTGCGACGCGCAAGAGGACGTTGCTGTTCTTTCCGCCTTCGATTTGCGCCATGGGGCGCCCGTATTCCGTCAGGAAACTGACATGCACGCCGCGCTCCGCGCACAAGCCCAGCAGAAAGGGGCTGACGAGCACATTGCCAAAGCAAACTATCGCCTGAAGCGTGTGGATCGGCAGGCGCATCGCGACCTTTTGCTCGCGCTCCGCGACAACCGTTTCGCCATCGCGATGCAGATAGACGCCCTGAGTCGACACATACAAGGTGTTGAGAAGCTTCCTCATGGAGAGACCTCCTCAACTTGCCGCGCAAGCCAGGCTCGCGCGGACTTGCCTTGCGATTTTGGATTGCAGCTATCCAACAGTGAACACGACTCGCACCATTTGCCGTACTCGGCCGGCGGAATTGTCCCGGCAGAAAAGAGTTGATGCACCTTCTCGGCCGTACTCTCCGTCAAAGCGCGCAATCCCGCGTCGAAACGGACCTCCATCCGTCGTCGGGTCGTGCCGTAGAAAAGCGCTCCTGAAGGGACCTCGACATTCAGCATCTCCTCCAGACACATCGCCTGCGCACACAACTGGACTTCATCGGCGCGATGGATCTTTGGCTTTCCGTGTTTATACTCCACGGGAAACGGCATCCATCGTCCGGACAAACCCGGCAGAGGCGCTCCCCCTTCACCCACTCGATGGAACTCCACCATATCCGCTATTCCAATAACGCCCAAGCGATGGGAAACAAGCCGAAGCGCAGTCGCAAGTCGCACATCTCGCCGTGTTTCGTGTGTGCCATTGTCCACGCGTTCGTGCAAAATCCGACCTGCCGCCGTCAAACGGTTCTCCGTCCATATACCCTCCAGATGGATGAGCGCGCACTGCCGCATGCAAAACACGGCATGCTGCAGTGCGGACAACATAATCATCTCGTCATCAGCGTACATGGACGGAGGCTGCGGTTTACTGCATTTCTATCACTTCCACACCGGCAGGAAGCGACGACTTGTCGATTACTACGGTATAGTCCTTGAAACTGCGCGGCACCGCTACATCCGCATTGCGGACAATTTGCACCCGGTCAAAGAGCTTATGCGACGGCGCGTTCCCAAGCGCTGTCGCATGTTTGAAGACTATCAATTTTTCGGTTGCCATCAAACCACGCGCGGCGGAGTGGTCTTGGTCGAACATGCCGGCAAGAGCCTTCCAGAGTTCGCCCAGATCTTCTTCCGAGAATCCGGTCTGGTTCGCCAATGCCGGAGAAACGAATCCGTACGCCACATAAAGTCCATACGGAACCGTATTTTTGCGGCCCATCGTGCGATTGTCGCCGCCCTGCTTCTCCGCTTCTGCGTCCGTTGCCACGGCCATGCGCGTTATTGAATGCTCCAATGTGACTATCGGATCAATTGAACGCGCAAATGTCAGTTGAACGGGGCCCCGAACCTGACCTGCATTCGCCCCCGTAGACATCACAGCGCCAAACGTGCGGATATCAAAGTAATCCTTGCACATCTGTTGGCGTGCGCTCGTAATTTCACCGCCTTGTCCCTGACCTTCCTTGTTGCGCTTCTTGCCATCCGTCGCATCCTTCGGCGGCTTCGTAAGGTCGATGCCCAGTTTCTGATACGCCGCGCCTATCTCATTGTTGAGGATGGCTTTCTCCTTCACGAAGATGTCGTACCCGGCTTCTGCGCCCTTCGTCAGCTGGATGTAGTTGCGGACTTTGCGTTTGAGACAGACATCTGTCACGAGACCTTGTCCCGTCTCAGCATCCACGCGCGGCAGATTGCCCGCATCGGGGTCGCCATTCGGATTGCCGTCTTTTACATCGAAGACGAGCATGAAGTCATAACGATTCTTGATTTCACTCATGTTTTTGTTCCTTTGTTGATTATAAAGTCTGTGTTACTCGCTATCTTTCTTCGTGAAAAAATCCTGACGCTGGTGATAGTAGCCAATTGCGAACTGTCCCTGATCGTCAAGCGAAAGGTGTGCAGGGAAAGACGTGATGCTTGATACGATTTCCTGAAGCGTTTTTTCGAGGTTCACCGCATATCCCGGCTTCTCCTTTTTAAGTTTTGACAAGTGATTGCTCGACAACCGCATCAGATTGGCGAACACCGTATTCGGCGACGTTGATGCAGCTCCGTAGAACTTGTCCTTGATTGTTGCATTGATATTCGGGCTCACCGCCTCTTGAATCTTCTCGAGCACGGCGAACAGGCGACCGAGACGATAGCCTATGTTTGCATTTTGAATGTCCAGACTCACGGCCAGACTCCTTTCTTTGTTTGGATTGTTAAAACGCCACTTGCGATTGAGACATCCCTTGATCAACTTGGCCCGGGCATATGTGACCTCGTGCTCCGCCTTGATCCGGGTCAAGACGGACTGCAACAAAGTCTCCGGGAACGGGAGCCCCTCCAGAATGCTCCGCATCACGTTCCCGGCGAGATTGGGCGCAATGTTCTCCGACTTCCCTTGAACCGCCGTCGAGACAAGAAGCCGCCACAGCGACAGATGGTCTCGGTCCTTCGGTCCGTGCACCATCAGGAGGTCGTCGAAGTAGGTACGGAAACGTTCCGCCATTTCGGCGACAGTTCCAACGTGCCAGAAGCGAATGGCGATGCGCGCCGCATTCGGCGCAAGTCCAAGAACGTAAAATGCCGTCGGATCGTCCGAAAATGAGGCCGAGCCAGTCTGCGGGGACTTGAAGAGCGCCGCGACATGTTGCTGAAGGCGATCGGGATCATCCTTAGGAGGTTCACTGAAAAAAGCCAACATCGCCCCCTCGAACGAGCTCTTCCTGCCCGCCCAAAAAACGACTGTCGCATCACCTACTGATATTTTTTGTTTCGAATCCTTCGCGAGAAGCGTATTCAATGCCGTCGTGTAGGCAAATGCCGAACGAACGCCGACCGGCGAGTTATTTCCCTGCGCCTTCCCAAACGATCTAGCCGCCGGAAAATTGAACGACACGATGTTTGCCCCTGTCGTGTTTGCGCCGGGAATGCCTTTCAACGCGGGATGCAGAAGAGCGATCGCATCTTGTTCGCCGCTTACGAGGTCGACTCCCATGAAATCGCCCTCTGTCTCCCTATGCAAGCCGTTCACGACCCTCTTCACTTCGGGCTCGTCAAAGATCGTTCCTTTCTCGCCTGCAAACTTGAACGCGACAAACGCGCAACTTTGCCGCGCTTCTTTCCATGCATCGAAAGTTTCAAGTTGCGACGGCAAATCGGAAGAGGAAAGAAAGCGCGAGACCGCTCCAATTGCCGAAACCGAGGTGTAAGGTTGGATTCGCGCCATAAACGCCTCATGCTGCTTGGCAACCCGATCCTGCCTTCCTCCCTCTTTGCACAATATTCCCGTTACGTATTCTACGTTGTCCCACAGGAAATACGGTTCGACGCCAACGGTTCGCTTGACGGATTGTGGAACGAGAAAGGACTGTGCCCTCAACTTCTTGCCGACTTTCTCCTGCGTATCTTCGACATTCACGAGCCGACCTTCACTGTCCAGCACAATCAAATAGGGAATTTCCTTCTTCTCCCAGCCAAGCGGAGCGATGCCCGAATCGGGATCGGCGGCCTTGCGGTCATAGTACTCCTTCAATGCCTGCAGTATCATTTCACAACCTCCTCCGACTCTTGGCGCGGCACTTCTATCACGCCGTTCACCATCTGCGGACGGAAAAACATGGGTTTGATGTCCTTCGGATCGGAGTAGTCCATATCGAAAAGCATGAACCCCAAGTCGCGCGTCTCTGCAATCGGTTTGTCCGTTTCCAGCTCGGGGCGTTTGATCAGCCGAACCTCTTTGCAGGCGAACTCGCGGCATCCGAGATACGGATGCATGAAGTACTGGCCCTTCGTCGCGCGGCGATCGAACATCGCGGCGTATTTCGCTTCCTTCTCGTCCGGGCGCGCCTCCGCCTGTCGATACAACTCGTTCTCTTCCGCCTCCGTAAGCCATTCGGGCGCCGGGTTGAGGACCTTCGATCGTTTCGCCGGCGGGATGAAGTCAAATTCGGCATACAATCGATAGCGTACGTCCCGAAGCAGAAGCCCGGCGCGCTGCTGCCGCTTCTCTTCTATAAGAATCCCGTCGCTTCGCGTACTCGCCACTTCGCTTACCTCGTTGCGCCGAATATTCACCCAGCGGATCGGTTTCATCACTTCGATTCGCGTGATGCGCCAGTTAATGGCCGGCTTCCAGAAAATAGCCGAAAAAACACCGCGCGCGGCAGACGGCGTGATAACATCATAGCTTACGCGCTCAACCTTCATCTCCGGTCGCGTAAAGCAGGCGAAATCGCCAGTAACATCCAAACAAAATCCTCTCATATTCCTTGTTCTTTCCTTTCTGCCTATCATTATACAAAATGCATAACGCGTTGTCAAACCACAGACTCTTCCGCCGTCAGACTCTCACGGTAAATGTCCAAACCGAAAGCGTCCGAATACAAACTCTCCAGCGTTTGCACATAAACGCCGGGGTGCATCTCCTCTATAAACCCTTTCTGAAGCAGATCGTGTATCAATCCCTGCGGAACCGTCACCGTGTACCGCTGAAGCTTGCGCATAATCATCCGCTTTGGACCAGCCTTGCGCAATTCTTCTATCAAAGGACCGTCGCCCCCGTAACGCACAAGGACCGGAACGGAGCCGGCGTCTATCATCTTGAACGCCTCTGCCGCCTCGCGGAACTGGAACTGGCACGACGGTGCGTCCTTCACCAGCCAATCACCAAACTCCTCGCCCAGGGTGTGCGCCCTGCTCTGCAGTTTCTGGAAATAAAGCGGGAACACCTCCGCCGACTCAAGCGCAGGGGCGTCTTTCATGTTCAAAAGATCCCCCGTCGCATACTCGCCGCTGCGCAATTCGCCGCGCGGACTTTCCTTCGGCGGCATGAAGACAACGACGCGCCCCGGCGCGGCGAGCTTCCCCTCTCGATTGCATCGCCCCGCCGACTGGGCGATGGAAGCGAGTCCCGCAAACGCCCTGTAGACGACCGGGAAATCAATATCAACCCCCGCCTCGACCAGCTGCGTACTGACGACGCGGACGGGTTCGCCTCGCGCCAGCCTCTCCTTGATTGAGGAAATGACGCGCGAGCGGTGCTCACCGCACATGCTCGCCGAAAGATGCACCGTCCCTTCCGGCATGAAATTGTACAGTTCGCGGCAGTCCTTGCGCGTATTCACGACGCAAAGGACTTGGTCGTATCTCGCCAATTCCGCCGCCACCTGCCCCCACGTCTTCCGCACGGTGCGATCGCGCGGCCATTCGTATTCCGTACGCTTCAGCCGCGCATAGAGATCGAACGAAGGCGGAATGATCTCCCGGATGCCCTCCAATCCCGGCAGACTCGGTTGCGTCGCCGTCGAGAGCACAAACGTCGTGCCGTAGTGCGCCGCCAGTTCGCCAATCGCCGCGGTGCAGGGTTTCAGGAGTTTCGTCGGCAACAGTTGCACCTCGTCCAGTATGACGACGCTCTCGGCGATGTTGTGCAGCTTGCGGCACCGGCTCGACTTGCAGGCGTAGAGGGACTCGAAGAACTGGACCGTCGTCGTCACGATGACCGGTGCATCCCAATTCTCCGATGCGAGGCGCGACTGCTGGGTTTCTTTCGCCGGATCGAAGTTGGAATGGTGCTCCAGAACGTTTTCCGTGCCAAGAAAGCGCCGCAACGTGTCCGCCGTCTGCTCGATGATGGATGTATAGGGTATGACATAGATAATGCGCTTTTTGCCGAACTTCCGCGCATGGCGAAAGGCGAACGCCATGGCCGACAGCGTCTTGCCGCCCCCCGTTGGCACGGTTAGCGAGAAAAGACCGGGCGTCTCCTCCGCAACATGTTCGCAGGCCGCACGGATTTCCGCCCGAATGCGATTCACCTCCGTATCCGGCGCCTCCGCCTGTTTGGAGTCCAACTTTGCAAAAAACGCTTTCTCCAATTCGCCGAGTTGCGGATAGATTCCGCGTTGTTCGCCTCGTTTGGCATCCATAAAAGCCTCGGTGTCAAGAAAATCCGCATCGACAAGGCACGAATAAAGCATTCGAATCCACAACGAAAGACCTATCCCGTTCGGTGGGAACCGGAATGGCGGACCTGGCAGGACACAATCCTTTCCGTGCGCGGAAATCCACTCTTGCACGCTTCGTTCTTCCAAGACGCCCTTTTCCGTCTCAAGGCGCACGGCCAGCGCACCATTGGGAGTTGCGCCGCCAATCCAGTCCGGAAGACCAGCATGATGGCCCGCCACGCAATAAGCAAGTATGCGTCCCGGAGGACCAAACTTCTGGACGGCCCAACTCGCTCCCGCCCCCGAATGCGAATGGTCCGAAGCGTCATAGTCCACATCCGTCAAACCATTGGCGTGCGCGAGGTAGGATTGAAAAGAACGCCGCGCTTTTCCCCAGTCATGGATTCTGCCCAAAAGTTCCGTCCACTTCCCGCTCTTGAAAGGATCCGCAAAAGAAGACGCCAAGCGCGCGACCTTCATGGCATGATCCGCAAGCGACTGCCACGATTCACGGCTCGCATCTTCGCGACTGTGTGCATAGACATCTTTTTGATTGGTATTTTCAATTTCCATAGACTCGATTATAGCAGAAACGCATAAAGATAGCAATGCCATCATGCCGATCTGGACAACCGCTCAATCTACCCTAACAATGTAGCTGATTTTCATCATGACACATCAAGGTGTAAACCCGTTTGTCCAATACCGTGACCGGCAGAGGACAGGGGGGCAGGCATAAAACGCCTAGACGGACGGCACGCGAATGTCGTGTGCGCAAGCGCGACGGAGCAGGGCAGGCGATTCGCCCGGAAGAGCCGAACGCCGGGCGAATGTCGCCGAAATAGCCTGTGAGGATATAGCCAGCCGCCCCGATCTTCCCGAACTGGGCCGTGGAAGAGACGCCGTCCTCGTCGTCCCGCCAACCGGCGGCTTCACGCGTCCTTGAGAATGCAGACGATGCGCTTTTGCCGCGGCGCCGCGTTTTCCACGCCGCCGCGCAACGTCAGCGTGAACGTCAGTTTCGTTCCGGACGGCACGTCCTGCAGCGCTTCCGGCCAGTCGAAATCCAGCTTCAAGTAGTCCGACACCGGCGAGACGAGCGCGGCCGTCCGGACGCCGCCGTCCTCCCCGCACCACGAAACCTCCGCATGGTCCCCCAGCTCCGCGCGGAAGACGAGGTTCGTGCCGTACGCCGCGATAGGCAGGCCGCGGCATATCACGCCGTCACTGCCCGGCGTCGACGGCTGCGACCGGAAGTGCGCCACCGTTATGCGCTTCTCGGGACGGCTGTTCACGAACGCGAGATTCTCCTCGTCCAGCCCCATGGAAAGCCCCTTGAGCGCCGTCACCGCGACGCCCGTCTTCGCCGTCCGGGGATCGTACGGACTGCTCACGCCCGGCACCGTGCCGCGCAGGACGGGCGCAAACTTGAGCAGATTGCCAATGTGCCGCGGCACCCCGTCCTGCGATACTTTCTTCGCAAACGACCGCAGGACCGCCTCCACAAGAAATGCAACCGTATCCTCGCTCAGATTGAGCGAAAGACTCTGGACGGCCTCCCTGTATGCCGCGCGCTCCGCCAGCATGGGCGGCTGGCGCAACTGCAGCCTGTACCCGCCGTCGGCCGCCCCGCGGCACGGAACCGTATCGAATGTCAGATATTTTCTAGCCATTGCAATCTCCCTTCGCCGGGCCGTTCTTTGACTTTCATCGCGTCCCCGTCCGGCTTTCGACCCGCAGGCCGGACGGTTCGTCCACCTCGTATTCTACCATAATTGGCCTTTGGAAGCAAGCGGAATGCGCAAACACCGGGTGTTTTGATATGAATCACCTGGTGTTTTGACATAAAACACCAGGTGAATTAAGGTAAAACACCGGGTGTTTATAGGCAACACTCCAGGTGATTAGGAGCAAATGACGGAGTGTTTCAGTTCGAAGTACCGGGTGTTTTGCAACCTACGTGTCTGGCGGAACTTTCTCGGCGGGAGCGGGTCTCTCTTCGAGCCGGTCGACGGGACAGAACAAATCAATGACCGACCATCAGGAAGTCACAGACAAAGGAGTCCGAAGCCTCAGACAAACGAGACCTGCGCCGCCGGGAATGAAACGCGCGGCGCATGAAGATGGCTTCTTTTGGTTTTTAACGGTTGTCGGGCGGAGTCCGCGGCGTTTCGTGCGGGGCCGTCGGCCGCCCGCCGGCACTTCTCGCGTCCAATTGCGCACGGACGCTTTCCACCGCGCGGCGTGCCGTCGCGAACGCGAGCGTCAGATTGTAGCCGCCCGTCGGTCCGTCGATATCCAGGACCTCGCCGGCGAAATACAGTCCGGGGACGCGGCGCGACTCCATCGTATCGGGATTGACGTCCGCCAGATCGACGCCGCCGACCGTGACGATAGCCTCCTTGAGCGGACGCGGCTTGAGATTCGCGAACGTCAGCCGCTCGTGTTCGAACCACACTTCCAGCGTATAATCCCGCAGGTTCTCATGGACGATGAAGCGTTCCGCATTGTAGACGGCCGCGCCGGAGAGTCCGAAACTCTCGCAGTCCACCTCGCCGCGGTACTCGTACAGGAGCTTGCCCTCCTTCGAACAGACCCGGGCGCGTCCCTCCTCGTAGCGGCGCCCGGCGCGGCGGACGATGCGGGGATCGTCCGTCTCGAGTCCGATCAGACCCGGACGGCACGGGACGATAGCGTGCCCCAGCGCACGCGCGAAGTTCTGTCCGTCCCCGACGCTGCCCAGCTTGGGGTAGCTCAGCCCGCCCGTCGCCAAAAGCACGTTCTTCGCCCAGAGCGTGAAATTGGGCGTGGCGACGATGAAGCCGTTCTTGACCGGCTGGAGACCCGTCACGGGGCAGTTCGTCAGGAGCGGCACCCCCTCGTCGCGCAGAAGGTCCCCGAAGGCGTGGACGATGGTCGTCGCCTTGCCGTCCGCCGGGAAGACGCGTCCGTCGGCCATGCGGCGCACCGGCACGCGCAGGGACTCGAACCCGGCGATGATCCGCCGCGGCGGACATTCCCGGATGGCGCGCGCCACGAAAGGCGCGCACGGTCCGACGTCCGCCAGGAAGCGTTCCGCCGAGATGTCCTTCGTGAAGTTGCACCGTCCGTTGGCGGTCATGAGCACTTTCGAGCCCGGGCGCGCCTTGCGCTCGATCAGAATGCAAGGCACGCGCCGCGCGGCGGCTACGGATGCGGCGAAAAGTCCCGCCGCGCCCCCGCCCACGATGGCGAGTTCCACGGGTTTGTGCGTCAGCGGCGCGTCCCGGCGCGCGGTTTCGTTGCGTGTTTTCATGTCACCAGATCCCCATCTTCAGGTACGGCAGAATGTTCTTCTCGAGCGTCGTGTCCAGATCGAAAAGCGCCGCGCCGGGGAGTCCGTACCGCCGCACGAGCGACAGCTGCTCGATGACCTGCCGCGCCGAAAGACGCGATTCGTTCGCCGTCACGCCGATGCCCACGAGTATCTTGCGGGCGTGGCTCCTGTTGGCGGCGTGCTGGCGCAGATACGAGACGAACTGCGACGTGGACTCGGCATAGTCCATCGGCACGGCGTAATCCACCAGATTCGCCCGGAGCCACGCGTCCCAATCCTGCCCCACCGCCGCCACGCAGGAAGGATACTTCCCCAGGACCGCCGTCGTCAGCCAGACCGGACGCCGCACCATGAGCCGCGCTTCCGCCACGAACTTCGAAATGTACAGCGCGGCATTCGCCGGGCGCGCGCTGCGCTCGTACCACCGCACGAAATCGAGGTGGATGCCCTGCACGGCGTAGCGTCCCCGGATCTCGCTTATCGCCCGCAGCAGATACTTGCGCACCTCCTCGTTGGACGGGTCGAGATACTCCGAAAGCTTGCCGTCCGCCGTCTTGAGCCGCCAGCCTTTTTTGCGGAAAATCTCGAGCCGGGCAGGCGTCGCGCGCGTCGCGTTGAAGCAGAGCAGCCAGGCGTGCACGCGGATGCCCGAACCCTTCGCCGCGGCGAGACAGGCCTTGAGCTGGTCGCCTTCCTGGTCGAACGTCTTCGAGCGCGGCAAGACGTCCGAGGCGTAGTGGGCGAAGCCGGCGCCGCCCACGTTGACGAAGAGGTCCGTCACATGCGACTCCTTCAAGAGGCGGATCGTGCGCGGCCAGTCGCCCGGATAGAGTCCGCAGCCCGAATGGTCCCATACGGCGTGTATTTCGCCGGCCCGGGGCTTTTGGGCGAGAGCCAGACGCCGCGTCTCGGCGACTTCCTTCGCCTGGCGCGCCTTGTACGCCGCGTAGGACCAGAGTTCCGGCGCGACCGCCCCCGTGAGCGCCCCCAGAAAGCGCGCCTTGAGGTCCTCGTCGCCGTCCGCCGTCAGGATGTGCGTCATCCAATAGCCGTGCGCCGTCGAGATCCAGGCCGCGTCGCCCGTGTTGCGCCCCGTCCGGTCGGACCACGTCGCCATGATCCGCCCTTTCCCCTTCAGCGGCACGGCGCGCTTCAGGACGGTGGACGTCTGCCGGATCGCCGCCGGCGTCCCTTCGGGGAACGTCACCCGGAAGTCCATGCGGCTCCACTGTCCGGGATAGTCCGCCGCCTTGTACCCGAGAACCTTCACGCCCATCAGCGCGGCCAGTTTCGGGGAAGCGGAATAGAAGACGACGAGCTTGCCGCCCCGCCGGCAGTAGTCCGCGAGCGTGCGCATTTCACTTTCGCCGGGGTCGTCGCACCCGACGAGAAAGGCGAGCTTGGCGTTCGCCAGGGACTTCCCGAGCGTGGCGGGCGTCGCCAGCGCGGCGGCGATTTTCTGTCCGCCCAGCCAGCGGACGATGTGCTTCGAAAGCGCCGTATAGTAGCCGGGCTCCTGCGCGACGACCGCCACTTTGGGGGCGGGCGCGGCGAAAGCCGAAAAGAAGGCCAGCAAGCCGAAAACCAAAAGAGATTTCTTCATTGCTACAAGTATACCATTTTTTTCGGCGCAATAATATGGTATACTTTGAATATGCAAAAAGCAAAGTTCATCGGCGCACTCGTCGGCGCGATCATCGGCTTTCGCGGAGGCTCCCTCTGGAACGTCTTCTTCTACGCGTGGCTGGGCGCCTGGCTGGGCGGGCTCGTCGCCGGCAAATTCGCCGCGCCCCGGGCGGACGCCTCCGCTTCGGCGCGTCCGCAGCCGCGGCGCTTTGCCGAAACGCCGCGGACGAAGGCCCTGCGCACGCTCGGGCTGCCCCCCACGGCCACGCGCGAGCAGGCCCACGCCGCCTACCGTGCCCTCGCCCGCCAATACCACCCGGACGCCCTCCGCGCCGCCGGGGCGGACGCCGAGACCGTGGCGCGCGCCACAAAAACGATGGCGCGCCTCAATGCCGCGTGGGACGTCCTCAAGGGATGATCCGCCGCGGCGTCGGGCGCGCCTCGTCCAAGTTCCTTACTTCAGGGAGCGGACTTTGGCGAGAACGGCGTTGTCCGCCGGGATCGTCCCGGCCTGGACCAGTTCGTCCAAATACATCTCAACTTCGCGCGACCACAAGCCGAGCGCGTCCATTTCGCTTTTCTTCGTGAGCGGTTCGAGTTGCTTCAAATACGCCTTCTCCAGCTTGGCGGCGCGCGCCAGGCGCTCCGGATTGGCGGCGTAGGAGACGACGCGCAGCGCCTCGATGTACTGGCGCGCGACGGGCGCCTGTCCCCAGGCCGCGTCAAACGCCGCGTCGAGCTTCTCGGCCGTCTTCTCGCGCAAAGCCGCCACGTCCGCCTCCTTGGCGTAGTACGTGCCGTGCGTCACGTTGTCTTCCGGACGCGGCAGTTCGCGCAGCCAGATGTTGCGGTAATGGACGGGGTTGCCGTGGTCCTGGAACGCGATCGGCATCTTGGCCGTGCGCGCGAGGCCCGTATCCCCGCTCTTGCGGGCGTAGGAAGAGCGTCCCCGCCAGCCGGTGGGACCGTCGAAAAGCCAGTGGTCCTGCACGACCACGCCGTTGAAGAGCACGGTCACCGTCGCCGGACGCGTCACGTTCCCCTGCGCGTCTTCGATCGGCGCGTGGAAGACGATGTCGTAGGTGTTGAATTCGCCCGGCGCGCGGCACGGGTTGACGAGCGGCGGATTCTGTCCGTACACCGCGCCCGCCTGTCCGTCCGAGTAGTTCGGGTTCTTGTTCCCGCCCGGCGCGTCGGCGTCCGTCTCGTACGAATCCAGAACCTGGATCTCGTAGTTGCCCATCAGGAAGACGCCCGAATTGCCGCGACCCTGTCCGAAACCCTCCACCTTCTTCGGTGCCGCCCATTCGACATGGAGCTGGAAGTCCGAGAACTTGTCCTTCGTGAAGATATAGCCCGCGCCGCGGACGGAAATCAAATCGCCCGCTTCGTCCACGATCCACTCCGTCGGCTGGCCCGCCGAATCGCACCAGTTCGCCGCGATGGACGCGGGCGTGCCGTCGAAAAGAACCTTCGCGTCGGACGGAACCTGGCCCGGGAGCGCGGTGATCTTCTTCACCGGCGGGCGGTTGTCGTCATGCACGCCCCAGGCGTGTTTCGCGTCCGGCGGCGCACCGAACGGGTCGGCCCACGCGGCGGTCAGACTGGCGCCCAAGGCGAGGGCGGATACAACTTCTTTTCTATTCATTCTGTTCTCCTTGGCTGATTTTCAATCCTATGCCTCTATTATACCATAATTCCCGCTCCCCCACACGCGGATTTCGGCGCAGGTGCGGGCGAGCTTGGCGACGTGCCACAGGCGGCGCCAGCGCGGCAAATCCTTCCAGTAGGCCAGCAGCTCCTTGACGCGTCCGATGACGGCGTGGTCGCCCGAAAGTTCCCGTCGGGAATTCTCCACATAGGCGTCCAGAAACCCGCCGATGTCGGGCCGCTCCCCCAGCGCGCGGACGAACGCCCGCCCGACCATGACCGGCTCCCCCGGGACCGCCCCGGCGACGTCCCCGTTGCGGACGACCGGCATCTTCGCGACCTTTCGGACCGCCTCGAACGCCGCCCAATCGCAGGCGCCCTCGTACATCTGCCGTGCCGTGCGGGCGTGCACCGTCAGAAAACGCAGGGGAAATTCGTTGAAAACCGGCATCAGCGCGAGCAATTCGTCCGCACGCTCCACCCCCAGGCGCGTCTTCACCGAAAATCGGCCCGGCCCCATCGCTTCGCACCCCGCCTCCAGCATCCGCCGCAGAACCTCCGGCGTGCGCAAAAGCCCGCTGCCGCGCCCCTTGTTCCGCACCATCGGATATGGGCACCCGCAGTTGAGATCCGCCGTTTCGTATCCGGCGGACTTTATGCGCAGAAGCGCCGCGCGCAGGGCTCCCGGGTCCTTGCCGATGAACTGGGGCGTCAGCGCGAGCCCCGCCCGCTCCCGCCCGCCCCGCAATTCGGCGTCGCGCAACGGGTCGTAGCCCGCATTCGCCGCGATAAAGGGCGTGATCGCCTCTTCGAAGCCGGCTTCCCGCAGGGGTGCGGCGAACGTCTCGCGGAACGCCCGCACCGTCACCCCCCGCAGGGGCGCCAGAATCAGCCGCGGCAGTCCGTTCACAGCCCGACGGCGTGGCGGACCTTTTCCATTATCGGACCGCTCGCCGCATGCGCCTTCTTCGCGCCTTCACGCAGAATGTCCTCGACCGTCGCCGGATCGCGCGCCAACTCCTCGCGTTTCGCGCGGTAGGGGTCGAACAGGCGGTGGTACGCCTCCAGAAGCGCCTTCTTGGCGTGTCCGTAGCCGTAGCCGCCCTTGCGGAAGTTCGCCGCCATTTCGTCCGCCTCTTCCTTCGTGGCAAAGAGCTTGTAGAGTTCGTAGATGGCGTTGCCTTCCGGCGTTTTCGGCTCCTCCAGGCCCTTCGAGTCCGTCACGATGGACATCACTTTCTTCTTGATGGACTTCGCGTCCTCGAAGAGTTCGATCGTGTTGTGGTAGGACTTGGACATCTTCTGTCCGTCCAGCCCGGGAATCGTCGCGACGGTGTCCGGAATGTACCCCTCGGGCAGGTGGAAGATCTCGCCATAGGCGTTGTTGAACTTCTGCGCCAGGTCGCGCGTCACTTCCAAGTGCTGCTTCTGGTCCTTGCCGACGGGGACGAGGTCGGCGTTCATGATGAGGATGTCCGCCGCCATGAGGACCGGGTAGGCGAAAAGGCCGTGCGTCGCGTCCAGTCCGTGCGCGAGCTTGTCCTTGTAGCTGTGGCACCGCTCCAGAAGCCCCATCGGGCACAGGCACGACAGGTACCAGGCCAGTTCCTGCACTTCGGGCACGTCGCTTTGGCGGTAGAGGATCGTCTTCGCCGGATCCACCCCGCACGCCAGATAGTCGAGCGCCACGTCGCGCGTGCTCGCGCGAAGCGCCGCGCCGTCGCGCACCGTCGTCATCGCATGGAAATTGGCGATGAACATGAACATCTGGTGGTCGCCCTTGTTCTGGAGGTCGACCATGGACTTCATCGCGCCGAAGTAGTTGCCCCAATGGAGCTTGCCCGAAGGCTGGATGCCCGTCAAAATTTTCATGCCGCCTATTATACCATATTCCGCCCGTCAGGAGAAGAGCCGCGCATGCGCACGAACGCACCGTGGAGGGGGCGGGAAATATCTCACGCAGAGAGCGCAGAGAGGTGTATCCTCTGCGTTCTCCGCGTATCTCCGCGTGCGAAATCCGCGCCCCTTTTTCTACATTATCTACATTTTCTGCACGGTTGAAACCGTTAGGCT
>ERZ808286.497-NODE-497-length-25580-cov-22.460020_pt1 | contig 25580 bp, 15 predicted proteins | sample MGYA00521276_ERZ808286 | MGnify/ENA primary metagenome ERZ808286 (study PRJEB31516, sample SAMN03275607) | gut metagenome | biome: mammalia-associated habitat; material: feces | host: Papio cynocephalus | place: Kenya | collected 2012-08-01 ... | reverse complement strand
GCGCAGTCCCTTGCGCCCCGCACGGGATAATTAGCCGTGTAGAGAATGTAGAAAAGGGAGAATGTGTGGCTGTGGGTCGCCACCAACGGTAGGGGCGGCAGCCCCCTGCCGCCCGCACGGTAATTGGCTGTGTAGAGGTGTAGAATTGTAGAGGGGGGGTAAGGGTGGAACCGTGTAGAGAATGTAGATAATGTAGAGGGGGGCGCGTCTTGCCCGTCCCGCTTGTCCCATCTGTCCCGGTTGTCCCGTTTCTCATGCCCAGTCCCTTGCCGCCCCTCGGAGTTTTCTGCAAATAGGGGGTTTACAGGTCCTAATAATTATGTTATAATACTCTCGTAAAATGGTTTGTCAGGTACACGATAAACGGCGGCGGCAAGGGTACGGGGCTTCCCGTGCGCTGAAACGCCCGCAGAGCGCGCCAGGACGCGTTCTAGCGTGTCCGCTTGCGTCCAAGTACCCCCCCCCCTATAGTCGCCGGAAACGCTGTAAAGACTTTTCAGAGGCCTTTGGCGCGATTCCGGACTGGGTCGCGCACGGTCTCTCTCTCTTCGCTGATGTTCCATGCGAGTGGAGAATCCCTGCGGTTCGCTCTTTTATTCATAATCAGAAAGGAACAAATCCATGATGGCGAGGAGAGTTGAAAGAAATGCGTTTGCAGGGAAGCGGGCCGTGCGGCGGTCGTTTCTGCTGGCGACTCTGGTGTTCGCCGGTTTGGCCGTCCGCGGCGAAACGCGGATCTGGGTCGATGCGGAGGCGGCCGAATCGACGTCGGGCGAGACGTTGTCGTACAAGACGATAGAAGGCGCGGTCAATAAGGCGACGGAACTGGCGCGGGGCGACGCGAAAAATCCGGTTTCGGTCTGTGTCAAGGACGGCACGTACGAACTGACGCGCGAGATCGTGCTGACGAACGGCGTGACGCTCGTCTCGGAGAACGGGCGCGACAAGGTGACGCTGATTCCGGCGAAGAACCGCCGCGCCGTCGCCGTGACCGGGGGCACACTCGCCGGTGTGACGATTCAGGGCCTGACGTATGCCGCGGGCACGCGGCTCACGTCGGACGTCGATACGAATCCAAAAGGTCTCGGCATCTATATGCAGGGCGAGACGTCCCTCGTGACGAACTGCCTCGTGCGCGGCGTCGTCCTGGAGGGTACGCAAAAGGAGTCGGGCGGGGCGCTCTTCATGAAAGGCGGGCGTTGCCGCGACTCGGTCTTCACCGGCTGCAAGGGTCCCTTCACCGTGGTGGGGACGTCGGGCGACTGGCTCCGGCTCTGGAATTGCGCCGTGACGAGCAACAAGGTCGAGAACCCCGCCCAGAGCGTGGTTTGGGTGCAAGGCGGCGCGGAGTTCGTGAACTGCCTTGTCGCGGACAATGAGATCGCGGAGACGAATGCGGCCGTCTTTTTCAACGTCTGGAGCGGCACGGGGCTGGACAACTGCACGATCGCCGGGAACACGGGCGCGGGCGTGTCGATGGGTTCGGCACGCGGCTTCAGCTTCAACAACTGCGTCATTGCGGGGAACACGGGCGGCGCGTTCGTCCTGCCCGCGGGCAACAAGAACGCCTACGAGCTCTACAACTGCGCCTACGACGCGGACACCCTGCCGACGAACTTCACGGTCGTCGCGTCCTGTCTGAAAATCGCCGCGGACGGCGGCGTTTTCGCCGACCCCAGCCGCGGCGACTGGCGTCTCGCGGCCGGGTCGCCCCTGATAGACGCGGGGAGAAGGCAATGGTTGGACAGAGAATCGGCCAAGGTCGTCACGACGGATCTCGACGGACGGGCGCGGCTCAACAACGGCGGGATGGACATCGGCTGCTACGAGTTCGACAAGAAACTGGACGACCCGGTTCTGCAGGTCGGTCTCGATCGCCTGGGGACGCCGCAGGTCGTGTCGCAGACGGGGAAGGAAATCAAGTTCCGTCCGCAGCTGCTGTGGCACGGTCAGGCGGTTGCGCCCGAATCCGTTTCCTATGTCTGGAACGGCGAGGAGAAGTCGTTCGGTACGGACGGGACGGCGAGCGAGACGCTCACGGCGGTTTCGTCGTACGATCTCGTGCTGAAGGCCGTCTACGACGGGCAGACGGTTTCCAACGTCCTGCCCAAGGCGTTCGTGTGCGTGGGCGCCGACGCGACGGCGAAGACCTTCTGGGTCGGGGCGTCCGGCAGCAACGAATCGCCCTACGACACGCCCGAAACGGCGGCGCACAGCCCGGTCGACGCGGCGAATGCCGCGACTGGGCAGAAGAACGCGACCGTTCTCGTCATGGACGGCACCTACCGGTTTGACGAGACGATCAACCTGACGAACGGGGTGCGGATGGCTTCGGTCGCGGGCGACCCCCGGCGCGTCGTGTTCAAAGGCGGTATCGATACGGGCAGTATGATGATCGCCGTCGGTGGAGGTTCAAAGACCCAAACTTCGGGCGAGTTGTCCGGCGTGACGGTTCAGGACGCTTTGGGGATGACGGGTAGAGATGGCGATCTTTGTCAGGGCGTGAAGGTTCATGGCGGCAGCATCTCCAACTGCATCATCCGCAACATCGGCGGCGTGCGGAACTGGCAATGGGCCTCGCACGGGTGTGCACTGACGCTCGGAGACAACTGGTGGGGATTGAAGGCACAGGCGGTGGACTGTATCATCGAGGACAACGTGTCGGCATTCTACAAGGGCGAGACTACGGACGCTAACGCGAAAAACGGCGCGGCGGTCAAGATCGGCCAGAATGGCTTCATGGACCGCTGCATCGTGCGCGACAACCGCGCAGACGACAATACAAGAGTTGCATACGCAAAAGTATCCGGCGCGGGCATTCGCATGAATCATGCGAGCGCGGTCTGCCGCAACACGCTTGTCGCGGACAACGTGTCGGCGAGTGTGCTGGGCGGCGTCTGCCTGAAGGCGGGGCGGCTCGAGAACTGCACGATCGCGGGGAATACGGGGACGAACGAGGAAACGACGGTCTACGGCGGCGGCCTGTACGTCGCGGGCGGCACGGTCGTCAACACGATCGTCACGGGGAACTTCGCCGGTACGAATGAGGTCAATGTCGCGCTGACGAACGGGCTGGACGCGGCGACGGTCTTCACCAACTGCTGCCTGACGGGCTTTGCGGGCGGCACGGACTGCCTTTTCGGGGACCCCCTTCTGGACGCGGACTTCCGCCCCGGCAAGAAGAGCCCCGTCATCAACAAAGGTCTGAAACTCGACTGGATGACGGCGGACGCGCTCGATCTCGCGCACAATCCGCGCCTCTACAAGAGGAGGCCCGATATGGGATGCTACGAGATGCCCTACGACTATGTGGGGTTCACGCTCATCCTCCGGTAGCGCGACTTTATTGAAAGGAAAGGAAAACGATGAGGAAATTGTGCATTGTCCTGGCGGCGGCGCTGTGCGGCGTCCAGAGCCAAGGGGCGCTGACGATCGACCATCCGTCGCGGGGCCACCGCTACTACTACGGCGAGAACCATCTCATCCCCTCGCAGGAGTGGAACGGGACCGCCTTTGTCGTGGAGGCCGACCTCGTGCCGCCGGAGAAGGATTTCGCGAACGGTTCGTGGTGCGGCATCGCCGTGGACGATCCCGCGCTGAAGGAGCGGTTCATCTTCGGTCCGCTCAACACGAGCGGCAAGGAGGACGCGTCCGCGCTGTCGCTGGGGTGCGTCGAGTACCGGCACAAGAAGTCGGGCGGCATCAACGACTTGAAGAAGAAGTTCCCGTGGCCGCGCGGCGAGAAGAAAATCACCGTGCGCGTCGCGTGGGACGGGGCGAAACTGACGGCCGCGCGGCGTCTGGCGGACGGAACCTACGCGACGTTCTGCGAAATCGCGCCTACGGAGGGGTTCGCGCCGAAGAAGATCGGCCTCGCGGCCGAGAACTACGTCGGCCGGGGCCGCATCACGGCGTTCAAGTGCACGGCCTTCCGCGTCCTCTCGGGCGAAGGCCCCGCGAAGAGCGATCCGCTGGACGGGACGGCCCCGCAGGTCTGGACGGTCCTCCAGGGCGAGCGCGCGGCGGCGGACTGGGAGTATCCCCACCCGTTCGTCTGCTCGTGGCAAATTCCGATGGAGGAGCCGTTCGCGTTCGACACCGGGACGGAAGCGGTCCTGAACGTCGGGCTGAAGACCTGGCGCTACGGCGGGCGGAAAGTCCGTCTCGCGTGGACGTGCCGCGACTACGCGGGCAACGAGATCGCGCAGGGCGTCGAGGAGCGTGAACTGCCGGCGGAAGGGCAGCCGCTGACCGCCCCCATCCGCATCCCGGCAGGAGTCCTGGCGAAGAACGGGTGCTATCGGATGCGCGTTTCGCCGCAGATCGACGGCGAGACGTTCAAGGACCTGACGGCGCAGTTCTCCGTCATCCCGGCGCGGCGGATCGTGCCCGGCTCGCTCGACCCGCAGAGCCCGTACACGATGAACTACCTCGCCGGGGCCGGGGCGTGGCGCAGCTGGAACCTGACGGCGCGGCTCGGCGCGAAGGCGATCCGCCAGCCCTACTGGAACGAGGGGGCGTGGAAAGAGAACAAGGCGCTGGACGCGCAGGCGGCGCGGCGGCACGGCATCCTCATCAACTCGTCGCCGCTGAGCGTGTTCTCCTACGACGACCCGGCGAAGAACGACGCGGAGTCGAAGCGGCTCGCGCACCTCTTCATGAAGCTCCGGGAGGAGTACGGCGATGTGATGTACTGCTCGGAGGTCTTCAACGAGCCGGAAAGCCTGGCGAAGGGCAACACCGAGATGACGGCCTACTGCTCGATGATGGGCAAGATCAAGCGCGAACTCGAACGCTGCGGCTCGTCGCTGAAGCTGATGTGCACGGGCGCGGTGCACTGCAACCTCGACTTCCTCAACCGCGTGGCGCTGACCGGCGGGCGGGATTCCGTCGACATCGTGACCACCCACGGCTACCGCAGCCCCTGCCGCCCCGAATTCGGCTGGGCCGACGACATCCAGGCCATCAAGGATCTCTTCGGCGCGGACAAGCCCATCATCTGCAACGAGGATTCGTACTTCGCCTACGTCCCCGGCCAGGTGCGGGCCACCGCCGACGATTCGGGCCTCGCCATCAACGTCCCGGCCCACACGCTCAACGAACTCGACGAGCTCACGCACGGCGTCTACACCCAGCGCAAGTTCCTCAACCAGCTGATGGCGGGCTACACGGGCGTGAACCAGTTCAACGACCTCGACAACCACAACATCGTCTTCCTTCCGCACCACCACCGTCCGGGCGTCGTCACCTACGCGGCGCTGACGTGGCTGATGCCGCATCCCAGGTTCGAGTCGCGCCTGACGGACGAGACGGATAGCCTCTGGGGGCTGAAGTGGACGACCGACGGCGAGGAGACGCTGACGTTCTGGGCGATGGACGGCTTCCACCGGGTGACGGTCGCGGGCGAGGACGTGCAGGTCTTCGACACCTACGCCAACACGCTCGGCAAGGGCGGCGAGGTTTCGTTCGTCGCCGGTGTCGCGCCCGTCTTCGTCAAGGGTCGCAACATGAAGATCGTGTCGCGACAGACGACGGACGAGATGCCGGCCGTCGTCCTGCGCGAGGAGAATCCGCTGGCGGAAGGCCCGTTCGACGCGTCGATCCTCGGCCACGCGACGGACTTGACGGGCGGCGCCGTCGTCGAGGTGACGGTGCGCAACAACTCCGGAAAGGACGCGCCGTTCAGCGTGAAGCCGGTCTTCGTCGGCAAGGACGCGGCGGCGTGGGGCTTCAAGCCCGCGGTCGCCGAGGCGACGCTCAAGGCGGGCGAGACGAAGGTCTTCTCGTTCACGCCGTACTCGAAGGATGCCGCGAAGCCGTTCAATCCCTCCGACCCTGGCATCAACTATACGGCGATTTGGTGGACGGAAGGGTATCAGATCGGCGCGGAGGTCGCGTCCGGCGACACGCAGAAGGTCTTCTACAACACGCGGCAGATGGGGCTTCGCGGCATTCCCCGCCTCGAAAACGCGCAGATCGACGCGTCTGACGCGGAGTGGGGCGCGGTCGCGCCGTTCAAGCAGCTCGGGTCGCGCCGCCGCAATGTGGGCCACGGCAACTACGGCTGGTACACGCGCGAATCGTACTGCCCGACCTTCAAGCTCGCCTGGTCGAAGGAAGGCCTGCTCTTCTACGCGGAGGTCCTCGACGCGCGGCACGACGTCTCCCAGAAAGGGCTGAACGCCTGGCGCACGGATTCCCTCCAGCTGGGGCTTTCGGCGAACTGGGAGAAGCCCGACCACGTGGCGTGGCCGCTCCTGACGTTCTCGCTCGCCAACAAGGAGGTGTGGCTTCAGCGCGACATGCCGGGACGCAAGGCCGGCCCGGTCAAGGAGATCGCCTATGCGACGAAGCGCATCGAGGGCGACTACACCCGGCCCGCGGCGACGATCTACGAGGCGCTGATCCCGTGGACGGTCATCGGCGCGGAACCGAAGGCGGGACACACGATCGGCTACTCGATCCTGTTCAACCAATCCATCGGCTACTGGCGCAACGGGTGGGAGGGCTACTTCCAGCCGCTGGGCGGCCACATCGTCGATCCCACCTGCTTCGGAGACCTGACGCTATGCGACAAGTGAACGTCCTGAAACTGTTCGCGCTCGCCCTCGCGTCCGCCGCGCCCGCCGCGGCGTGCGCCGGGGAGGCGAACGACGGCAAGGCCTCGCCGTTCGGCATGTGCCACGGGTCGATCTACCAGGATCTCTCCGAGCGCAAAACGCTCACGTTCGGGCAGAAGAAGAACCTCGCCGAACATGGCGTGCGCTGGGTGCGGGCCGACCTGCGCCCAGCCTGGCAGCCCTGGCGGATGGAGAACGGCCGGCGCGTCTGGAACTTCGACCACGCCATCCAGCAGGCCAACCAGGCGAAGAACCTCGGGCTGAACATGCTCTGCCTGCTCAACACGACCCCGGACTGGATGAACCCGATCCCCGACCACCTGGACGAGTGGACGAACTTCGTCCATCAGGCCGTTGTCGCCATGAAGGGGCGCACGGACTACTTTGAAGTGTGGAACGAGGAGAACTTCACCTCGACGAACCTTTGGGGCACTGCGGACAAGACGGGGCATCCGCGGAACTACACGAAGTGCCTCAACGCGGCCTACCGGGCGATCAAGGCGGCGAATCCGCGCGCGACCGTCGTCTACGGCGGCACGACGCACGTGCCGCTGGAGTTCATCCGCACCTGCAACGAGGCGGGGGCGCTCTACGACGCGATGAACGTGCATCCGTACATGCCCGACACCCTGCCCGAATGCGGCCTGCGCGACATCCTGCTGCGCCTGAAGAAGGTGATGCGCGAGACGGGTCGCGGCGACGTGCCGATCTGGGTCACGGAAATCGGCTGGTCGACGTCGCCCCAGCGTCCGAGTTCGTTCCTGAAGGACGTGTTCAATCCGGCGTTCAAGGCCCTTGGCATGGACCCGTCGAAACTGACGCTGACGATGGTCAAGGGAGTTTCGAGCGAGGTGCGCGACTTCAGGGAGCGTCTGCCCAAGTTCGCCGCGTACCACATGGTGGACCCGTGGGACATCGACAAGCTGGACGTCCGAAAATATCCGGTTCTCCTGCCCGTCGCCAGCGAATGGGGCATCGCCAGCACGCGCCAGCCGGTCATCGACTACGTCCGCCGCGGCGGCGTGGTCGTCTTCCCGGAAAGCTTCGTCTACAACGCCACGAGCAAGCTCTGCGACGATTTCGGCAACCTGCTGCCGGGATCGCTGGACAAGATCGATGTCCGCAAGGAACTCGGATTGCGCGTGGACGCGACATGGACGGCGCCCGTGACGGTGACGTCAAACGTCACGTTCTCGCTCGACAAACCCTACCAGACGAAGTGCTACGGCCACAGGTTCACCCACTATCTGACGGCGCAGTGGTTGCCGAAGGACGTCGCCTTCACACCCGTCTGCTGGGGCGTCGACGCGGAAAAGGGCAAGACGTACCCCGTGGGCGGGGCGTACCGGTTCGCGTCGGGCGGGGGCATGGTCGTCGCGGCGAGCCCGGGTTCGGCCGCCCGGGCGGACGTGTCGCCCAAGGTCCAGGCCCTGCTCGTGCCGCGCACCTACCTCGTCCTGCTGGCCGAGGGAATGGAGAAAGTCTTCTGGTACTGCGCCTACTCGGACGCGAGGGGGCTTGAGGATTCGAACCTTGAGGCCAACTACGGGCTCGCGTCCATCTACAGGACCGACCACCCCGAAAACAAGACGGGCTGGCCCGTCATCAAAAACAAGCCGGGGATGAAGGCCTACCAGACGTTGGCGCGGCTGCTGCCGTCCGGCGCAAAGGTCGTCCTGCGCCAACAAAAGGGCGTCTACTACGCACGGTGGGAGAACAAGGCGACGGGTGAACATCTCGCGGCCGTCTGGGCGCCGTACGGCAAGGGCACGGTGCGGTTCGCGGCGAAGCCCGTTGCGGCGCATTCCATCTTCGGCAAGCCGCTGAAGCTGCGCGACACCTATCCTGTCGGGCCGGCGGTCCTCTACCTCGCCTTCGCGCAGGTGCCCGAACTGGCGGAAGTCGACCTGAAGGAGTAAGCGGCCATGCGGAACGGAATCGTCATCACCCTCGCCGGACTGGCGTGCGCGCTGGAATGTGCCGCATCGGCGGGAACCGTCGAGTCCCGGCCTGGGTATAACGCCTGGCCCATGTTGGCGGCATCGTCCAACCGACTGGTGTGCGTGTACAGCCGCGGCAGGGACCACAGCTACATCCACGGCGAGCGCGACGCCTGGGCGCGGCGTTCGACGGACGGCGGCCGCACGTGGTCGGCCCCCGTGGCGGTGGCCGACAGCCCCGACGTGGCGGAAGTGCCGACGGGGAAGGGGCTGGACCGCACGGGCGCGATGCTGTTCTGGATCCGCGCGTGGGGTCCGGCGGGATGCCGCCACGACCTCTGGCGGACGGTCGACGGCCTTGCGTTCGAGCGGATCGCCCGTCCCGCGCTCGACCCCGTGCCGATGCAGATCACGGACATCGTCCGCCTGGGCGACCGGCTCTTCTGCCTGTGGTTCGCGTGCGACTACGGCCCCGGCGGCCGCGGCAGCTGGGGGACGCTCGTCAGCGCGGACGGCGGGCGCACGTGGCGGCAGACGACGGTCGAGGCGGACCTGCCGAACGGCGAGACCCCGACGGAGCCTTCCGTCGTCGTCCTGCCCGGCAACCGCCTGCTGGCCGTCGCCCGCTGCGAGGATACGGATTCGCCGGACGCGCGGCAGTTCCAGCTGACCTCCGAGGACGGCGGGCTGACGTGGACGCGCCGGCGCACGAACATCGGCGACATCTTCAAGTCGACCCCGTCGCTCGTCTACGATCCGGCGACAGGCCGCATCTACAACTATTATTACGAGCGCGGCAAACGCCGCGCCAAGCGGCGGACGGCCGCGGCGGACCGCGTCTTCGCGAACCCGGAAGGCTGGCCCGCCCCGGAGGTCGTCGCCCGCGGTTCGGAGAAACGTCCGTGGGATGCCGGGAACGTGAACGCGGCGGTCGGCGGTGACGTCCACTACCTGGCCTTTTACAGCGGCGACGAGAAGAATACGTCCGTGACGGTGCAGTCCGTCCGTCCGCCGAAAGAAAGCGAATGAAAGTGTCGTAAACGAACAAGAAGGAGAAAACAATGAGACAACCCGACGAGATGAGACTGATGAACCAGCTGTGGCTGGTCGCGGCCGCGGCGCTCTGCTTGGGGGCTACCGCGTTCGCGGACGCGTGGGACACCGTGCATCTGCGGGGCGGACGCTGGAGGACAAGATGTTCTACGTCCCGGACGAGAAGATGTCGTTCGAACTCAAGCTGACCGGTGCGGAACAGGTGACGAACAAGGAGTTCTTCATCAAGTGGACGCGCACAGGCGACGACGGCAAGCGCGAAGAGGGCAGGCCCCGGCGTTCGCGGATTCGCCGCTCGTCGTGGAAACGACCCTCTCGACCCCCGGCTTCGTGCGCATTTACGCCAAGATCGTCGGCAAGGACGGCAAGCCGCATAAGAACAGGTATGGGACGATTGACTTCGACGGTGGCGCGGGGGTCGAGCCCGAGAAGCTGCAGGGCGTGCCCGAACCGGCGGACTTCGACGCGTTCTGGGCAAAGCAGAAGGCGCGCCTCGGGGCGATGCCGATGACGGTCGTCCGCAAGGAAATCCCGTGCAAGAAGGGCCGCGTGTACGCCGTGGGGATATCCTGCCCGAGCGTCCGCCCCGTGACGGGCTACCTGCGCATGCCGGCCGACGCCTCCGCGGCGAAGCGGTATCCGTGCCATCTCTGGACGCACGGCTACGGCTACAGTCCCCACGAGCCTCCGCAGGATGCCGCGGACGACAAGATCGTCCTTGAGATCAACGCCCACGGCATGCGCCTTGCGGCGTTCGACGCGGACGAGGCCTACCACAAGGCGCTCGCCTGGGAGATCCGCAGCGGCGGCATGGGCTACGCCTTCGACCCCAAGCAGAACGGCGATCCCGAACTCGCCTACTTCAACGGCATGGCCCTGCGCGTGATGCGCGCGCTCGAGTACCTCAAGTCGCTGCCGGAGTGGAACGGACGGGATCTCGTCGCCGAAGGCACCAGCCAGGGCGGGATGCAGACCATCTGGGCCGCGGCGCTCGATCCGCAGGTGACGCGGGCGGAGGCGACGGTTCCGTGGTGCTGCGACATCGGCGGCACGGAATTCGGCCGCAACCGGGGTGACGAGTACATCGGCTGGGTGCCGGCGCTCGGCTACTACGACCCCGTGAACATGGCGCGGCGCATCTCAAAGACCTGCCAGACCGTCATTCCGCGCGCGGGTCTGGGGGACTACGTGTGCCCGCCGAGCGGTGTCGCCATCCTCTACAACAACATTCCCGGCCCGAAGAAGATAACCTGGCTGCAGGGTTCGACCCACGGCTGGATTCCGCCGTACCCGAGCCAGTCCTGCACGTGCCGCGCCAATGGCGCGGAATAGAGGAGTGGTCCAGGGGGAGGGTCTCTTTTCGGCAGACCCTCTTTGGGCGCTCTGCACGGTCAGAAATCTCGCGCAGAGGAGTGCAGGGACGCAGACATAAACGCCGACGAGAAACAAAAGACAGCGCAGGTTCCGCTTCCGGCCCGTCCCCGTTTCCCGTTCCGGGAGATGTGCGTTTGGCCCGGCTCGCGGCCTATTGCCAGGCTGTCCGCGAAGCCCCCCCCTCGCTCTCCACGCGGCGTAGACGGCCTCCGCAAAGCCTCCGTAATTTGCCATAAACCTTGAAATCGCGGGTGAAGTCTACGACGCTTTGGAACCGTCAGTCAAGATGGACGGGCCGAAATGTCCGCATGCCGGTGGATTGCCGCCTCAGGTGAGCGCAAGAGTCGTCTGGCCGCCAATATCAGGCGGAAACAGCCGCCGTACCGCGTCGTACGCGCGGAATGCGTGCACGATCAGGCGTGGACGGCGTTCTTCTGCGCTCAACTGCGACGCAGACGCAAGCTCCGGCAGGAGCCATGCGGGTCGACCGGCGCATTTTGAAGAGATACCGCACGTCCGCCCCTTCGCAGTCGCCGATGACCGATTCGTTGCCGAACGACACGTCTCCCCGCACGAGACGCGGCTTCTTGACGGATGAAACGAACGTCAGGTAGTCCGCGAGCATGGAACGCGAATGCGACCCGGACGTCTCGCCTCCCGGATGCACGACGACGGCGAGCACCAGCCTGAGCCTGGCGATGCACAACGTATGGTAGCAGTGGGACGGACGTCCCGGCTTCTGCGGGCTGTAGCCGAACTCCGCCCCTTCCTGACGCCCGTAGAGCGGCTTCACCGTCGGATCGAGGTCGAGGATGCAGTCCTCGGCAATCACGTCCTGCAGGAGGCGCAGGTTCTCGCGCCAGACCCACGACAGCGCCTTTTCCTCCGGAATGGATGCGAAGTTGCGCCGCACGGAGTCGCACGACATGAACCGCCCGACGCCGAACAGTTCCGCCGTCGCCCGGTCGCCGTGCAGACGGTCGAAATGCCGGAACCGCGTCGCCCCGTTTATCATCGCCACCATCACCGTCGCGATCAAATCGCGCACTTCCGGGGCGTTGTTGCTCGTCAGCCGCATTGGGCACGTCTCGACGAGCTTCTCGAAGAACCCGCCCACCTTCGCAAACTGGCTTAAAAGCGCGGCGTGCGCGTGGGCGCTCATTTGCGTCTTGTCGTCCCACTTCAACGCGTAGTCTCCGCCGAGCGTCTCGATTTTCTGTACGCCCGCGGCCCGATTTGTGCTATAATGTTTCATGTCGTTCGTCCTATCCTTCTAGTTTTGCGCTATAAAGTATAGCACGAACGACTTCGTTTTTCACCCACTTGGTGAAAAAGAAAAATCCACATCACCCTTGAAAATAAAGCTCACCGCCCCGATTCCAGCCTTTCAACTGCGATTTTTAGGATAAAGAGAGTCAAACACCATTCCGCTCGCGGACTTTTCGCGCCGCGGCGGTTCCCGCAGCGCGTCTGTCGCCGGCCCGGCCCGGCATGGAAGCAGCCTCGCCTCTATAGGTCTCCCCCGCTGCCGCGGCCGTTCCGAAGGATGGACTGCAAGGGATATACCCCAGCTGCGCCGGATGCGCAACAGAACTTCAAGAGACCGCGGTCTCTTGATGCTGGGAACGCGTTCTCATGCACACGGCATGCCCACGAGACGCGTCCGCCCCACCCGGTCCTCGCACGGAAGCAGGCGGACAAGAATGGAACTTTCCGCCTGGAGGTGGCTTCTTACGCACAGCCGCCCCGGCCTGGGCCGAGAAGAGGGCTGTTCCGGAGACCTGGGCGCCTTTTTCCGCGCCTTAACGTTTCCTGACTGTCGTTCGTCCTATTCTTCTGGTTTGTACACCATAAAGCATAGCTCTAACGACTTCGTTTTTCATCCGTTTTCGCCCGCCGGAAATTGTCCGGCGCGGCACTTCTTCTGTCCGAAATGCCGCGCCGTTTGCACAATCAGCATGATACCGGCAAACCCGCTCCACTTCTCAGTGCGGCATATCCACGCCATTCTCGACTTGCGGATCCGAATAGACGCGAACAAAATCGACCTCGAAGAAGTCCGGCAACTTGACGTCAAACAGGCGCGGATCGGGTTTGCCCCATTCGCGCAGCTTGCGTCCGGCCGTCAAACCGCCGTCCGGGGCACACTTTCGGTAGCCGCCCGGCTCGGTCGAGACGAGCAAGAACTCAGGAACCTGCGAAACCGGCGTGTTCTGCTCGCCAACTTTCTTTCCGTCGCAGTAGAATGTGTAGCCTGAGGGCGACCATTCGCAACCGTAGGTGTGCCAGCCGTCGGGCGTTTCCTCGTGCGTCCACTGGAAATGTCCGAACCACTGAGAGTCTTTTCCGTAGCCGCCCCAGCCGTTTCCGCCGACCATCTTGCCGTGTGTATGCTGACGATAGTTCTCCATGATGTCCGTCTCGACACCGGCCACGGCCGGATCCGGGAATTTCTGGTCCGCAAGGGCCTGGACCGGTGAGGGCGGCTCAGGCGTTTTTGCCGTACCGGGCGCGCCAGGCGCGCATGGACAGGCCGGTCTTGCGCGCGAAGAGGTGCGAGAGATAGTTGGCGTTCGGGAAACCGCATTCGACGGCGATTTTCGCGCAGCTCCGCCGTGTTGTTTTCAGGAGGCGCTTGACAACGGCCAGCCGCCGCGCGAGGATGCAGTCGTTGATCGTTTCGCCGCGGATTTCGCGGAAGCGCCTCTCGAGCAGGCGGCGCGAGACGCCGAGATTCGCGGCGACGTCGGTGACGCGCAGGTTCGAGTGGACGTTTGCGTCGATGAACGCGATCGCGCGGCGTATGAGCGCGGCGGCCGGCGGGCCGGGCCGGGTCGACTCCCGCTCGACGATGCCGCTGATGCGGCAGAACACTTCGCGCCGCGCCGCGCGCCGCCCCAGCCGGAAGAGCCGGTCGAGTTCCACGGCCCCCAGCCAGCCTTCGCGCACATGATCGGGCCTGACGCTTGAAAGCGCGGGCGTCACCGACGTGCAGAGCAACTCGTCGTTGTCGACGCCGATCAGGGCGACCTGTCCGGGCATGCGGAAGCCTGCGCAGGCGCAGGCCTCGCAGACCTGGGTGGCGCGGAAGTCGTAGGCGGCCATCAGCGCGGCGGGCTTGGGCAGCGTCCGGAGCCAGGCGACCATCCGGGACAGGTCTTCGGCGGGGTGTTTCGAGCCGCCGTCGAACGTGCGGACGACGCGTCCGCGCCGTTCGAGCGTCCGGCGGAACGCCTGTTCCCGTAGCGTCGACCAGGGCCGTCCGTCGATGTCCGGCACGAAACCGAAGGCATTGAAATCTCCGAGCGAAGCGAGGTAGCCGGCGGCGGCCGCGCCGACGCTCTCGTTGTCGTTGCGGACGAAGGCGGTTCTCCGTCCGCGCCCCTCGAAGAGGTCGTTCCGGACGTCCACGAAGACGGCCGGCACGTCGGTCGCGGCGGCGATCATCCGGTTGGACAGGTCGTCCGATTCGCACGTCACGATCAGGCCGTCGACGCTTTTCTCCAGTCCGCCCGCGACGGTCGCGGCGAGCGATTCTCCCGGCAGCTGGATGAGCCGCAGCGTCCAGGGACAGCCCGCGTTGACGAATTTGAAGATGCCCGAGAGGACTTCGCGCGCAGAGATGCCGGCGCTCATGTCGATGACGACAAAGACGTTTTTCTTTCGCAGAGCCTGTTTGCATGTTGTCATGGTGTAGAGTATATCATTTTTGGTTGCGGGTGTGCAAGTCGCAAAATATCACAATATTCGTTCGTAAAAAGACCCCTGTTTCGGTTGACGGACCGCGTGGTTTTATGTTTTAATATGCGCATAACAATGTGACAGAAGATGAACAGCAAGAACATACAGAAGATGAACAGCAAGAACATACCGTCAAGAAACGCCGCGCCCGCAAAGGCGTGCGCCGTGGCGGTTGCCCAGTTTGCCCTCGCCGGACTCTCCCACGGGAGTGCCGTCGAGAAGGCCAATCTCGCCAACCTGTGCGGGCGCGACCACCTGGGGCGCGAACTCGTCTCGTTCGAGGAGGCCGGACCCGAACGCGGACGGCAGGTCGGCCTCTTCTACTACCTCTGGCACGGACAACACGGCACGCAGGGTCCCTACGACATCTCGAAGATGGAGCGGGAAGACCCGGACGTGATGGACAAGCCGGATTCGCCGCTCTGGCCGGATCCCGCGCACGCGCCGCTCCTCCACTGGGGCGAACCCCTCTTCGGCTACTACCGGTCGACGGATCCGTGGGTCCTGCGGCGGCACGTGCAGATGTTCATCGACGCGGGCATCGACGTTCTCTACTTCGACACGACGAACGGCTACCACTACCGGGATACGACGGAACGGCTGTTCCCCATTCTTCAGGAACTCCACGACCGCGGCTTCCGCGCCCCGAAGTTCTGCTACTACATGGCGCCGGCGCGCCGCGGCTGCGGCACGTCGAACGTGCTGGACGTCTGGGACAACTACTATTCGAAGGGGCGCTATTCCGACCTCTATTTCAAGTGGGACGGGAAGCCCGTGCTCATCGCCCATCCCGACCGTCCGTACCGTCAGGAGATTCTCGACTTCTTCACGTGGCGGCGTCCGACCTGGTGCTGTCCGGACGAGCCGGACACGTGGTACTGGGCGGGGATGCCGGCGCCGAACGTCGCCCGCGACGCATCGGGGCGGCCGGAAATGTTGGCCCTCACGGTCGGGTCGCCGCATATCGCGCTGGACGCGCCGAAGGATTCCGGGTGGACGCCCGGCGCGACGGCCGGCAGCGGCGAAGGTCACTGGGGCGCGCCGATCCAGGGCCGCAGCTGGCACGACGGCCGCCGCGACACCCGTCCGGACGCGACGCATTACGGCTTCTTCTTCCAGGACCAGATCGACTGGGCGCTGGACGCGAAGCGGGATGACGTGCCGCTCGCCTTCGTCTGCCAGTGGAACGAATGGCTCGTGCCGTTTCTGACGAGGAAGACGAACACGCTCTACAACCTGCGGCACTGGATTAACCTCCAGGACGAGTACAACGAGGAGTTCTCGCGCGACATCGAGCCGATGAAGGGCGGCTACAAGGACGCCTACTACTTCCAGCTGATGAACTTCGTGCGGCGTTTCAAGGGACTGCCGCCCCCGGCTCGGGCGAGGACTTTCGCCGAGGCGCGCGGTGCGGACGATGCGCGCTGGGAGGCCGTTTCGCCCGTCTACGAGGAAATCACGGGCGATTCTCAGCCGCGCAACCATCCGGGCTACGATGCCTGCGGCACCTACGTGAACGACACGGTCGTCAACGAGTTCGCCGCGTTGCGCGTCGCCGTCGGCGCGGACGGTGTCGTCCGCTTCCTCGCCGAGACGTCCCAGCCCGTCCGTCTTGCTGACGAGAAGAGCATGAACCTGTTCGTCCGCATTGCTTCGCGCAAGCCGGACGCGATGGGCTACACGCACCGGTTCACGCCGCGCTCTTCCGCATTCGACAGCCAGGGCAATCGGTTCGTCTACGCCATCCCGGCATCGGCGCTCGGCGTGGACGCGGCGAAGGCGTTCAGCCTGGAGTTCAAGTGGTCGGACAACCGGCAGGCGGACGACCCGATGGACTTCTACGTCCACGGCGATGCCGCGCCGCGCGGCCGCCTGAACTGGCGATTTGACTTTGCTCCGGACGGCGGTTCGGCTTCCGTAAACCAGAAATGAAAACCATAACAAGAAAGGTTGGCATCAAATGAAAAAAGAAAGTATCAAAGTGGGAGGCCTTCTCGGTAGAGGCCTTTTTGCGGGATGTCTGCTGGCGGGGTTCTGTTCGCTCGTGCAGGCCGCCGCGGCGGAGGATCTGTTCGTCGCGCGTGGCGAGACGGTCGCCCTCACCGAGTCGAAGACGTATGACGCGATTACGGTTCACGGCCGTCTCACGGTGGGCGGCGGGGCAACGGTCGGGGCGGCGACGGTCGCGCTGGGACCCGATGCGGGCGATGACGCCGAGATTGCGGTGCTGGACGCCCAATCGTGCTTCGGATCGAAGGCGACGAAGATCACGGTCGGCGCGAGCGGCGGCACGGGCCGTCTGACCGGACCGTCCACTGGGGGGGGGGGGTATGCCTTCGCCTATCAAACGCTAGAAGTCTCGGCGAATGCCACGGTGAATAAGAGCAGGGATATTCCCGTGATGTCGTTGGGCAAGGGGCGGACGTCCGGCGGAACGATTGCGAACCGGCACAAGACGGGGACGGCTCTCGTCACGGCGAACGCTTCGGCCTGTTTTGGTGGCGGAGCTTATCAGTATTGGGGTTCTCCGTTCTTTGAGGGACGGATTCGGGTCGAAAGCCAGGGGGATTCCACGAGTTCCGTAAGCCTGTACACGCACTATGCGCCGCGTGCACTGGTTGCCGACGGCGGCTCGCTCGCGTTCAGCGGGTTCGCCGAAGTCAAATTGGAGGGAAACTGGTATCAGGCAGATGCGGGACAGTACACACTCCTGAACGAGGCTGTCACCTGGGGCGGGGCGGCCGTGCATGTCGTCGGCTGGTTCCACCAGGTCAAGGTCAAGGGCGAAGTGAAGGTCGCCGGTCTCACGATGGACAAGACGTGCTATGTGACGGGCGGCGAGGGCGCCAAACTGCTGGTCGGCGATTCGGAACAGGAGACGTCCCTCTCGGGAACGTTCAAGTCCCCGGTCGTCGTGGAGAAGACCGGTTCGGGCGTGACGCGCGTGGCGGCGACGACGGTCGGGACGCTGGCCGTTTCGGAAGGCGAACTGAAGGTCGAGGCCGCGCTGGATGCCGCGTCGCTGTCCGTTGCGGAAGGTGCGACCCTCCGCATCGTCGGCGCGACGGCGACCGTGTCGGGCGACTCGTCCGTCGTCGGGAATCTCGTGACGGAAGACGGCGGACGGCTCACGGTCGCGGTTTCCGCCGACACCAACGTCCGTTCCGCCGGCGGCGTCCGCGGCACGCGGTTCGAGAAGACGGGTGCGGGTGCGTTGACGCTGGAGAACCCGGCGGGGCTTGCGGACGACATCCACGTCGCCGAAGGGACGCTTCTCTTTTCGGGTTCCGGCTATTCGGTGCCGCTCTACAAGTTCGAGGGGACGGCGCACAAGGGCTCCAAGTCTACCGCGTGGGGGATTGGCGAGTTCGCGTTCCTCGACAAGGACGGCCTGCGCGTCGGCGTGGGCATCACGGCGAAGGATCCGGGAACGGCGCTCGCGGATCTGCCCGCTGGGTGCGCGACCGTGCCGGCCGGCTACGAGTATTCGCTCTGGTATTGGTCGGTTGCCGAATTGTTTGACGACAAGAAGGATTCGATGATGGGCATCTCCTCGCCGACGCTCGCCGAGACGAACGCGGTTGCGTTCTACGTGCGTCTGCCGGAATCATCGCCGGGCATTGTCGGCTACAACTGGGCGGGAACCTACGACAACGGCTATCCGTCGTCCTGGACGCTCTTCGGCAGCGCCGACAATGGCGAGACGTGGGTGGCGCTTGACGCGCGGACGGACTATACGCTCGGCAACTGGGCGGGTGTCTGGGCCGGCGGAAGCGGCAACGTGGTGGTCGGTTCGGATGCCGCCGTGCCCATGGCCTTCACGCTTGCGGACAAGTCCGGCAATCCCGCCTTCGCGGCGCCGGGCGCGACGGGACTGCCGTCGTCCATGAAGATCGAGGTCGACAAGGGCGCCGTGCTGGACTTCACGAACGTGACGGGCGGACAGGTCGTCGAGGCGCTGACGCTGGATGCCGTCAACGGCGGCGGAGAAGTGCGGGGGGCGCGTCTGGCGGAAACGGGCGTCCTCTACCTGAACAATCTCCCCGAAGGGGCGGACATCCGTACGTACAGGCCGTCGTTTGAGTGGACGGCTGTCGTGGGCGACCTTGACTTCTCCCGTTGGCAGCTTGTCGTGGACGGAAAGAAGACCCGGCACCGGATCGCCTGGAAGAACGGCGCGTTCCGGTTCAGCGGGTCGGGATTCTTCCTGATCGTCAGGTGATGCAAGGCGGGTGCTGTCCGATGAAGAAGCTGTTTTGGAATGTCCTGGGGCTGCTTGCGCTGGCCGGTTGCGGCGGGCCGGTCCGCCAGTCGCTTGTCTTCCGGGAGAACGAAGACGTGTTCCGCAACCCCGGCCAGGGATGGAGTGCCGCCTACGAGCCCGTCTCGGCCTTCGACGGAATCGTCAACGTCGGCGCGGTCTACGACCGGTGGGAATGGCGCGACCTGGAGCCGGAGGAAGGGCGGTACGACTGGGCGCGGCTTGACGCGCGGATCGAGTATGCCCGCACGAACGGCGTGCCGTATTACTTCCGGATCATGTGCGTGAACGCCTGCAGCAACCGGCGGCGCGAGTCTCCGGACTGGTTCTTCGCGAAGCCCGGGGCGAAGAAGCACGTCTGGCGGAAGGGCAACAAATACCGCGACTGGACGAACGGCGGCAAGGAGACGACCGAGCGCGAGGCCCCCTACTTCGACGACCCGGTCTTCCTCCGGTGCCACGGCCGCTTCATCGCGGCGCTGGCGAAGCGGTACGACGGCCATCCCGTCATCGGCGCGATCGACATCGGCTCGTACGGCAACTTCGCCGAGTGGCACTGCTTCCCGATGGAGTACCCCTACAAGTTCGATGCCGCCTGCCGCCGCGCGATTGCCGACATGTACCTCGACAATTTCACGAAGACGCCGCTCCTGTTCCTGTCGGGCGAAAACAAGGAGACGTTCGCCTACGCCCTTTCCAAGGGGACGTTCCCGCGCGTCGGCGTGCGGCTTGACTCGGTCGGCTCGACGTGGCATTACGGGCGTTGGGTCGGGACGCCGCCGTACAAGGACGTGCCGCGGTTCGGCGAGATCTGGAAGTCGCAGCCCGTCTTCCTCGAGTTCATCGGCGGCGAATCCTGGTTCCACCTGCACGAGAAGAACGAGTGGTACCGGGGCCGGCAGTCCACGATTCCTGAGGCGGTCGACTGGATCCTGGCCCAGCACGCCAGCCTGGTGAACACCTGCCCGATCACGCCGAAGAACGTGAAGAAGGTGAATCCGGATGCCTATGCCGCGTTCCGCAAGATCGACCTCTACGCCGGCGCGCGGCTCGTGCCGCACACGGCGGAAAGCGTCCTCGACGGCGAAACTTTGCGGCTGCGCCTCGACGGGGAGAACAAGGGCACGGCGCCGATTCTCCTGCCGTATCGCCTCGAGTGGCGATTCCGCGCTGCGGACGGACGGCTGCTCGGCGCGGTTCCGTCCGCCACGTCCGTCCGCACGCTGCTGCCCGGCGGCTTCCGGCTGGAGGAGACGCTGGACGTCGGCGCATTCAGGGACTTCGCAACCGTCTCGCTGGCGGTGGTCCACATTCCCGCGGCATTGCCGGACTTCCGGCTCGCCGCGCTGGACCTGAATCGCTTCGGCGAACTCGTCGTGTTCCGGCGCAAGTGACGTTCTGCATCACAGTCATTCATCAGATGAAAGGAATAAAATGAAAAACATGAAGATAAACCGCCGCGGATTCCTGTTCGGCTCCGCCGCCGCGGTGGCGCTGGCCGGACACGCCACGCAGAAAACCGGGCGCCGCGCGCTCAAGCCTGGCGAGAAGCTCAACGTCGCCATGATCGGCGTCGGCATCCAGGGGCGCGGCAATCTGGACTCGTTCCTCGGGAACAAGCGGGTCGCCGTCGTCGCCGTGTGCGATGCCGACCGGGTGCGGCTCGCGGACGCCAAGCGGCGCGTGGACGTGCGGTACGGGAACGGCGACTGCCGCGCCGTCGCCGACTTCCGCGAAATCATCGCCGACCCGACGATCGACATCGTCGGCATCTCGACGCCCGACCATTGGCACGCCTACATCGCCGTCGAGGCGATGAAGCACGGCAAGGACGTCTTCTGCGAAAAGCCGCTCACGTTCTCGATCGACGAGGCCAAGAAGGTGATGGCGGCCCAGCGCAAGTACGGGCGCGTCTTCCAGACCAACGCCTGGCAGCGCAGCTGGGACCTCTTCTGGACGGCCGTCATGATCGTTCGCAACGGCTTTCTCGGCCAGGTGCGCTACGTGGACGCGAACTACGGCGTCGGCGGTGCGAAACTTGGCGGCCCGTCCCACCCGGTCCGCTTCTTCGACAATCCACAGAAGGCGGCGGAAGAGGGCGCGTCGAACCCCGACGTCGACTGGAACATGTGGCTCGGCCCGGCGAAATGGCGGCCCTATTCGGACCAGCTCGCGCCGCGGGGTGTGCACAAGTTCTTCCCGATGTTCTGGCGTTTCGACGACGAGTTCGGCACGGGCTACAACGGCGACTGGGGTGCGCACCACCTCGACATCGCCCAGTGGGGCATGGACATGGACGATTCGGGCCCGTACAGGATTCTCCGCTCGGACGAACCGCACTCCGCGAACCTCTTCCACGGCGGCCGCCGTCAGTCCGGCATGAGGATGCTCTTCAAGTCGAAGGCGGACGGATCGGACATCGAACTCTACCATGGGCCGTTCGGCGTCTGGGGCACGGTCTTCTACTGCGACAACGGGATCGTCGCGGTCAACCGCGGCAAAATCGCCGTCTGGCAGGGCACGGGCCCCGTGAAGCCCACGAAGGAGATCCGCAAGGCGCTCGAGGACGCCTCGTTCAGGCCGGAGAAGATCGTGGCGTCGTCCATCGGAAAGGACTACGGAACCGACACGGCGATCAAGAAAGACGACGCGCTGGGCGAAGCGATCAAGACGCTGAATGCGCGGTACGGGCTCGCGACGGCGAAGGTCCAGGTCTTCAAGGCGAAACGCGGCCACGTGGCGGACTTCATCGACAGCTGCTATACGCGCGGGGCGACGGTTTCGCCGGCCGAGGTCGGCGGTCGCACGTCGATCCTCTGCGGTCTCTGCAACATGAGCTACGTCTACGACACGGGTTTCGACTGGGATCCCGTGAAGAACGAATTCGCCAACGGGACGGGGAAAGGCATCTCGCTCAAGCGCGACGCCTACCGCAACGGCTGGGACGTCGAGGTTTAAACGGGCAATAAGGAGAACGGAAAAATGGACATGACAAGAAGAAACTTCATCGGCGGACTGGGCGCGGGCGCGGCGCTGGCCGCGATGCCGGGATGCGGCACGGCGGTCTGCCGCGCCGCGCGTCCGGGCAAGGTCGCGCTGCAGCTCTACTCGATCCGCGACTACATCAAGAAGACCGGGCTCGCGAAGGCCCTCGCCGACGTGAAGGCGATCGGCTACGAGGGCGTCGAGTTCGCGGGCTACTATGGTTTCAAGGCGTCCGAGCTCAAGAAGATGCTGGACGACAACGGACTTGCCGCGTGCGGCACGCACGTCGGGCGGTGGGATTTCGCGCCCGACAAGTTCAAGGCGACGTGCGAGTTCAACCTCGGCTACGGAAACAGCTTCATCTGCTGTCCAGCCGGCGGCAACTTCCCGCCGGGGGTTTCGTGGAACGATCCGAAGGCCGCCAAGCCCGGCAAGGAGATCGACGACTTCACGAAAAGGCTGTGCGACTTCTACAACAAAGCTGCGGGGAATTGCGCGACGATGGGGTGCAGGATCGGGCTGCACAACCACACGTGGGAGCATTACGTCAAGATGACGGACGGCTCTTCGTTCTGGGACTTCTTCTTCTCGCACACGGACAAGGCCGTGCTGATGGAGCAAGACGTCGGCTGGTCGACCTGCGCGGGCGTCGACCCATGCGAGCAGTACATCAAGTATCCGCACCGCTCCTTCACGCTCCACGCGAAGGAGAACGGCGCGGGCTCCAGGAAGTTCGACGCGATCCTCGGCCAGCCGGGCGAAGGCGCGAAAGGGGTCGAATGGGATCGTCTCTTCAAGGCGACGGACGCGGACGGCGTGCAGTGGTATGTCGTCGAGTGCGAGCGTCACGCGGACTCGCTGGACGCGGTGCGCCCGTCGTTCGCGTTCCTCAAGTCGAAGGGCCGCGTCTGAGCTTCCGGGGTACGGAAACGCTTGGGTCGCCGCGGCGTTGAAGAGGGCGTCCAGCGGGACTTCAAGGTTCAAGGCGGTCCTGAACATCCGCTTCCTCCCTGCGCAGGACGCCCTCCGCGGAGGAGCCCCCCCCCCCCATCTTCGCGAAGAGGAAGCCTTGGCTCCGCAGAGGCCGGTCCGGCGTCCCGCCGGGCTTGGGAATTGCCGTATATATATAAGGAGTAGAGGCGCGCGGTCTGGGCGGGCCGCAGGGGACTGCGGCCCCTACCGTCGCCGACACCCCTTGGAACGGCCTGTCCCGGGTGTCTCACGACAGGGTACACTTTTCGTGGAGGACTTCTACCGGCGGCGGGTCGAACTCTCGGCCCGTGCGGGCATCCGCTACTGGAAGGTGGACTGGGGCGCGGGGAACGGCGTTGCCGGGATCCGGGCCTTGGGCGAGGGGATCCCGTCTGTCGTCGTGGGACGGCATCCCGGCGGCGCGTTTGAGGTAGTCGGACGGGTCGTTCGAGCCAGTCAAAGGCATCGTTCGAGGCGGTCAAACGGGTGCTTTGAGCAAGTCAAACGGACGCTTTGAGCCGGTCAAAGGCATCGTTCGAGGCGGTCAAACGGGTGCTTTGAGCCGGTCAAACGGACGCTTTGAGCCGGTCAAACGGGTGCTTTGAGCAAGTCAAACGGAGCGCCCGGGGCGTTCTGCGAGGGCGTTGAAAGGGGATAAAAAAGGATGAAGGGCCGTCCCTTCATCCTTTTTTCGCTTTGAAAGCCGGCTCCCGCGGGCGGCTCAGCCGGCCGCGGCGAGTCTCACCGTGACCTTATTGACCTGCGCCGCCGCGTCGGGGATGCCGATGCGCGTGCTGAAGACGAAGGTCAGGCAGGTCCCTTCCGGCACGTCGTCGAGCGCCGCGGGCCAGTCGAACGTCAGGCAGGTGTCGTCCTGCTCCGCGGGCGAGAGCGCGACGGACTTGGCCTCGCCGTCTTCCGTCCACTCCACCGTGACGGTGTCGCCGATCGCGGCGTCGAACTCGGTGTTGACGCCGACGGCGCGGATCTTCTTCGTCTTGACGATCGTGCCGTCCGAAGCGCAGCCGACGGACATGACCTTGTCGATCGTCACGATGCGGCCGGGGCGCCGGTTGACGAAGCGGACGTTCTCGGTCTTGACTTTCTTCTCGACGCCGCTGAGCAGGCTGGCGGCCACCACGCAGGAGCAGGTCGCCGCGTCGTAGGCGCTGTAGGGGCCTTCCACGGTGCCCCTGATGACGGGGTAGATCTTGATGAGGTCGCCGATCTTGCGGGACACGCCGTCTTCCGCCACTTTCGCCGCCGCCGTCGAAAGCACGGCGTCGAACAGGTACGCCGCGGCCTTGGGCTTGACATTAAGCGAGCAGGCCTCCACGGCCTCCTGGAAGACGGCCTTGTCCGACTTCATGGCGTTGGGGCGGGCCCGCAGCCAGTAGCGCCTGTCCGTGTTCAGTTTTGAGGATACGGCCACCGTGTCGAAAAGGATGACCGTTTTGCCGTTCTTGTCGTTTTCGGATATGATCATTGTTGTTTCTTTCTTCCCCTGCGGGGATGTTGCGCCTTTCGGCAGGTTTGTCTATTCGCCGGCGCGCTTCACTGCGCGCGCCGCTGTTGTTGTCGTCGTTTGTCCGCGCGCCCTCTCCGGGCGCGCTTCCGTCAGTCCGTCATGGCGACCACATTCCTTTCTGTTTCATTTCCTCTGCTTCGTGCCTCGCGGTTCGCCCGCCTTTCACGGGCCTTCCGCTTTTGGACACAATAATAACATATCGCCGACGTTTGTCAAGCGTATTTTTGAGTTGGGTTTGGGAAAATTAGAGAAAAATGGGACAAAGGGGGTGCGTGTGTGTGTGTGTGTGTGTGGGGGGGGGGGACAAGAGGGGGTGCTGCGGGCGCGGGTGGCGTCCAAAAAGCGGGATGGTTCGAGGGGTGGCGAGGCGTCAGAAAGTCCGCCGGGAGACGGACGAACGGATGGCCGAAACGGCCGCGTCCCGAAGCGCCGCGTTCGACGGCAAGGCCTGCGGATCAAGGACTTGCGGGCGGCTTGCAAGCCGCGTTCAAGGGTGTTTTCGTCGAGGGAAACGGTTATCCTGGCGAATTCGGGTCAGAGGGGTGGAACCGGGGCGGAAAGTGTGGTATAATACAGGTCATGAACGCTCCTTGTTCTGATCAGAGAAACCGTCCGTCGGCGGCATTCGGTTCAGCCCCGGAGCGTTTTTCTTTTTATAAAAGGTATTGAATCGCACCCCTCCGTGTAGAGAATGTAGAATGGGGAGGGGGCCTATCGATGTTAGCCGTAGAGATCGGGAGAATGTGGAGAAAGGGGAGGGGGGGGGTATTTAACCGTGTCGGGGATGTAGAAAATGTAGGTGGGGTGTCCCGTCTACACTCTCTGCTCTTCTAATTCTCTATACGGTCTCCTGTCGTCCGCGGCAGGAGGCGGATTGTGCCCCCGACAAGAGAGGAAATTTACCCCGTGGAACACCCCGCCAATACCCCCCGCATGTGACGGTATCTAACATGCGCATGTTAAGGGGTCTAACATGCGCATGTCAGGGGGTCTAACATGCGCATGTTTTTGGACCTCATGCGGAGACCCTTTTTCGGCGCGACCCGGTTTTAGGGCGATAACTTGCAGTTTTAATGCGTTTGGACGCCAGAATGGCCAATTAGCGC
>ERZ808286.495-NODE-495-length-25640-cov-5.090639_pt1 | contig 25640 bp, 25 predicted proteins | sample MGYA00521276_ERZ808286 | MGnify/ENA primary metagenome ERZ808286 (study PRJEB31516, sample SAMN03275607) | gut metagenome | biome: mammalia-associated habitat; material: feces | host: Papio cynocephalus | place: Kenya | collected 2012-08-01 ... | reverse complement strand
CCATGTTGCTCATACCAACGAGATTGCCACTCTGGAAAATACATACTCATACGACTGTTAAGATACTTTTGTGCTTCCGTAATACCGATTGCTTCATAAGGCAGATTAAAATGGGTTTTAACGAACTGATTATCAAACCCCAGTCTAAATGGGTTAATAATTCGGCTCGGCCTTGGCCGATACCCAAACTTACGAAAGTTTATTGCATAGTTGCTACTTACGCAGTGTTTAGGTATCGACAGGTTAAAGCCGTTATTATTTTTCTTGATAATCTCTCGTTCCATTTTTCTTGTTCTCTCACGATTAAAAGCAATCATGTTTAAGCAGTGAGTCATAAAACAAGTCTTACCAGTCCTAGGTGGAGCAAAGATTATCGTTATCATTAGTTTCCATAACTCCTAACAAAGATATATTGTTCTTCTCCATATGAGTAGTAATGGTTTTCTCCATCTGTCCAAGTGTAATAACCCTTAAAACTATTTAAACCTTCCCAAGTCTTAACAGTCCAAGTTTTTGTGGTTTTATCTAACACATATTGTTTTTCACTTTCTGAATAGTAATAGTTTTCTCCATCTGTCCATATGTTGCTGCCACTAAAGCTGGATAAGCCATTCCAAGTATAAGCACTCCAAGTTTGAGTTCCTTTATCAAAAATATATTGTTCTTCTTTATACGAATAATAAATATTTTCATCATCTGTCCAAACATAATAACCATCGTAAGTACGAGCAGAAATCCATGAATTTGAACCTTTAAGCAAAATTGCCGAATCAGTCAATCTGCCGTCAGTCGATAAATACGAATAATAAGCATTTTCACCATCTGTCCAAATATCCATTCCATAAAGAGCAGTAGTTCCCCAATCTTTTTTAGTAAAATTCTTTGTTACTTTATCGAAAACATATTGATCTTTCCCGCGGGAATAATACAAATTATCACCAAGTGTCCAAAATTGATTACCATAAATATTAGAAAAACCATCCCAAATTTTAACACTCCAAGTTTTAGTGCTTTTATTTAACACATATTGTTTTTCACCTTCTGAATAGTAATAATTTTCACCATCCGACCAAACATAAGAAGCTTTAAAATTAGAAAGACCCTCCCATGTTACTTTGTCTAACTTCGTATATTCCGTATTACCAACGAAAGTAACATCAGAAAAAATAGGATATTCATTAAAATTAACTATATTACCATTCAAAGTCCATATACATTCATTACTAATATCTGATACATATTCGCCATTTCTAACTTGTTTTATTTCCAAGATTTTTCCATTAACTATAAATGTTACATTATGAAGTTTGGTAAATATAGCTGTATAAGTTGTATTTTCTGTTACTAGTGTTGTTGTAATATCTGATATTACATCAACACCATTTAATGACCAACCGTCAAACTCGTAACCATCTTTTGTTGGGTTAGTTGGAAGTGTAGCATAATTATTTTTAACTATAATTTGACTATTGTAAATTGTGTTATCCACCATAAACTTGACATCGAATTTATAGGTTATATCTGCTACAAATGTTGTATTAGATACGATTTTGTAGGTGGTTAAATCCACAATTATGCCATTGACTTTCCAGCCATTAAATACCTTGTAATCTGTATTAGTAATTGGCACATTTTTAGCAAGTTCGCCATTTCTAATAGTTTGAGTAGATTTGGTTTCATTTTCGTAAACGAAAGTAACTGTATGAAGTTTAGTAAATACTGCGATATATGTTGTATTTTCTGTTACTGGTTTTGTTGCAATATCGCTTATTACATTAACTCCATTTAGCGACCAACCATCAAACTCATAGCCTTCTTTTGTTGGATTAGAAGGAAGGGTTGCAAAGTTGTCTTTAATAATAATTTGACTGCTTATAATCTCATTTTCTACTTTGAATTTAACATCAAATTTGTAAGTTATGTCTGCTACGATTTTTGTATTAGTTGTAATTGTAAAAGTATTCAAATCAATAGCTTGTCCGTTGACTGTCCAACCATTGAAAATTTTGTATTCAGTGCTTGTTGGAGTAACAACAGATAGTTTTGAACCCTTATTCACGATTTGAATGTTGTACACGCTACCATCAAACTCAAAAGTTGCAACTACTTGCTCTGTATTTTCAAGTTGAGCAATATATGCTTCATAATAAGCAATACTTTTTTGCAATTCAGAGATTTTGCTATTCAAAGCATTGATCTTGCTAGTATAGTTTTGAGAATTCTCAGTCATTTCACTAATTTGAGCATTTAGACTAGATATTTGACTGTTAAGACTTGTAATAGTGTCTAAATTCATCTTATTAGTGGTTTGTAATTGACTAACAGTATTTTGAAGATTAGTGATTTGTGTGTTAAGGTTTGCAATTTGTTCACTTTTATCTTCGCTACTATTAGTTAGATTTTTTACTTGCGATTGTAGGTTGGTGATTTGATTATTCAAGTCAGCAATAGTAGATTCATTTGTTTGTTTAATACTTGTTAAGTTATCTACTTGTGCTTGAAGATTTGTCTTTTGAGTAGTCAAGTTTTTAACTTGAGTGCTATAACTGGCGTTTTCATTCGATAGTTTGTTAATTTCTTCATTCAAAGTTGTAACTTGAACATAGTAATCATCAACCAAAGATTTGTAATACTCGTATTTTGTAGTTAGTTCGCTTTCAGATTTATTTCCGTCAGCATAACCATCATCATACGCTTTTTGCACATCTTCTTGTGTGTAATATTTATTTTTGTTTACAGTGCCGGTTATAGCAGGCCAATAGCAATAGATTAAAATACCGACAACTGCAACAATTAAAATTGAGCCAACCGAAACTAATGTCTTTCCAAGTCTACCCATATTAACCTCGTTCAACGACTTTTAGCACAGCGCCATTTATCTCCATATAGGTAGTAAGATATGCTACACTGTCGTTTTCATTTTTAGTTGTTATGGTAACTTTGGTTTGACTAGCGTAATATTCTATAACTACATTAAGTTTTGCAGTTGTAGCCTTTGTGCCATCTAGGTTATAGAATGACAAGGTTATATCTCCGCTAATTTTTCCATTAGTAAGGACTATATTATTTGCTGGTTGGCTATTGAAAAGTAGCAAATAATTTTTGTCTTTACCATCAAATTGAATTGGCTCGAATACCGATATGTTAGTAAAATTAACATAATCTTCTGTATCAAATTCGATTGAGCCATAATCAAATTTAGATATTTCTTCGTAATCGTTTTTTGTTTCAATCGTTATTGCAGTTCCAAATTCTTGGCTCTTTTTATTGAACATATCTACGAGTTCAATCGAGCAGAATACTCCAACTACAATGAGAGCAAAACAAATTATATAGTGATACCATTTCATAAGTTCACCCCCGAATTAACATTTATAATGTTTATATTTTCTGTGTTTATTGCAGTAATTCCAGTGTCTTTTAGTGAACCAACGAGTAATTTGAAATCTCTTTGAGAATTGCATTTTATAGTCAAAGAATTAACTTTTATTCCATAAAGTGCGTAGTAATCAAAGCCTAAAACATTGATGTCTTTAATGTTTGAAACATTGAAAGTAATGTTGACTTCAATATTTTCAAAGTTCTTAATTTCGTTGATTTTTTCAGTGGCAAGAGAGTAATAGAAACCACTATCAGAAACTAAATACCTGCCTACAAAATCATTTTCGGTTAAGTTGTATTCAGTTTTAACTCTCCAATAGTCCACATTATCACTAATGCCACTAATATTGAAGTTACTATCGCCAGCAACAGACTTAAACATAGATTGTTTAGCCCAAACCATTCCACGATTATCGAAATGTGTTTCCATTGTAAAATAACTATTTTTTAATGTGTTAACGCCAAGTGGCTCACCATCAATTCTGCCATTTTCATCTACTGCATAAATGTGCAAGAAATCGCCCAAATCAATAAGTGAAATGACGCTATCACCAGTACCATTACTGCAAGATTTTAAGATTTGTCCGACTTTTGTTAACAAATCTTCAAAAGTATATTTGTAGGTTGTTGTTTCAACTGTATAAGCCTTTTCTTTATAGTTATATCCAGTAAATAGACCTGCGAAAGTATGACCAACAGCTTTTAGAAAACTAAACCTTTTTGTAGTGATATCGTAAGTTCCATCTAGTGCAACTGCATAGGTTTCGCCATCAATATCAATTATCATTTTATCGCCCCATTTATACTCGTGTCCTGTTTCAAATGAAGTTCCACTATAACGATTGTATTGATACAATTTAGTTTCGTTATTTGCTGTAACTAATTGAAATCCACGAGAATAAATAGCCTGTTTTGCAATACCGCTATAACAATTAAATAGAAGTTCAACAACTTCATAGCCTTTGCCATTTTTATTGGAATAGTAATTTGCCTCAATCGTAGGTAGTTCTTCACCAGATTGTGGATCAATTACTGTTGTGGCATAGGTTGATGTTATGGCGGAAGGTATTTTGTCTTTACCTATTGTTTTGTAATAGATACAAACACCGCTGACAACTGTCATAAATGCAGTAACTATCACTAAAACAAAATTTACTATTTTTCTAGTAATGTCCATAATTCCTCCTATTAAAATTTTTGAAAAAGAAAAAAGCACTAAATAGAAGTTTTTAAGTTCTAAATAGTGCTTTTTAGTTAAATAATGCCATTCCATCCAAAGATATTAAGTGCTTTTGCCAGCCATTCAAGAGCTATGCTCAAATACTCAAATATTTTGGCAAGGATTGACAATGGCCATGTGCCAAATAGCACCACAAGAACAATGATTAAAATTGTCAATAATATCCCTTTCATAGAACCAGCCTTTGTTATGCCTTAGGCAAATTAGATACTGCATCTGCAATTTCTTTGCCTGTATCTACTGCTGTTTTGTTGGCACTAAACCAGTCGCAAATTTGTTCTCCAAATGTGAGACCGTTTACTGAACAAGCAATACAAACAACCAAACAGAACACAAGTATTGCTCCAATAATCCCTAGCACAACACTTAAAATGATTTTTGCTTTGTCTGACATAATGTTCTCCTTATTTTAGATTTGCTTATCTCATAAGCATATTAAGAAGTGCTTTGTCTGATTGACGGAATGGTTTGATATTACATTCATAAACAGTTCCGTCTGCATCAACACTTCTAACAGCATAGGTATTTCCTTTGATAACATTGCCTGAATCGTCCTTGATTTCATAAGGGTTTGCAACAAGGTCGGCTTTCATTTCATTACCAAAAACAATGTCTAATACTGCATAACCACCTTTATCTGGTGGGGTTACAAGGACTCTAACATCCTTGCCTCGAATATTGCCTTTAATAAAATAACTGAAATATGACTTTCCGTCTTTGTCGTAGGTTTCTCTTTCAACTACGATTTTGTTTTGATTTTTCTTTTCCATAATTTCCTCCAAATTTTAATTTTTTACTTTTTACCTTTTTGTTTTGAATACTTTTTAGCTTCGGCTTTTGATTTGCCTTCATCCAAAGCTTTTTTGTATTTGTAAAGACCAGTATGGTCTGATTGTGCAAGAAGATATCCTGAACGCAAACCTTTTTCATAATCGGTTAGTTCTTGACCTTCTTTTGGTCCACGCTGATGGACTTTTGCTTTTCTTTCTTCGGCATAAGATTTTGCTCTCTTATTAGGAACAATCCAACGCCTTTCATTGTAGTTTTTGTTTGCCATTGTTTTCTCCTTTTTAGAATAGTTTTGTGTTTGACCGTGTTGCCGTTATCTCAGCTGATTAAAATATTAAGTTGTAATTTGTAATCTTTAATGAAAGGACTTTATTGAAACGCTTTTCCGTAGCAATGTAAGAACGCAAGGTGGCCACCTTTATGAAATTTCACGCCTTAGAAATTTGCTCTGAATTTTGCCTTTCGTTTTCTAATTACACCGATAGTATAGGGCAAGGAACATAACATTGGTATAAACTCTATGTATCGCTTATGTATCACTTTTGCAGTAAAATATTGCAAAATTTATCATCTATATATCATTGATATTCATAAAAAAGACTAGACTTAAAGCCTAGTCAAAATTTTATTGAATATATTTTCTTGAATAAGATGTTGAGTGAACTCTTTTACCATCCAAATGTTGTCTATCTTGAAATATTATATCAAAGAGTTTATCTATCTTTTTATTTCTTAGATAGTAAACATCTTTACTATACAAAATTGAACTATTATCAATTTCATAGTCTAAGTATAGATTTTGCTTAACTATGTATTTTTTTGTTCTATATACATTAGTTGCATCTATCATAAAATCTGGTAAATCTTTTTTCATATTATTTTTCCTCCAATTCTAAATTATTTTGTAAATATGTAATAAGATTTTTGTTCATTCTTTGAACTTGAATATATGAATATCCAAGTTTGAAAGCTAGAGATTCTAGGGTATTGTTGTTTAAGTAAAGAGAAACATAGAACTCATAAATTCTAGCAGGTGCTTTTCTTACCACATCATTATATTTTGAAATTTTTTCTAAAACTGCACTAGGTCCTATGGTTTTTGAACCAGTTTCAAAACTATCTTTTCTTGAATAAAAAAATCTAATGTCATTCAAATCATTTTTAACTGTATTGTATTCAATCATATTTATGCTCCTTTCAAATATTAATTTGTTGGGAATGAAAAAACACCCCAACGAGTGTGTGATTTCTCTCGATAACCACATTCGTAAAGGTGTTTCTAAATACACTTGACACGAATCTTGCTTATAGTGTAGTGAATAAGGATTTACCATTAGTATTGTTTCAACTCAACCTTAATTTGCACGATAAACGAAAATTTATTTTAATTTGTTTGTTTACAAAACTTAACTTTAATAAGCTTTTCTTTGCCTTTATGCTCTTTGCTTACAACAACCACATTACAATGAGGACATTTGCAAGCAGTAGCACCATCTTTAAGGACTGTTCCATAAATGTATTTGCTACATTCTGGGCATCTAATTTTGACTTTATCTTTTTTAGACTCCATCTTAATTTAACCTCCATCTCCCGTAATACATAAAGTTTTGGATTTAAAAAACTGAATGTGGGGTTGGGAAATCCACCACCTAAGTCTTTTAACTTTTGTATCTATATATAAAAGCACAAAACGGGGCTAAGTCTTGTGATTTTACCGAATTATGTTAAGTCTTTAATGACTTTTACTGCAACACCTTGAATGGTAACACTAGAAAAATACATATCTTCCATATTGTCGTTTTCAGGGTGTAATCTAACTCTTTTTTTCTTTTTATCTAAATAATAGCGCTTTAGTGTTGCTTCGTTGTCTATGAGTGCAACAATTATTTGACCTTCTTCGGCTGATTCTTGTTTTTTTACAATGACTAAATCTCCACTAGAAATATTAGCATTTATCATACTATTGCCGTTTGCAACTAATATAAAGAATTCCCCCGAACCTAATAGAAATTTTGGAATAGAAACATATCTTTCAATATTTTCTTCTGCAAGTAGTGGAGTTCCACAAGCAATGCTACCAACAACTGGCAAATCTAAACATTCATTGTTAGATTTTTGCATTTTTTGTGTCATAAGTCCACGACTACCAGACAAATTTAATATCATTCCACGAGTTTCCATTGCTTTTATATAATTACTTACGCATGCACTCGTTATAGATAACTTATCTCCAATTTCTCTATAAGTAGGTGTTCTTTTAGTTGTTTCATAGAATTCATCAACAAAATCAACTATTTGTTTCATCAATTCTTCACTTTTACTTCTCATAAGTGGAATTCCTTTAATTTTGTTTAACATTAGCATTTGCTAACGATACATAAATTATATAGATAAAATTTTAGAATGTCAATAGATTTTAAGGAAATTTATTTAGGGTGGATGATTATCTTTTTCTTTATAATACTTTTTTATTATCTGTTTCATATTTTTAATAAAGATTGAGTATTCGTTTTTACTCATTAAAGATAAATCTATAAGCCCATTAACATAGATTTTTATGTCTTCTTTGTTATCCATAACTGCCTCCTTACATGGCAAATATAGGATATTGTAAGAAACAATGGTATCTCATCTATGTTGCGTTTATTTATCACTTTTATTAGTTTTTTTATCAAATATATATCATTTATGTATCATAAATATACAAATTGTTCTTTGGTGGCTTTTAGATAGTGGCTCCTTTTTCGTATGGAGATGTTATCAGAGAATGTCTTTGTTGTCAAAGGAAAAAATTATTGCTTAAAACTTCAAAATTAAAGACTTAAAAGTCAATATTTTTTTCTTTATCTTTGACCCCTGCTTCCATTCTCTGATTATTTTTTCGTGTCGAAAAAAAATAAATTTCGGCAAAAGGAGATAACGCTATGCTTTTTGAACAATTTGTAAAAGTAAAAACCCATAAAAAAGATACATCTTGTTTACATAAAAGTTACAAACTTGAAACAAATGTGAGATATAGAGTTAATACCAATGTTTCAAGTTGCGTTCTATCCTTAATTTATAAAAATAATCAAGGAGGCATTAAAAATTGATAAAAGGTGTTATTTATGCTAGATATTCTAGTGATAGTCAAACTGAACAATCTATTGAAGGACAGTTAAGAGTTTGCAATCAATTTGCTCAAAACAACAATATTGAAGTTGTTGCGACATACATAGATAGGGCTATGACTGGAACAAACGACAATAGACCAGATTTTCAAAGAATGATTAAAGATAGTTCAAAGCAACTATGGAATTGTGTAATTGTATATAAGTTAGATAGGTTTAGTAGAAATAAGTATGAAACAGCAATGCACAAAAAGACTTTAAGAGATAACGGAGTAAAAATATTATCCGCAATGGAAAATATACCAAATACTCCAGAAGGCATCATACTTGAATCTTTACTAGAAGGTATGGCTGAATATTATTCAGCTGAACTTAGTCAAAAAGTTCTTCGTGGACTTAATGAAAGTTATATAAAAGGAAACTTTACAGGTGGTGTTCCACTTTATGGCTACAATGTTGTGGATAAAAAAGTTGTAATAAATGAAACTGAAGCAGAAATAATAAAGGAAATTTTTACAAAGTTTAGTCAAGGCTATACTGGAGTTGATATAGCAAAAGATTTACTTGCTCGCGGAATAAAAACAAAAACTGGAAAACCGTTTAATGATAAAAAGATATATAAAGTTATTCAAAACACCAAATATATCGGCAAGGTTATACATAGAGATAAAGTCTTTACAAATATTTATCCAGCAATAGTAGATGAAATAACTTGGCAAAAAGTTCAAAATATTAGGCAATCGTTCAAACATCATGAAATTGCTAAAATGGATAAATTCGAATACATACTTTCTGGAAAACTTGTTTGTGGCTATTGCAAAAACAAAATTGTTGGACTTGGTGGCAAGTCCCAAAATGGAGTAATTAAATACAGATACTATACTTGTTTAACTAAAACCAGAAGAAAAAATATACATTGTGAGTATATTCCAGTAAGGCGAGAGTTTTTGGAAGATGAAGTGATGAATGTAACTTGGAAGGTCTTATCTAATAAATGCAATTTGAAAAAACTTGCCAAAAGTATCATTGCTTGTCATGACGACTCAGATGAAAGTGAAAGCAAATTAAAATCATTGGAGAGTGCAAGAGCATCTTTAATAAAATCTACTGATAATCTAATCTCTGCATTAGAACAAGGTTTTGTTACTGAGCAAACTAAATTTAGATTAAAAGAACTTGAAACACAAATTTTTATGTTAGATGTTGAAATAGAAGTTGAAAAACAAAGAAACTATACATATCTAACTGAAGAAATGGTTTTAGACTTTTTTAACAAAGTAATTTGTGGAGATATTCAAAATCAGGAAGTTAGAAAGCAAATTGTTAAAATGTTTATTAGAGAAATACTTATATATAACGATAAAATGCTCATAATCTACAACTTTACTGACCAATTTGTTTCAAAAGGTGCAATCCCTGATGATGTTCATCAAATTGAATTAGAAAATTTAAAAGATAACCTTGTCACTGAAAATGAAGTAGATAAACAAGCAGATATGCAATTCTTCTATTCCAATGAATACTTTGGTGTAAAGAAAAACATTATTAAACCCTAAAATAAAAACCTTACTATGATAAAACATAATAAGGCTTTTTTATTTGCTAAAACTCTAACTTAATAATCTATTAAAAAAGTTCAAATCCCTAATGGAGACCACAAGGGATACGAACTCCTAAAAAACAAAAAAATTCGGGCTAAATTACTTAGTCCGAACTCGCAATGTTATTGGCGGAGAGGGTGGGATTCGAACCCACGTAAGATTGCTCTCAAACTGATTTCGAGTCAGCCCCGTTATGACCACTTCGATACCTCTCCTTGGTTCGTTTGTTGCCACATGAGAACATTTCGTCGGTGCTCGAGCGTTTCATTAAGCTTTGAATAAATGCGACCTAGCAACCCTTGATTTTGATAATAAAACGAAAACAATCTCTTTTGTGGATATCTATATTTTGATTGATTTGTGAATAATTGTCAAGAATTTTTTTGGATTTAACAAATTTATCTTTTTTATTGATTCGATTTTTTTGACCTTTGAGTCAAATGAAGTTTATAAAATAAAATATTTTGGTAAAAGGCTATTAAAACGACGCAAATTTTTTGTCTAATTTTTTTTTGCATCGGCTGTTATGAGTAGCGATTTTTTTTGATTGATTTGAATATATTTGTTAAAAATTCCTTATTTTAATGGATTTAACTTTTTGCCGATTTTTTTTAGATTGAAAAATTTTTATAGGCAAAAAAATAAATTTTTATACCAAAAAAAGTGGTTGATAAATTTTACTGAGAAGTCAAGAAGATATAGCAAAAAAATGAAAAAGTTAAAAAATATCTTTTGAAGTATAGATTAAGATAATAAATTTATAATCAAAACTAGAATATGGCGGGGCGGAAAAAATTTTTTTTTATTTGTGCATGAAAAGAGTTGATAAATTTCACACAAAATGAGCGAGTGAATGTTTGACAGTAAAAAAATTAAAGGTTATAATTTTATTACTAGTAGTGGCGAAGTTAATTTTATTGCTGGCGGCTTGCAATGTGAAAGCTATTACTAGTATGGCTGAATTGGGATTTATTCTAAAAAAGCAAGGTGGCAACAATAGCACAAATACAATGTCAATTTTGTTGCTATTTCAGTGATATTTAAATAGGCCACATATTGTGAATAACATTTTAAAAGATAGGTTTTAAACGGGTAGGAAAATATGGAAGAGATTGAAAAATATTTGGATTTTTTTGAATTTTCGAGAGAGCTTGAAGGCGTTATAAAGTGTAAAGATGAAAAGTTGTATAAAGAAATTTTTTCGTCGCGTTTTCGTGTGCTTGTTTTTTTGCATAAGGTAGGAAGTGCGACCGCGACCGAACTTGTCAACCGTCTAATGATTCAGAAATCAAACATTGCGACAATGTGCAAGGACCTAAGGAAAAAGAATCTGATTATTTGCAAGACATTTGAAAGGGATAGAAGAATAGTTTATTACAGTTTATCAAAGGCGGGAGAAAGAAAAGTCATTGACATCGTTGAAGGGTATAAGTCGGCGCTTGAAGGGGCTTTTGGGAAGGAAAACGCTCACGCAATAAGCGAGCATTTTGAATCAATAAATAAAATTGTTAAAGACAACCTTTAAAATACTAAAAAAGCAAGCGCTTTGTTTAAAATGATCTTTAAGAAAGACAAAAACAAACAAGAATTGTGTAATAATGGAATTTTTAAAAAATTCTGACAGATTTATTGATGATTAAAATAGACCCAAAAAATGAAAATATAACAAAAATTTTAATATAAGGGGAAAATTATGCAAGAGGTTTTGGAAAAACAAAGAAAATATTTCGCAACAAAAGTGACTTATGATATAGGTTATAGGATTTTGCAACTCAAAAGGTTGAAACTTCAAATAAAGGCGTACTATTCACAAATTTTGTCCGCCTTTAAACTTGATTTAAATAAAGACGAATTTGATGTTGTGACGACCGAAATTGGGCCCGTTATGAAAGAACTAAATTATATGATTAGGCACTTAAAAATGTTTGCTAAGCCAAGTAAAAAGGGCGCGTCGTTTATGAATTTTGGTGCAAAGGGCTATATTATGCACGACCCTTATGGCATCGTTCTTATTGCGTCGCCTTGGAATTATCCGCTTCATTTGACACTTTTGCCACTTGTAGGCGCGATTGCGGGCGGAAATACGGCGGTTGTTAAGCCATCAAGAAGTACGCCAAATGTTACCAAAGTAATAGAAAAAATATTGAATGTTTTTGACAAGGAATACATTTTTGTCGCGACGAGCGAAAAGGATATTGAAGAGATCTTTTCGTCAAAATTTGACCTTATTTTCTATACGGGAAGTTACAAAAGAGCGCAAGAACTCGCTTCAAGTCAAGCGCAAAATTTGACGCCAATGATTTTGGAACTTGGCGGAAAAAGTCCTTGTTTTGTTGATAAAGACGCAGATGTTGATGTGGCTGCTAAAAAAATAGTATGGGCGAAATTCTTAAACGCAGGGCAAACTTGTGTCGCGCCAGATTATGTTTTAGTACATAGTGAAATAAAGGACGCTTTCATTGAAGCGGTCAAAAAATATACAGCAAAATTTTATTATTCAAACGACGAACTAAAAGACAATTTTGTTAAGATTATTAACAAAAAGGCGCTTGATAGATTGCAAGAAATGGTCGATATAAATAAGGTCGTTTTTGGCGGGAAGGTTGTTGGTGAGAAACTAGAACCAACAATAATGACAAATGTAACTCGTGACGACAAATGTATGCAAGAAGAAATTTTTGGGCCAATTATGCCTATTTTGGAATTCCAAGATTTTGAGCAAGAACTTGACAAAATTAACGCCTCGCAACATCCACTTGCGCTTTACTATTTTGGAAAAGACAAAGAAAAAATCTATATGGTCAAAAATTATGGTAGGTTTGGGGGCGGATGTATCAACGATTGTGTTGTGCACCTTCTAGAAACGAAATTGCCTTTTGGCGGTTTTGGCGAGTCGGGAATGGGGAGTTATCACGGCAAAGCATCATTCCTTGCCTTTACGCGCGAAAAAAGTGTTTTGCATAAACCTGTAAAAATGGAGTTAAAGACCAAATTCCCACCACAAACAAAGGGCAAAATGAGAATGGCAAAATGGTATTTTAAAGTGTAATTTATTTATTTTCTTTAAAAATTGCACTAAAAATTTACGAAAACGCAAAAATGTGCTTAAAAGTTGTTGAAAATCACAATTACCTGTGCCTTAAAGGCTTGTGGTTTTAGGGAATTTGTAAATCAAAAGATTTTAATTAGATTTTCTAAAAAATAAAAAAAATAAAGGTTATCCACAAAAAGAAAATAATTGTGGATTTCTTTTTAAAAAGGAGAAAAATGGCTCAATTTGAAAGGACAAAAATTGTTATGGGCGAAAATTTGATAAAAATAGAGAACGCGAATATCTGTCTATTAGGGGTTGGCGGAGTAGGTGGATATGTTCTTGAAATGCTTTATAGATTGGGTGTAAAGCATTTGACTATTGTAGATTGTGACAATTTTGAAGAAACAAATCTTAATAGGCAACTTTACTCGACTTATTCGTCATTAGGGCGTCCTAAGGTCGAAGTTGCGGGGACGCGTGCAAAAGAAATTAACGCGGATTGTGTCGTCATTCCTAAAAAAATCAAAATAAACGAAAGTACTTTGCCAGAAATTTTAAGCGGGCAAAATTACGATTTTGTAATTGATTGCATTGACGATGTTAGGGCTAAAATAGTGACAATTTTGTATTGCAATGAACATAATATCAACCTAATTTGCGCGATGGGAACGGGGAATCGATATAAAACTCCACGATTTGAAGTTATGGATTTATTTAAAACTTCTTACGACGGGCTTGCTAGAAAAATGCGCAACGAACTAAAAAAGAAAAATTTTCGCGGAAAAGTTAATGTATGTTGCACGTTAGAATCAACGGAAAAAACGACCGCCCTTGGGAGCGTTGTTTATTATCCGCTTATGTGTGCAGGTACTCTTGTAAGTTTTGTTGCAAATAAAATAATGGAAAAGTAAAAAAAATGACACTTTTTTTTGATAATGTGGATGTTGTCATATAAAATAGTTGGTGGGAGAGAAGATATGGAACATTTTTAAAAGGCAAAGGAAAATCTAGTCAATCTTGAAGCGTACGGCAAGATTGATAAAAAAGGCAAAATTAACCCGCGTAATTTTGAAATCACTTTGTTATAGATACTTTTTAAAAATATAAAAAAACGCACATTGTTTTTTGTTTTATTAGGTGACCCAAAAAGTTTTTAAAGGGTAAAAAAGTTTAAAAAAGAGAAAAAAAACAAGGAAAAAAAACAAGTAGAAAGCACTCAAATTAGCATTATTTTGTTTAAAATTACAATCTTATACAAATAAAATTAAATGTTTAAATCAAATGGGTTTTTCGTCACTGGCGAAAAAATATGAATATGCTCAACTTTCATTTTTTAACCCCTTACTAGTTTTTAGCAATTTACAAATTTAGGCTTTATAATTGCAATGAAAATAAAAAAAACTATTTTGATGATTTTTGTTTGTTATGAGTTAAAAGTGCGTTAATGTTTACTTTGTAATATGTTTAATGTGAAATTTTATAATTGAAACTAAAGTTATTACAAATTTTTGTAAAAACATATTTTTAAAATTGAGCCTTTTAAAAAACAAGTTTTTTTCTCCCAAATTAAAAGTAAAGTTCGCTAATTTTGGCGAAAAAAAAGTAATCGCAAACATTTAAAAGTAAAAAATCCCAAGGTTTAATAGCCTTGGGATTTTTTGTGTTTTTCAAATATAAATAAGATTTTTATAATGTATCTAAATCTAAAAAAGTATTATTTGTTGTATTATCTCAATGTAAATACAAGTAATTTTTAAAGTATAAAAAATATTTTTTTAAAAAAGACATATTTAACTTCTAAATTAAGTGCGTGTTTCTAGTGCTTTTTATTCTTCCACAATTCCTTCAACTTTTGTGGATAATTTTTCTGCTTCATTTATTTCAATTTTTTGTGCGCAAGTTGCGTCTAAGATGTCACTTAAACAAGATTTTACGAAGTCAGCGTTTGGTGTTTCAATGTCAACTCTTGTAAGTTTTGTTTTGAGCGAAATTTTGTTGTCTGTTTTGTATCCCCTAACGCTTGATACGATGTCGCAAACAAGGTTGCCGTTTCTTATAAGTTCTTTATCTTCCTTTTCGTCTAAATCTTCGAAAGCCAACTTGTAAAGGGAAATAGTGCCTAATTTTTCCTTATAAGTGTTTTGGTAAATCTCTTCGCAAATATGTGGAAGGTAAATGCCAAACATTTTGAGCATTTCAAGAAGAACGTGGTAAATTGCGTATTGACCACTTTCTTTTGCTTCTTTGCCGTGGGTTTCTTCGTTATATAATCTAACCTTTACGAGTTCGATGTAATTGTCGCAAAAATCCCAGAAAAACGATTCAAGTTCACTCATCGCAAGACCTACTTCGTAGGCGTCAAGGTAGTTTACAAACCTTGTTTTCATACTTGAGAATTTTGACATAAGCCACTTATCAATTGGAAGTAGAGTAGGTTTAGATTTTGGCTCGTAATTTTCAATAAACAACCACGCAAATTTTGATGCGTTGTACAATTTATTGACAAGGCGCGCGCCTAGTTTTAATTTGTCTTCACTAAAAAGAATGTCGCGCCCAAGACCGCCCGACGCCGACCAATATCTTACGACGTCCGCCGAGTAATTTGCAATAAGGTTTTCAGGACTCATTTTTGCATTTGACTTTCTTTTTGACATTTTTTCGCCCGCGCTAGCCATAATAAACCCGCTAATCATAACATTTTTCCAAGGAAGAATGTCGCTATGATAGAAAGATTTTACGATTGTGTAAAAGTCCCAAGTTCTAATAATGTCGTGCGCGTTTGGACGAAGTGACATTGGCATCATTTTCTTGTAAAACTCGTCACTAACTTTCCACTTTGTGTTGATTTGTGGGGTAACGCTACTTGTTGCCCAAGTGTCTAAGATGTCTTTTTCAGGCTCAAAATTGTGCCCGCCACAATGACTACACGTGCATTTTGGGGAAGAAACGAGTGGGTTGACAGGGAGTTCGTTCTCGCTTGCGACAACGACATTTCCGCAATCCTTGCAGTACCAAACAGGGAATGGTACACCAAAATATTTTTGTCTTGAAATGCACCAGTCCATCATTAAGTTTTCGACCCAATCAACATAGCGCGACTTCATAAATGAAGGATACCAATTGATTTTGTCGCCAAGTTCTAGCCACTTTTGCTTGTTTTCAAGAGTTTTAATAAACCATTGTTTTTTGAGTTTAATTTCCATTTCGGTTCCGCACCTTTCGTGCACGGAAACTTGGTGAACAATTGGGTCTTGTTTAATTAAAAGGTCGTTTTCTTTTAAATCTTCAATAATTTGAGCGCGCGCTTCAAGAGTTTTGAGCCCCGCATACTTTCCCGCGAGATTGGTCATACGCCCGAAGTCGTCGATAGCAACTTTGAGTTCTAGCTTATATTTTTTAAACCATTGTGTATCTGTTTGGTCTCCAAACGTGCAACACATAACGACGCCCGTGCCTTTTTCCATATCGACTTTATCGTCTTGCAAAACAGGAACATAAAAGTTGTACAAAGGAACACGAATTTGTTTTCCTAAAAGATATTTTCTTTTTTCGTCTTTTGGGTTGATAAAAATGCAGTCGCACGCACACAAAAGCTCGGGACGCGTCGTCGCGATTTCAATGTATTCGTCGCTGTCCTTTATGAAAAATTTTAGATAGTTAAAAGTGCTAGATTTTTCCACGCTTTCAAGTTCACTTTGTGCAATTGCGGTTTGGCATTTTGTGCACCAGAGGGCAGGCGCGTTGTCATAATAGACTTTGTTTTTCTTGTAAAGGTCAAGGAATGACGCTTGGCTTGTTTTTTGGCAATCTTTACTCACAGTGTGATAAAGTAGCGACCAATCGGCGCTATTTCCCGTTGAAATGAAAAGGTTTTTAAAGTCATTTTCGTACTTTAAAGCCGTTTCTTCGCACATTTTTCTAAAATCTTCTCTATCCACCGTGTATGCTTTAATTCCGCGTTCTTTTTCAACCAAAATTTCGGTTGGAAGCCCGTTGTCGTCAAAGCCAAAAGGATAGAAAACATTGTATCCACACGCTCTTTTAAACCTTGCGATAAATTCCGCTTGGTTGTAACTAAAAATGTGCCCCATATGAATTTTTCCGCTTACAGTTGGTGGGGGTGAGTCGATAGAAAAAACAGGCTTGTTGGACTTTTCGTCAAACTTATAAATACCCTTTTCTTGCCAAAAATCTTGCCATTTTTTTTCTTTTGTTTTGTAATCATATCTATTTTCTAGCATTTTTATTTTTCCTTTTGTTTTGTCAAAAATTTATTTTAAGATGTATTTTTATATAAGGTTTTTATTAACTTAATTATATCGTTGCCTTGTCTAATTATCAAATTGTGTATAGTTTGTCCTATATTTACAACGGTTCAAAGGACAACTGATTGAAGTTCAACTATCAAATTGTGAATAGTTTGTCTAAAAAGAAGTCACACAAATTTAAATTTACTAATTAACAGTTTGTGGAGCGTCTTTTAAACTTGTTGATGCCAAACATATTTATCCCAATCACTTCTTTATAAAGTCAAGGGTTACAGTTCCGTAGTTTCGCGAGTCATATACCTTTTGGGCGAATTTGTTATTTTGCAGGTCTCTAGGATGTTCCCAAACGATAATTCCGTCGTCCTTTAAAAGATTAAAGCGCAAAATTTTTTGGATAGCAATTTCCGCTAGTTCCGAGTCGTAGGGTGGGTCAATAAAGACAATATCAAATGTGTTTTCTTTAAAACTTTTCAGCGCGTCATAATAGTCTAAATTGTGCAAAAAGTAGCCGTCCGCGTTTATTTTATCCAAAAACTTTTTCAAGCTCACGATGTTTTGTTTGTTGTTGTCGACAAAGTGCGTTTCTTTTGCTCCACGACTTAAACATTCAATCCCAAGCGCTCCGCTTCCACAAAACAGGTCGAGCACAGTTGCGTCTTGAATGTTAAATTGAATGATATTAAACAAATTTTCTTTAATTCTATCAAGCGTCGGTTTTACAATTTCTTCTTTTGGGGAAGGGATGACAATTCCTCTATATTTTCCAGCAATAACTCTCATGTCCACTATTTTAGCCATTTTCAACCAATTTGTAAACACTTTTAATAGATAAATGAAAAAATTGAATAAAAAAGAAAGGTCTTTTTAAAACCAAAAAACTTGCCGTGGCTACATAAATGTTCATCGTGGCTAATATATAAGGATTACTATACTATTTATTACTTACCTAATATTTAAAATCAAAAAGGTCGTTTGGTGTAATGTCGAAGCGCTTGCAAAGGTAAACAATTTTTTGATAGTCGAGTTCAATTTGTCCTGTTTCGTAGTCGCTGTAATCCGATTGATACTTGTTAAGTTCTTTTGCAATGACCGCTTGTGAAATGCCCTTTGAGCGTCTAGCGTGTTTCAAATTTTTTCCTACCATTTTTGCTATACTTATGTTTTCGTTTTTTTCCATATTTTCTCCTTTTGTTTATGCATTTACAAGATTTATTCCCCTTTTTAAAACCGCTACACAAAAAGTCTTTGTTGTTTTAACGCTTGTTGCAATATTTAAAAATTTGATATAGGTTCAAACAACATTCAAATATGTTTTATTTGTCAAAAAAAGTATTTTTGACTATTTTTGTCGAAATTTGTCGAAAGACAACAAAATACGCCCCTTTTTATTTGAGGAAAAATTGCTACTTTCCTTTATTTAAACGGGAAATACGCCTTGTGAACACTTCGAAAAGTATTATAGAAATATGTTCTATATTTTTCTTGACATATAGGTTTTTTTTCTATATAATTACAATGTCAATAACATTAAACAAAACATTTCATATATTAGAAAAAGATTGAAATAAGTTTGAAATTTACGTTGACGCACTTGCAGAGTTGTTTTACTCTAAAAACTTACAAAAGCACTTTGACTAAATTTTTCATAATAGAGTTACAAGTGCTAAGTTTAAAATGGTTTTAAGTCTGGCGTGTTTAGAGTGTGCTAGGCTCAAAATAAAAAAGAATTTGCTCATCTTTTTCCTTGTTTTCTCTTGTGGCAAGGTGTGATGAGTAAATTCGTAAATAAAAAAGGAGAAAAAAATGAAAAAACTCAAAAACAAATTTTTAACCGTTCTTTTGTTTGCTCTTCTAATTTTACCTTGTATGCTCATTGTGACCGCTTGCGGAGCAGAGCATAAGGCAGTTGGCGAATGGTCAACGAGCGACACAAAGCACTGGCATACTTGCGTAGTGGAAGATTGCGAAGAAAAGTTCGAAGAAGCGGACCACACCATTAACGCTGAAACAAATACTTGCGATGTGTGTGGCTATAAAAAGCACGAAGCAAAGTCGGAGTGGATGAAAAATGACACGAAGCACTGGCACAACTGCAAAATAGCGGATTGTGAAGAAAAATTTAACGAAGCCGACCACACAATCAATTCAGAAACAAATATTTGCAATGTCTGCGGATATGAAAAGCACGAAGTTGCAAATGACACTTGGCTTAGTGACGCAGATAAACACTGGCACGGTTGCAAGGTTGAAGGTTGCACGGAAAAGTATGACGAAGCCGACCACTCTTTTGACGCGGAAAGCCACATTTGCCTTTGCGGAGAAGCAGAAGACACAATGACAGTTAAAGTCAAAACTGGCGACGCTTTTAAAGCGTACGCAAAAATTAAAGATGCAGTTGAGAATGCAGAAACTGGTTCCACAATTTATCTTTTGAAAGATGTTACTTTTGAAACATCGATGCCAGATAATAAATATGTATTTATTGATAATAAAGAATTAACAATTGATTTTGGTGGCTTTACTGCAACATCTCCAGTTTCAGGCTTTCAAGTCCAAAATGGCGGTAAATTGACAGTTTTAAATGGAAAACTTGAAGCACAAGCAAATGGTTTTTGGCTAAATAACGGCGAACTCACCGTTAAAAATGGATTTGAAGTCGTTGGAAATCTTGGCAAAAATAATGACAAAAGTGCTATCGTTGCTATAACTGGTTCAACTCTTAATTTTGCTGGAAAAGCGACTGCACAAGGTGAGTATGCAATTGGTGGAGTTGGCAATGAAGGTCAAGGCAATGTTAAAATTAACATTTTGGAAGGCGCGGAAGTTATAGGCGAAAATGTTGGAATTTATATGCCAAACAATGGACAATTGAATATTATAGGCGGAACTATCACTGCTAAAACTGCAGTTTATGTTAAAAGCGGAACAACCACAATTACAGGCGGAACGCTAAAAGCAACAGGTGATAAAGTTGCATACAACAAAACTAACAATGGTTGCAATGCAACAGGTGATGCTCTAATTATTGATGTTTGCTGTGATTATCCAGGCGGAAACCCAAGTGTTAATATCACTGGCGGAACATTCATAAGCGAAAATGCGGACGCAGTTGGTTATTATCATAAAAATGACACTTCTATATACAAAGCAGAAATTACAAATACAACAGAAGTTGAAGTTATTGACCATAATACAGAAGCGACAACTGCGGAATAAATAGTTTATCCACAAGAGAATATAATGCTAATTTTAGGATAACCTAAAAATTTTAACCCTTATTAGATAAATTTTCATCAAATCAAATTAAAAAAAGTCGAGACGATGTGCTCGATTTTTTTTTGCTAATTTGTTAAAAAAGTTCAAAAAGAAGAGTAAATGATATAAAAAGGGGTTAAAAAGAAGAAAAAAAAGTTAAAAATAAAAAAGAGAAAACGATAAAAAGGGAACTGTTTTAGTAGTTTAAAGATTTTTAACAAGAAAAACTCTTCCAAAAAAAAGAAAGAGTTTTAATAAGATATTCACAATTTAACTTTACTTTGTGGATAATTAGCCCATAAGACCTTTTGCTTGGCGGAACATATCTTCGACTACAATATCATAAATTTCGCCTAAGGTTGAGCAATATTCAAGCACTTTCCAAGGCTCATTTGTGTGATAGTGAATTTTAATAAGTTCGCTATCTCCAACGACGAGCAAGCAGTCACCGACGAATTTTGTGTTAAAATAATCCCTAATTTTTTCGTCGTCCAAATCTTTTCCGTCAATCAAAAGTTGTGTGTCATAACGATAGTTAAGTTCTTCATCTTCATCCATTTTAAATTTTCTCCTTTTTTTGCGTATCTTTGACGCTTACTGAATTAAATTACAAAAATGTTTAAAAAAAGCTATTTTAATTGACCTTTAAACTACATTTTCTTGTTTAACTCAAATTTCATAACTTCATTGTATAAAATATAAAAAAAGTTGTCAAATGTTTGGTTAAGATGTTGCAAATTGGATGTTTTTTATTAAAAAAGCAATATTTGTAAAAAGTTGTTTAATGAAAATTATCGTTTTAAATTAACAAACCCCTAATGTAGGCTTGCATTTTTTTGGGCGTTGTGGTTTAATTAAGTGTAAAAGGAGACTAAATGTTAGAAGTTAAAAACTTAGTTTATGAAGTTGTGCAAGACGGGCAAACAAAACGCATTTTGGACGATATTTCTTTTGTTGTGCCAGAAAAACAACTTTTAGTTATAACGGGTCCCAATGGGAGCGGAAAATCGACCCTTGCTAAAATTTTAATGGGGATTTTGTCGCCGACATATGGGCAAATTTTATGGGATGGGAAAGATATTACAAAACTTTCTATTTCGGAGCGCGCAAGAATGAGCTTTGGCTTCGCGTTCCAACAACCAGCGACCTTTAAAGGGCTCACTGTAAAAGACCTTATTGACATCGCAAGCGGGACAAAAAATAGTATTCCGAGTGCGTGCGAGTACTTGTCTCGCGTCGGACTTTGCGCAAGGGAATATATTTCGCGCGAAGTAGACAACAAGTTGTCGGGCGGGGAGTTAAAACGCATTGAACTTGCCATTCTTCTTGCAAAAAACAGCGAAATCAATATTTGCGACGAGCCAGAAGCGGGCATTGATTTGTGGAGTTTTGACGCGCTCGTTAGACTTTTTGAAAGCGAACAAAAGACATTTCTTGTTATCAGCCACCAAAAGCGCCTTATTGAAATTGCGAAAAAAGTTATTTTACTTAAACGCGGAAGAATTGAAGGCGAAGGAAGTTTTAGTGAGATGCGACCACTTCTTGAAAACCAAACTTGCGGAAAATTAAGCGAGGTGCAAAATGGATAAAATTGACAAGATGTTACTAGAAAAAATAGCCGATTTGCATGGCGTTCCACAAGGTGCATACAATATTAGAAAAAACGGCAAATTGGAAGCGCGCGCCGTCACAGATGAAATCAACATCGTTTCAAAAAAGGACAAGGACGGCATTGACATTATAATTAAAGAAGGTACGCGAAATAAAAGTGTGCATATTCCAGTCATATTAAACGCTGTTGGAATGCAAGACAAGGTCTATAACGATTTTTATGTGGGCGACGACTGTGATGTTTTGATTGTCGCAGGGTGCGGGGTTCATAATAGTGGTGACAAAATGTCGTCACATAACGGTATTCACACCTTCCATGTGGGGAACAACTCGCACGTTAGATATGTTGAAAAGCATTTGGGCGTAGGAAAGAAAAACTCGGAAAGAAATCTCGACCCAGTGACTGTTGCTTACATTGGCAAAAATTCCAAACTTGAAATGGAGATGATTCAACTTGGCGGTGTTACAAATAGCACAAGGACAACGACCGCTGTCGTGGGCGACAAATCTAGCCTTATCATAAAGGAAAGTTTACTGACGCAAAATAACGAAAAGGTCAAAACGCAATTTGATGTTGAGTTAAAGGGCAAAGATTCTAAGACGGATGTTGTGTCGCGTGCCGTGGCGCAAGGAAAGAGTGTGCAAGAGTTTGTCAGTAATGTTGTGGGAGAAAATGCGTGTTTTGGGCACGTTGAATGTGACGGAATTTTAAGCGACAGGGCACAAATCACATCAACGCCAAAAATTGTCGCAAAACACAAGGACGCACTTCTCACCCACGAAGCGTCGATAGGCAAAATTTCCGAACAACAACAAATAAAACTTATGACTTTGGGACTAAATAAAGAAGAAGCGGAAGAAAGAATTATTCAAGGCTTTTTGCAATAAAAAAACAAGGCAAGATTAAATCTTCTTGCCTTATTTTTTTGAGTGTGGTTTGTAGTTATGACATTTTTGCAACTATAGTTTTATGTTTAATTTTTGATAAATTTTAGGGAGCAAAATATTTTTGTGTATTGCTTTTAGTTGTTTTTCGACTTGTAAGTTGGCATTTATTTTAGATAGCCATATTTTTTTGCTTTTTTAAAGTGTTTTTTTAGCAACCGTTTTATTTGATTTTAAAATTAAATTTCTCTTTCAAGTGTAATGCCTTCTTTAAACCCGCAAGGCGTATTACATTTAAACCCGCTTGTGCAACGCGCGCCTTTATTGTATTTTTCAAGGGTTGCCTTTAATTCAAGGTCGTCGGTGCTTTCTATATACTTTTCAAGAGTTGCTTTTGTTTGGTCGTTGATTTCAAGTTGTGCACAAGTGCAAAGGCGTTCTTTCATTTTTAATATAAAATTTTCAGGAGTTCCGCGCTCGTAAATTTGCACAAGTTGACCTTGTGGCGTCAAATCTTCAACTTTAATCATATCTTCAAGCCATTTTGATTTTAAGAAGTCGTCATTTTGAATGATTTTTGGAATGTAATACGATTTTTTATCGATTTCCTTCATTTCATAATTTAGAGTTCTATGCCTTTGTGCTTGCGCAAGTTCAGCAAACGAGCCTAAATATTTCGTCGAGTAAACATCGCCAAAATATTCGACGCGGTCTTTTTTGCCAATTAAACTGAATCCGCGTTCGTCCGCTAGGTCAGCTATTTTGTGATCCACTAGGCGCTGTTTTTCAAGGAAATCACAAAAGCAGTCTGCGGTGCTTTTTAGTTTTCTAATAAGTGGGCTAGGGTGCTTGTCAATATCTTTTAGCCAAGTATAAAGGTAGTTTAGTTGTCTAAAAGATGTTGTGTAGGCAAGAGAAGTGTTGGTGTAGACGGACATAAAATATCTCGCGTTTTCTTGGGCAAGTTTCTCCACGCGCTTGTTGTCAAAATAAGGAACATCACCGTACTTATCATTGATAAGTTTGACAAAAATCTCTTTCCACTTGACAAACAAATCAAGTTCAATGCCCTTAACATCCATTTTTGTGTATCGCGCACTTTTTTCGCTTGTTGTGTAAACCTTTTCGTTGTTTAAAAGCATTGCAAACATTTTTGGAACGTCTTGCAAATAAAGAGTTATGTATTCGTGGTCAAAAACGCTGTGGTGGCGGTTTTCCTTGACCATTTCAGCACGCCTTAAAGTCTTTGACTCGGGTTTATTTATGACGTCTTGCAAGGTGCCAGACATATAGCAAATGCCCGCAAGTTCGCCACCCATTTTGTTGAATTTTTCTGGGACATTCTCCGCCCCAAAGTTTGTTGTCGCGTATACTTCAAATTCCATTTTTTCTTCCTTTTGTGTGTTAAATCTCAGCCAATTTTCAAAGCACTTCATTAGACTTTGCGAATAAAAATATTTTTTATCACATTTATTATAGCACATCTTTTTAAAAAGAAAATATGTTTTTGATTGCATTTTAATAAATATTTTTAAAATACGGACGGAGTTAAAATTGTATAAACGAATTAAATGAAATAATTGTTTTGCGCAAAAGACCTTTTATGATAAAATGTTTTTGATTATGAAAAAATTGTTATTAGATTTAAAAATAAAAAAAGAACTTAAACGCTTCCAAAATTTTAAAAAGAATTATGTTTTTTGTAAAAAAGAAGTGGAAAAAGTGGGCGAAAAATATTTTTGCGACGGCGAGTGCGTTAGGGAAAACAACGAAAGTGAGTTCGTTGGCGAAACGGAAAAATTTGTAAATGTTGGCTACAAACTCCACGGCGCTTTGCCTAAAATTTTGTCCAATCTTTTTCCCTACACTTTTTATTTTAAGGGACATATTTTGCACTCGGCGGAAAGTTTTTTTCAAGGAATAAAGTTTAAAAATAAAAAAGCACAAAAGTTGGTTTTTCTTTTAAGCGGACTTGACGCAAACAACATAAAAGCGGGGCAAGACTACGATTGGACAGCGGATAATACAATATATTTTTGGGGCAAGCCATACAAAAGGAATAGCAAAGAATACGAAAATTTGGTCGACGAACTCTACATAAGCCTTCTTCAAAATCCGCTTTTTGTTGACGCATTAAAGGCTGTAAAAAATCGTCACATCTTGCACCTTCTTGGCGAACAAGACCCTTTAAAGACTGTTTTTACCCGCCAAGAATTTGAAAGAGAACTTAACTGCCTAAAAGATTATTGCCTGATATACAAGTAACAACTTTTAATAGATATTTAATTTTTATTTTGCTTAAATTGTTGACTTATTTTTAATTCTAGGTTAAAAAAATTAAGTAACTTATACCATACCAAAACTAAATAGAGAACTAAAACATACAGGTGTCACAGGTGACAACCAACCGCATTATACCATACCAAAACTTAATAGGGAAACAAAACTAGAGGTTTAGGTGGTTGT